>Ga0209232_1000876_pt1 | contig 17371 bp, 14 predicted proteins | sample ETNvirenome_2_60_FD_184066 | JGI IMG/M metagenome (GOLD analysis project Ga0209232, IMG submission 184066) | Marine viral communities from the Pacific Ocean - ETNP_2_60 (SPAdes) (version 2) | ecosystem: Environmental > Aquatic > Marine > Oceanic | place: Pacific Ocean | collected 2013-06-22
AGCGATTTGGTTGTTCATGTTGAGCACAATTTCTGCGGCACTGTTTCCCGCTTCGGGTAAAGAAACGCTAATTGCGGCACTGTTTGTGCCAGCAAAGTCGATGCTTGAGAGTTGAGAACTCAAATCAATAGCACCTGTACCTGCATCATAAGAACCTGTGATAACCATTCGGTCACCGAAAACTGTTGGTCGGGGGTCAATTGTAATAGCCATAATTTTTCACCTTATTCATTTGTTGTGTTTAGATGCCCTTCAACGAGAGCAAGGGCGGCGGTCTTCGTAAGATAACCACTACCCTTGCTCACTTCGTTGTCGGTCAACCACTTAAGGATTGCCTTTCGTGACCAACCGTTGTCGGGGATTCCGTCATCGCCACTGTCAACAGTGACTTCTTCATCCTCTTCAATTTTGAAGTGCTTTTCGGATAGCGTATGTCGCCACTCGTCCAGCCATGCTTGTGAAACTTCCACTACTTCACCACGAATCCAAGAGGTAGCCGAATCTCTTCGTCGCCTCTCAAAGTAAGGGCCGGTGTAAGTCACTGTGGGCATCTAATCACCATCAGTTGAGCATCATTACGGTCACTGTACCTGCACCAGCCGCTTCACCGTGAAGGACGATTGCAGGAAGAGCCGCACCAGTCTTAGCGGCAGGAGCCGCACCTGTGTTAGTGAAGGAAGCGGATAGAGTCTTGTCGGCTACTGCGAAAGTAGTACCGAGCACACCGATGAGTTTTGAAGCCCCTGCGGTGATAACCAAAACCTGTTCTGCCGCATCTGCCAAGGTGAACCCGATGGTCACCAAGCGCATAGAACCAACTGCGTTACCGTCTGCGTTCTGTGCGGTGAATCCAGTAAGTGTGCCGGGGTATGAACCACCAGCATTACCGTCTAACCAACCAGTTTCATCAACTGGTGTTCCGGTTCGCATGTCGAGGTCCAAAAGAACCGATACGGTTCCGGTGGAGAAATCTGCGTCATCGAACGAAATTGTCAAGCCTTTTTGCGTCTTTGTTTCTGTTGCCATATTATGTCACATCCATGTTTTTTTTGCTTTCAACCCTCACTTGAGGTCACGGATTGAACCGTGTCCACCGAAGAAAGTCGTCCATAGTTCACCCATAGTTCGGTACATTCCTTCTTGTCCGAGGCGGTTGATAGCGAACGGGTCGCCAGTTTCAATACCACTCTCAAAGTATTGGGTTGGAATTGCTGTACTGAAGTACAAGTAATCAGTGTCAAGGAAGTACATGCGGCTCAAGGTGTCCGGTTGAACATCCTTAGATGGAATGATTGGAACACCGTTGTAGGTAGCGACGATGAAACCGGCTTCGATACCGGGAACACCCTTCACACCGTTGTAGGTAGGAGTAACTCGCTTCTCTTCCATAAATCGCTGTTGCGACTGTAGGAGTTGTTGCAAGCGCATCAAAGTGTCGTATCCAGTGAGGATAACCTTTGGATTTCCACCACGAGTCCAGCACTTTTGGAACAAGTTGTCCAAGTGGTCGAGGGAGAGAGTTCGGTCAGTACCGGAGTTCTCATCGTGTTCTGCAAGGGACCAAGAGTTTGCACTTCGGTCAATGCTGTACATGTCTTCTGCGGAGCCAGCGGCGGCACCAGTAGTCACACGGTCAAGAGATTCAAAGTCGTTTCCGGCAACAGTAGCCTTGTCAACAGTGAGCATCTTGTTGATGTGCTCGGCGTGGTGCTTACCCATTTCTTCCTTAAGGATAGCACGAATGTCGCCAAGTCCGTCGTCCTTGTCGGAGAGGAACATAGCGGTTTCGCTCATGTCGAAGGTGTGAACCACAGTCTTCGGCTTTGCGGCAATGTGCTGGAAGGTAGGTTTGGTGGTGTCCGGTAGGGTTGCGTTTTCTGCAACACCGCCGCCAACAGCAAACGAAGGTCGCTCAGTGATGACTCGCCATCCACTGCGTTCCCATGGTCGCTTTGGTAGAATTGAGAAGGCGTTGAACTCTTGGTTCAACTGGCTCCAAACCTTTCGACCGTAGATTGCTTGGTAAGTACCAGCAGTAGTCGAGAGCATTGGTGCGTCTGCCTTGAGTAGTTCGCTACCGGAGTATGAGTAACCCATTGAGTTACCTGCGCCGTAGTAGTAGCGTTCCATGTCTGTAATGTTTCGGATATAGTCTCGTGCCATAATTGTTCACCTCATTTAATTTGTTTTTCAAGCCCCTCGCAAGGTTCGCTGTGCAAGCGAATGAACCTCATCCCAACCCATGTTGGCGAGGTCTTGCGTGGAAGGTACATCGACGGAAGAAACGGACTTTTGGATGGAGGTTGAGCCACCAGTTCCAATGTTGTCAATTCGGTCGGATAGTTGTTCGATAGACTTCACGATAGCCGAAAGTGGTTCTCGTGCGTCGAAAGCGGCCTTTTCTTGTTGAGACTTTGCTACTTGCATTTCGTTTTCCAAACGCTTTGCAAAGTGTCCTTCAAGGTCGTTGCGGAAATATTGTTCGCTTGCGGCGGCTTTGTAGACTTCGTAAGCCGCTTCAATATCAGCATCGCTAACATTGTTTGCGTTGAGGTATCCCTTAGAGAGAGTTGCAGGTCCGAGAGCACCGGATGGGGTTTTTCCACCGGATGCTGTGATAGCGTTGATTGCACCGGTTGAAGGGGAGCCTCCTTCTTGGCCACGGCCACGGACTTGACCACCAAAGTAGTCAGCACCGTCAACTGCATCGGGGTTGTCGAAACCACCGAGTTGTGCTTTTTCCAAGTTGTCGAAGTGTGCTCGTGCACCCATGGTGTCAACACCAGCAGACTTGAGAGTGTTTTCCATCCAAGAAAGGTATTCGGAGGAAATAACATCGCTGTATTCACCCTTGTACATCTTTTCATCATCTTTGTCTTCTTTCATGTCATCGTCACCTTTTTCTTCGGTTTTCTTTTCTTTCTTTTCATCGGAGCCTTCTTTACCCTTCATGTGCTCACGGAGGGCAGGAGGTAGTTCTCCCTTTTCCATTGCGTCCAATCGTGCTTCAAGCCTCGACATAATGCCGTTCAAATCACTGTTATCTTCTGTCATAGTAGTGTCCTCCTTCAAAATTCTAAATTGTGCTTCGGGATTGATACCCTTTTCACAAATTGTCACCTCATGCAACTCCATTTTTGAAATCTCTTGGTAGTCGCCTTTTTCCATGTCGGACTTTCGCACTCGCTTGAATGCTTGCCCTCCAATGGAAAACCCACGAAGGTTACCCTTGCGGATTTCAGCGGCTACTTCACGAGCCTTCTCAATATCATTGCGGAGTTGTACTACAACGAACATTCCTGTGTCATCCACTTCGGATTTCCACATTCGTCCATTAGAATCAATGTAATTGTCAATCACTTCACCAACTTGAATGTTGGAGTGTGCCAATTGCACATTGCGGTATTTGTCACCTTTCATGAACCCATCAAAAGCATCTCGAAGTGCTCCACGAGTAATGAGGTCACCTTGCTTGTCAACAAGTTCAACAGATGCGTAGCCAGCGACAACCAAATCGTTACCACTCTTGAGAAGAGTGATACCGTCAGTAGGTCGTTGCATGGTGAGCATTAACCATTCGACTGATTGTTATGGTATTTATACCACACGCTAAGATTGAGATACTAATGGTTGGTCACCATCGTAGTCTATAGACAAATCTTCACCTTCATCCGTTTGCACTTTTATGTGGTTCAGTCTGTCTTTTTTCTTCTCTTTTATTTCATCGTGATTTTTCTTTTCACCATCAAAATCGGGAAGTGTGGATTCATTTCGTAGTTGTGTAGGGCCACGAGGTGATTCTTGTGGAGTCCCTACATCTATACCCAAACCTTTCGGACCAGTCCATGTCATCTTCTCTTTGGAAATCTTATCCAATGCACGAACAATAATTTCCAACGCCTTCTTGGTTTGTTTAGGTTTGAGAATACGATTGTCATCATTTTCTTCAAGAATACCAACACTACCTTCATCCATTTGCTCTTCTGTTGGCTTCTTAGGCATATCTACCTCAGTCGCTTTGGTCAAGATACCCTTCATCATAAGCGGTGCAACACTTGACCAATATGGCAAAAGGCTCTCAGCCAAGACCACAGGATAATCACTCTTCATCATATCACCCATAGTGCTTTTTGGGGAATGTACACACCACATACCGTTCAAGTCTTCAACTTGGTAACGAACAGTATCAATGTCCTTAAGGACAATCTGTATTTCACCATCACTCCATTCTATGTCGTGAGGAATTAGTAACGGTTCAAACGCTTTTGTCATCAAGTCGAGTGATTCTGTACTGGCGGCACCCTCACCTTCACCCTCACCTTCAAGTTGTTTGAATTGCACATTGTACACCGGACGATTCTTTCGATTCTTCTTTGAAATTCCTGTAACGGAAGCACGAACAATATCACCTATTTTGAATGTTTTAGATTGATTATGTGCTGTACCCACATCCATGTACTGTTCACCCTTATGTTCGATTGCCCTGTTTCCAAGACCATCAATTTCAAGAATCGGTCCTGCGCCTAACTGGTAAGTAAACGGTCCTTTCCCACGACGGTCAAGGACAATGAAGTTAAAATCACGAGTGTTTCGATACACAATCCACTTTGGATGTCGTCGCTCTCCACGCATGTATGTGGATTTGTTATCACGAAGAAGTATGTTTTTATGGTCATCTTGTAGATTCTTTACAGCCTCTTCAAGTCCATCATCGTCGGTCATACGAGTGTCGTGAGGTCCGGGTACTATCACATGTTCTTGACTATCAAACTGTGAACGAAGAATCTTAAGTCGCTCAAACAAAGCCATTTCAGCCACATTCGTATCATCATAATTGAGAATGTCAATAATGTTGAGTTCTTCTTCTCCGAGTATAGCGTCCAATGTGTAGTTCTTGTCATTCATCTTATCAAGTGCTTCTTTGGTTGCCTTACGAAGTCCCTTCTTCCGACCATTCTCATCATACGCTGTGATTTCATCATCACTGCGTACGATAACAATTCTTTTTCCATTGTACCATTTACTCACTACCCACGAACCGCTAAATCCTCTCAAGTGTTCAAGGTCACTCATTTCAAAAATACGATGCATAGGTCTAACTGGTGGACTCCACTTAGCGTCATCGCTTTTGGATAGTAATACATCGGGGTCAAGCATTGAAGTAATCAAATTCGTCATTTCACTGGCGGCGACTGTGTAAGGAACCTCGCTGGCAGTTTCAGCGGTTTCCATGTTCATACTTTGATGAGGATTGTCGGGGTACATTGGTGGTGGTGCATTACCCCACACATTTTGTACAGTATCCCGCCCATGTACAACTGTGGAAAGTTCTTCGGGCACACTATGGTAAAGACCTGTTTTCACATTACTTCCTACCATGACATTACCCTGTGCATCAAATTCTGCTCCAAGAGTAGGTGATGCTTCGTATCCGTGATGCCACGCACCCGAATCGAAGGTATCCATAACTGAAGTATTATTTGGGTTAGGTGCTCCTACTGGTCGTTGTCCTATTCCAGCAGACTCAACAATTTCTTCACCCGGAGTAAAGATTCCTTCTTCTTCATCTAAAATTCTTGGGTCAAAGTGCACGATGGTGTCAAGATTATTCTTAGTTTCATTTGTTTTACGGGCTTTTGTTTTACTTGCGGTACCCTTGGCATTATGTATATCTCCTGTAATAACGCCTAAACCAGCAGACAAAAGCGACATTTGAAATTGCTGTGGATTGAGTTGCATGGCAACACCACGAGGTATTGCGTGAGAAAAGTGCGTTCTTGATTGTTTGGTATCCATTCCAGCGTGAGTTTCTTTGAATGTTTGATGGTATCCATTTTCCCTCACACCTCGATAAAATCTTTCTTCATCACTCAACTCTTCTTCGGGTTTACCCATCAACTCTTCATTTGAAAAGTGATTAAGATTGATACCTTGAAAACCTTCAACTTTTCCGCTTGTGAGAATGTCTTTCACAGTGGATGCAAAAAGTGGTGTGTTTAATTTTGATGATGCATCAATCAATTCTCGTGCTTTTTCCTTTGCAACTGGCGTTGCTTCTACATTAAGAATTTTCAACACTTCGGGTACACTCATGTTCCCATCAATCATTTTTCCATCTGTAGAAAGATGGTTTGCTACGGTCGAATGGAAAGGTACAGTTCCCTTTCCCTTCACCTTTGAGTCTACATCTATACCGTAGTTTGTAGTGTGTATTCCGTGTACAGAATGAGGAACATTGAGAATATATCGTTGAGCGTCGCGGAAGAGTTGTGCGTTGTTGTCGATAAACTGCTGAGGGTTATTCGGGTCAAACGCTTCGGGGTCGTGTTCAAGATACTTAGGAAGGATAATGTCACGGGCGACTTGTGCAATTGTCATTCGATGACCACTCATTAATTGCTGAGTTCGATTTGCATCTTTTTCCCAATGACTACTTTGCTTTTTATTCGTATTATCGGCAATTCTTTGTTGAATAGATGCTAATTCTTTTTCTTTACCCATCATTTCCTCTCTCAAAGAAAACTTTTCTTGCGGGGTTTGTGCATCAGCAAAGAGTTGATTCATTTCAGTTAGTTCTGTAATTAATTCATTTTCTTTTTGCGAGGCTGGTAAGTCGCCACCAAACTGCAACATTCTTGTTATTGCGTCAGTTTCACTTGGAACTATTGTGGTCTTATTTTTTTGATTTTTTGTTTTCTGTGCTATCTCAGCGTGCATTCCTGTCGGTGTAGGATTGTCTTTGGAAGCAGGACTACCAATCAACATACTAATTGAATCATCGAATTTTTTATCATCAAATTCACCCAAATTACGAGCAAGCATCGCACGATTTAATTCATCGTGATTTTCTTTATCACTCATAAATTCAAGAATCGCTTGAGGGTTTTTGGAGCCGATAATTTTAGACACTTGATTTACAGCGGCAAGACCGTGATTTAATGTCTTATCATTCAGCACCTTATTCTTCATAGCATCGAACGAGTATCCCTTGCTTCCCCATCGCATAAAATCAATAAACTCTTCTTTAGTACCTCCACCACTAAACGCCTCGTCACCTCTCAAAAAATCCTTTACAGCCATCATATTCTTTATGGCAGGTGTGTTAAGATGATTCATACGACCACCAAGCGTTTCAAGAAAGTGTGCTAACATTGCATTTTTGTGCATATTTGTGTCACTCGGTGTAGAACCGTAAGCGGTTTTACCAGCAATGTGTAGAGTAGGATTTGAAGTGTGAGGAAAGGCAAAAGGAATCAAATGAGTTCCATAACGATTTTTTCTTTCTGCTTGGGAAAGATGTCGAATAGCGTATTCGTATTGAGGATTTAATGAGGATTTGTGTTCAGCGTGATTGTTTTTATCGGTGGTACCCTCTCGACTTCTTTTTTTCTTAGAAACACCAAAAGGACTCAACAAGTTTTGTAAAAGTCGTCCATCGTTATTGTACACAAACCCTTTACCTGTACCTACAAATTGGTTCTTTTCGCTACCCACTTTTTTCATTTTTTGTTGGTAATCACCTATCATCCTTGTTTTCAAAGGCATGAAGTGGTTTGCTAAAGTTGTGTTATCGGGGTTAGGATGAATGTAATTGTTTCCACCTTCGGATAATTCTGTTAAAGGAGAAAGCCCATCATCATTAGCATGGGTAGCGTGTAAAATTTCCATGTAGGTACTGTAAGACATTCCTGCACCACCAATACCTTGATACGGCGTACTCCAAAATTTTCCCGGTCCAAAAGTGAAATCACCGTCTTTAGATTTCTGCCAATAGTCCGGCCTTTCTTCATCGGGGTGTGGACCGTATGCGGCAGTGAAGAAACCACGATGGTTGCGTACATCTTTTGCTAATTGATGTAATGTTGCACCACTTTTAGCCATTGCTTCTATTTCATCAATAAATTCTGCATTCACCAAAGGTTCTTCTAAACGACCGTGTAGTGGGTGGTCTTCTAACAATTCACCAGTATTTGGGTCATAACCCGCCAAATACATCAAGTCACGCTTAGTCATTCGGATGTTATCTTTATGGTTACCTTTACTGTGAATCCTTGATGCACTCAACAGTTCGTCGTATTCCATTTCTTTCATTGGGTTTTTATGAATGTCAAGACGAGGAAGACGACGAATTTTTCTTGCGGGTTGACCCTCTTCTGTGTAGTTGTCTTTTATTCGTTGTAATATGATGCTCGCTAAAGATTGACCATCCAATGAATCCATTTTTGTATGTGCGAGATTTCCCATTTGACTTTGTAGGAACATCCCTTCTTCACCTTTAATATAGTCATTATCATTATCCTCAAGGTGATACGGTGCGTTTCTTCCCGGCATTGTCATTGGTCGTATCGCCCAATTCATTTCGGGAGTCATACGCATAAGAGCATTGTAAGTTAAACGAGCAGAAGGAATTTTTTCACCATTAGGCAAAGTGATTGTTGGGTGTTTATCAATACCTTTTTCATCTAAATGTTTCATTATAGCAGTTCGCTCTTCGGGACTAAACCATTCAAGTCCGAGTTTATACCCAAGGTGACCAAGATTGTTTGGATGTTCTTCGTAAGTGTCGATATTAAGAGATGTGTCGTTTGACTCCCATTCTTCGGCTCTTGCATCAAAGTGCGCTTCACGCATACGCTGTAGTGCTTCTTTCGGCTCAAGACCCTCAGCAAGCATATTATCATACAATTTACCGTTTTTCTTTTGCCAACGATAAAAGTCACGATTGTATAAATCGTATTGATGATGATGCATAGTTCCGTGCGGCTGAGTATCACCCACTATACCTATGTTCTTACCACCCACTTGTGCCCCACTAACAAGAGGATGCTTTTTTCCTAATGATTTAAAGAAGGTTTTTTCCATTTCTTTTTCTTTTTCTCCATGCCCACCAAGTGCCCACGATTTAAGCATTTCAATATAATGTGGTTTTCCTGTCACTGAGTTGGTGCGTAGAAGAGGGTGATTTGCTTCGTGGAATGGAAAGTGGTGTCGTTGATATGGGTGTGCACCCGATGAAGGTTGATAATACGGCCAAACGGCATGTCGTCTGTTTGATGACACAGGGGATTGAAGACCATCTTTCCAAACATGGTTTGTAGGTTCTCCATGAGAATGTTGCATGGCCATCATGTACCCTACACCTTCGGGTAGATGGTATGTTTGTTCACTCAAATCGTATTTTTCATCTTCTTCGTCGCTATCCACTTCATCTTTAATGATAAGGTCTGCTGTACCTTTTAGTGATTTATACAAAGAATCAGTTGGAGCAGTTTTTAGATTCTCAAAAGCAAGAATGTATTCAGCGGCACTCGTCCGAAGGTCAAGACCATCTTCAAGTGATTTTAGCAGTTCATTACCACACACATAGAAATGGTCATTCATTCAATCACCGCCTCAAAGCGGTTTGAATGCAGGACAAGCGAGAATGTCGGTACCGGGCATCGGACCTTTACATCCACTGTCCTTAGAACCACCACAAGCACCGCAAAGCATCGGAATATTCCTTTCTCGCATTTCAGCCTTTGAAGACTTCTTAAGATTCTTCTTTTCACCAGCAGTATCTTCACGCTCGGCACCAGTACCCTCATGAGGATTCAATCGTGAGCCAAGTTGTTGAATTTTAAAATTTTCTTTTGGAATCTTCTTAACAGGCACATTTTTGGATTCGATGTTATGACCATTGGTAGTGTAGTAAGAAGTCTTGGTTTGCCCACCGGATTCAGTGACCATGTGTGGATTCACATCGGTGATTTTTTCTTTTGGGAGTGGCTTTGGGTCTTCGATTGCGGCCTTTGCCACATTGCCACCTCTGCAATCCATCTTCATGCAACCACCCATCTTGTTCATTTTAGAACCGCACTTAGGACAGTCTTTACATTCACATGGTTTTTTTCCACAGTCACACTTTGCTTTTTCCAAGCGGTCGAGTCGTTGTTCAATTTCAATTGCTTTTGCAAAATATCCGTTTTCTACTGGTCTTGGTTTCATATTTCAAACCTCCTTTGTTGCCATAGCCATTTCGTGAATTTGTTCCCACGACATGTTGTGAATGTCTTCATTACTCATTGTACCGATACCCGGTTGACTCTTAAGGAGAGTCCCTCCTTCAAGTGCCATATCACCACGGAAAGGGTCAACAGACAAATCGTTTGTAAAAGGTGTAGCGACTGTAACAAGCCCCATCTTCTTGAGTAATTGCTGTGGATTATTGATAATCTTCTTCATAGCATCGTTTTCTGCCTTCAAAAGCATAAGATTGGAATCCATTGACTCCATTTTATGAATTAACACACCGATTAATTGTTCGGCGTTTGAAGTATCACTCATTTAAACACCTCAAACTCGTCGTCCGTAAGAGCCAGCAGAACGCTTGTAGTTTGTAGTGTGTCGAGTAGAAGACATGAAGCCAAGTCGTTGTCCTTCAAGAACCGGGCTAACTGTTTCCTTCGTTTGCATCTTAACAACAGGTACTCCGCCAGCAAAAATATCTCGTGGTCCTTGCGGGGTAACAACATCGGATGATTTAGCGATTTCACCTTGAAGGTCTTCTGCAAGGAAATCACTGAGTTTTTGGACTTCAGTGAGTTGTTGCTTGGCCATTTGACCGTCACCACTTTCTAAAGCGGAGATAAAAGCCTTCTGCGCCTGTTCCATTTTTCGTGCCATTGGGTGCATTTTCAGTAAGTCCATGTTAATCCCTGCTATGTTTGCCTCATGGTATTCGTATTTAAGAAGGTTATTGACCACGAGGGCGTCTTGCGTTCAAAAGAGCATTACTCAAATTTTGTTGCATGGAAGGCTCCGGTCCTCTTTGCTGTACATTTGAAAAGGGTGCTCCGCTACCCATACTATTCCTTCTTTGCGGGGCCGCTGGCCCTCGATTACGAAGTCCTACACCTTGTCCACCCGGTTGAGGTGGAGGCATAATTTGTTGAGCAAGTTGTGGTGGCATTTGCGGTCCTCTTTGTTGCGGTGGCATCATAGGTGGTGCTCCACCCGGAGGCATACCCGGAGGCATACCCGGAGGCATACCCGGAGGCGGTGCTCCACCCGGAGGTGGTGCTTGTTGTTGTGGCTGTGGTTCGGGTCGCTTGTAAGTAAAACGAATATCACGATTTGCTGTGTCTTCGATAAGTTCGGGCATGAAACCAAGTTGTGCCATACGCTGTGCTACATTGAGTTCTTCCGAGTCACGGCGTAGTCGAGTGATTTCATCTTCCTCTTCGTTTGGATAGAGTGTCAACTTCCAATCATTAACACTCATTTCCTTTAACATTCGAGGGAAAAGAACTTCGGTGTAGACTTTTTGACCAAACTCTACGGCCCTGTTTGTTACAAGAATCTGCATACCATCGTTGTTTAATCCACCCGATTTTCCTGCATCGACCATAAAAACACTTGATACACCATAAAAAGCGGCAATGCGATTTCGTATTTCATCACGAACGGCAATATACTGCATTTCTTCAAGAGTATCCATGAACTTAATCCAGTTCACACCACCACGACCGGAAGATGATTCAATACCTACCTTCGGAACATAGTGTGGGTCACGCTCCATTTTTTCATCAACTGATTTCCAAAATGATTTCATCGACTCAAGATTGTCTGTAGTAACAGACACAATACCCTTTGGCATCCTTCTCTTTTGATACGCAGTGTAAATGTAATTGTCCATAGCGGTCAAAGTCATGGCTTGTCGCCACATTGTGTTCACTGGACTTCGACCATAAAGTTTGGAAGGTTTGTACTTACTCACATGTAAAATTTCACCTGCCACGAAATACTGGGTCTTCCCACTTCCTGCCATGTTCACATAATGAACATCATGAAGGTCGGCACCACAGACTTCGCAAGTATCATCTTCCGCATGTGTTTTCACTTCGTCACGATGGATTAGACAAATTTTGTACCGTCCACCACGAACACCACGCTTGTCGGCGACAATACGCATGAAAATTGGGTCGCCTCTCATAATTTCTTTAACACGGAAGAAGGCCACTTCCTTTGTATTAGGGTCAATGAAGTATTCTTTCACCAGTATAATGAATGCATCATCGACAATGTTTAGGTCACTTTCTACCTCATTCATTACATGTATGAATGATTGCTCCATACTGTTTTCTTGTTTCAACAACCATTTTGGATAAGTAAGTTCATCAATGTCGGGTTTTCTCACAGAACCCCCACATTCAGCACAATTTTCTACTTCGCTTTGATACTCTTCTTCACAAACCGTACATTTTCGAGCGAATTTCTTCTCCCAATAGTATCCTCTACGGAACATCTCTTGCCTAAGTTTAGCAAGAACTGTACGAAGAATCAACGACTCGTTGCTCACAGCGTACAGTGCCGGAATAGTAATTCCCTGCGCCATCACAGGTTCTTGAATACCACTTGTCCAAAGTGGCATAGTAGGGGTGGGGCTTTCCTTACGCTTGAATGGCCCTCCAAGTGCTGATAAAAATCGACTGATTCTGCCCTCTTCTTCTGCCATCAAAGTCCCTCCGCATATCCGCCTACAGTGTCAGCATCCAAGCCCCACTTGTTTAGGAGAGTAATGGACTTGCTTTTATGGTCTTTCCAATTGTTGAAAGTCACCAACTGATACAATTCATTTTTTCTCATAGAATCTTTTTGGTCAATATAATTCAAAACAGCCTTTGCCTGTAGCGATTTTAATTTAAGATGAGGAATAATCCCCTTCAATACCTCACGAATATCATCTTTAGAAGAAAAAATAAGCCGATGGACAGGTTTGATGGTGTTCTTAGCAAGTTTTTGGTCCGATACAAGTCGGCCACAGCCAATCATCTTTTGCAATTCTTCACAATGTGTTTTACCATTGTTTCCACTGGCTACAATAGTCACACGAGGGTCACCTCGCTCGGAAATAAAGATACTACCATCAGCATCTACAAATCCAGCAGTGTACGCCCACGGGTCTTTGATAATCAAACCACTTGGACCTTGTTTAACAAAAGTACCTCTAACGCCGCCTCTATACACATCAACTTCTTCTCCATACATTTTGAGTAATGAAGACATTTTATTGACGGACATGGACTTGTTTAGTACACCATACCCTCTTCGTACAATTTCTCTACTTCCAAGTGCACCCTCTTGTTCAAGAATTTTTGATGCATAATTAAGCGCATGAACATCATGCTTACTTAATTTGTCAATTTGATGTAAAGTATTATTCCACATCTTCTGTGAATCTTTTTTCATTTGATTTGCATCGACCCAATTCTGCTGGTCGTCTATATTCCAATCGCTTTTACCGTTAAGATGCTCAAGCACTGTTAATGCTTTGAGATACTGTTGACATGCTTTTTGCAAACTTGTACTTCTCGCTTCGCCAAACTTACGCAATGATTTGAGTGAACGGTCACTCAGCCCAATGTTACGAATAACATCTTCAAACCCATCGGACCAAGAAAGTGATTTAATCGTCGTATCCACTTCCAACGCTTTGACTTTACGAATATCATTTATAATTTGGTCGTACTCCGATTTGAATACCTTATCGTGTCTACGCATTTTTCGACACATCCTAATGATTGTGTTAGCATCAGTACCGTATTGAGATTCAAACCAGCCGTCACCATTTTCAGCAAATGCTTTCTTAACAGTAAAGTCGGTAGTAGAAGTCTGTAAAGATTTCACCGGAACTTGTAAAGGTTGAAAATTAGGGTGTTGAGATAGACTCTTAATCACTGTGTTAGAAAATTCATCATCAAATGTCAACGGTACATCGTACTCGTCACCGATAAACAAACTCCCCCACATAATGACCACTCAATTGACCTTTAGTTTTAATCTTTTTTCTTTTTGACGGCGACTTTTTTTGGTTTAGCAGTGAGCGCAATCACCATAACCATACCTTTCTTGCCTTTCTTCTCATCTTTCATTGCTTTCACCACTGTAGGTTTACCACCAACACCTTGCTTTTTTGCACGCTTGCGTTTTGTAGCGGCTCTCTTTTGACCTTCGGACATAGAACCACTGGTGTTTGGAGTCTTACTTGATACTTTGACGGAAGGGCGACACTTAGGATAACCCTTGGAAGATTTACTGGCTTTACTACGCCCACACGGAGGATGCTTGCCATCTTTGTCCTTGCGTGATACATCGACCCACTTTTCTTTGAACCATCGGTTCAAATTTTTGACAATTAGCGTGTCGTGGCAGGTGCATCGAGACATTTCAAAATACACCAACCATTTTCTTAATTGATTTCTTTTGCTTGTCCATCAAAGCATAACAAGGACACTTAGGAGAAGATGAAGAACAATCATTTCCTTGTATCATACAAACACACGGTGTGTTCTTTGTACCTCCACAACAACACTTGTCTTTCTTTAGTTGAAGTTTTCCATCTTCCTTTGACTTGAGAAAAGCCATCACATAATCTATATCAGTCATTTCTTCTTGCCTCCTTTCTTTTTCTTGAATTTACCCCGGCAATATTGCACAGCCCATCCATTAGCATAGGCTGATGGATAAACTTTGAATTTTTTCTTAGCCGCCGCTTTACCAGCAGGGCATAATTTCTTTTCAAGGGAATCCCAAGCGTTTGCTATTCCAACACAATGTCCACATTCACAAGTCATTTTTAAAAACCCCACTCGTCAAAAGGAAAAATCACGGTATCATCCACCCATCAGCCGGACTGTCGTTTTGTGAGCGGTGTGGTTTTCCACGAATCCACTCATCAAAGCCGGGTAGCACATCATCAAGTAGCACAACACTACCTTTGAACTCTTTAGTGGCCCAGTTAGCAAGAGCAAGCGACATAGCCAAGTCATCGTGAGTACCCACACTTTCCAACTTGCCATTCTTTTGCATACCAAAACGGTTCAGTTCAGTTTCAAGTTTGTGCGTGAACTCACGACTACGCTTATCACCATACGGTGTTTGAATTTGACCCTGCTCAAATGCCATCAGTAGTGACATGAACAAACTCTCTTTACGAGTGCGAGTAGTCATAAAAGTCTTGATTGGTATATCTTGTCGCATTTCAAGAAGTTCTGCTTGGAACATACGCTGGAAGTTATTCCCTTCAAGTTCAATCAAATCGGGCTGAAAACGGTTGTTAAGCATCATAATTTGATTCTTCTGTGCTAAACCGCTCATACCACGCTCATGCACGATACCTACAATTTGTTTTACATTCTCGTTGGGTAGCATACGCATAACAGTCATTGCTGTAAAGTCAGCGTTTTTATCCGAAGCAATCGCTGTATCCCATCCAATGAAATGTTGCCCAAAGACACCTGCCACTTCACCTTCTGCATCAAATTCGGTATCAGCCCTGTCAAGCAACACAAGGTCTTTGTTGCGTGCTTTTTCCAATACATCGTTAGGGAACATACTCGCAACATCGTGGATAGGTTCACAAAGATACTCACGAGAAAATTGAATTGCTGGCATGGAAAGTCGCCGTTGCTCAAGTGAATCCAAATCCCACCGTTCGGGCCAAAGTGCCTCTCCTTGTGGATTGATTGCTGGATATGTTTCCACTTGGAAGGTTTCTGTTTCTTCTAATTGTGAGTACAAATCGTTGTAACTGAACGGAGTACCCACCATCATCAAACGCCCTGTGTGGTGAAGAACTGGCAAAAGAACACCGTAAAACCAATCAGCGGCACGCTGTAGTTCGGTACCAGTTGTACCCCACAGAATATCGTCACACACAACAACATTTGGGTGGAAACCACGAGTACCTCCACCTGTTGACTTTGCCATCATACGGCTACCGTTGTTAAATTCAAAGTAAGTCTTTCGCCAAGGGCGACCTTCGGGAATAAGATGCCTAAGACAAGGTGTACCCTCAATATTGTTACGAATGAAACGCATGTGTTCAAGCGTCTGTTCAAGAGAGTGTGAGAAAATCATTACATGCGTTCCGGGTTGAAAGGCGGCAATCCACAGTGCATACGACATGAAAAAGACGGATTTACCGTGGTCACGACTCGCTTTCACGCAATAATAGCGATGTTCTTCCAAACCAGCGTCCCACGATTTGTGATGGTTAGAGTAATCGAAGCCTAAAATTTCTGTAAAAAAATACTCAAACGACTTGGCCGACATTTTTCGGTCCATGTCGTGAATAAATTCTTCCATGTCACTCAAGGTATCACCTCATGAATTTGTCCATGTAAATACGCATAGCAAGTAATCCTGCTACATGTGGGTCGGCCTTGCGAAGCATGTCGCCAAACTCGTTGAAAATCATTTGAGTAAAACTATTGGTGAAAACATCATCACCAATTTTTTCCCAAAACGGCCTTTGCGTCCTATCAAATGGGTGAGGCGTGTATTTTCGCCTCCACGCTTCGGCTTCTTGACCTCCATAAGCATCTTCAAACGCCTTATCACTTTCTTCTCTTTGGAGTCTTTCTTGATTGGAACCGGCTGGTACACCGAAATCTTTACCGGAGCCGGTGAAAAGTGGATTATCTCTTAATGTGGGTATCTTTGTATCTTCCATAGCATTTGAACCCAAACCACCAGTATTTACAGGGGTTTTTACTGCAACTGGGCGTTCTTGACCCATAGGCACTGTTTTATTTTCTCGTATGAAATTTCCAGCATGAGTGGATGCAGGGCGGGCACCGGGACTTGGAGTTAGTTTTCGTGGTTGATACCTTGCTTCTTGCTGTCTTGCATCAAATTCCTCCTGTCGTTTGATTTCAGCGGGAGTTGCGTCCCAACCATCACTATAGTTACCTTCCCCCATTCCTCTTATGGGTCTTAACACTCCTGTTTTTCCTGTGTTGTCCACCCGTCTGTTATCGTTGAAGGTAGGTTCTTCATTCACCCAACTTTCTTCTCTTGTCCAATCGTTTTCCACAGGTTCTTCTACAGCAACCGGAGCAGGAGCAGGAGCAGGAGCAGGAGCAGGAGCAGGAGCAGGAGCAGGAGCAGGTGTTACAGGAGCAGGAGCAGGAGCGGTTGGTTGTTGGAACATTCCCGGTGCCGGTGGTGGTATTGTTTGCGCTACTTGTTCGGGAGTCATCGCTGGCTGTGCCGCTGGTTGTGCCTCGCTACCCACAGGGGCACTGGTTGGTACACCCGGTGGTGCCGCTGGACTTTGTGTAGGTGCTACCATTTCGGGACTACGAGTTCCACTTCCAACATTCGTTACACCTACTTGTGTTGGTTGTGCTGGTTGTGGCATACCCGGTGGTCTATTTCCAGCAGGGTGTGGAGATGGAGGTGCAGAAGAGAATACACTACTTCTCAAAGGTGGACTTACTGCTACTGGTGCCTGTGCTTGCGGTGCCTGTGCTTGTGGTGCCTGTGCTTGCGGTGCCTGTGCTTGTGGTGCCTGTGCTTGCGGTGCCTGTGCTGGTTGACCTCTTGC
>Ga0209232_1000877_pt1 | contig 17357 bp, 18 predicted proteins | sample ETNvirenome_2_60_FD_184066 | JGI IMG/M metagenome (GOLD analysis project Ga0209232, IMG submission 184066) | Marine viral communities from the Pacific Ocean - ETNP_2_60 (SPAdes) (version 2) | ecosystem: Environmental > Aquatic > Marine > Oceanic | place: Pacific Ocean | collected 2013-06-22
TTGATAACTCTAGTACAAACATTGATAACTCTGATAACAGTGTGGACAACACTGATAATAGTCAAACAGGTATTATCGATAGCACGATTGATAACGGCGGAGTAGGGGTTGCTGGTGACGACAATGCTGCGGTTGGAGGAAACAATGATGTTTCAAATATGTTCAATAGAGAGACAGATATCAGTACTGATATCAGTACTGGCGGAGGTAATTTCTCTAACTTCGGCAATATTGGAAGTGATTTAAGTGTCAACTTAAACTACAATGATATGTTCAATGCTTCTGCTGGATCTGGGGCTACAGGATATGATCCTGGAAGATCCGCATACAACGCCAATGCAAATGCTATGAGTGCAATTGCATTAAATAATAACCAAAATGAACGCAATAGTGGTCAATTCATGAATACTTATATGAACGCTCTTCAGATGAGTGGACTAGCTCCACAAAATAATGCTCAATAATAAAGACTACAATGGTAGAAGGTTTTAATACATAGTAGCAATGGATTATAAATTTGCGGACATGAAATGGTCCGAAATGAGTGATAAACAGCGAGATAAAGCTGGTAGTAGGTCAGAGCACCAAGCAGCTAAAGAAAAAGCTCAAGCTCGTATGGAAGAAGAGGCAAATAAAGCAAGTAAAGTTGAAACTGCCGAGCAAGAGAGCTCACAAGATCCTAATTACTTCCCTGATGGTGCTCCTATAATGGACCCAGAAAAAGACAGTATCTACAGTTATGACACCGGTTCTTTCGGCGCAGGATCAAGTAAAGAGACAGAGCGTCTAAGCGCTGCAGATTTAAAGAATTTAGAAAATCAAGGATATTCAAGGGAAGAGATTATGGATTATGCTGACAATATCGGAGAGACTGGAGTTATAACTGATGGGGGAAAAGCTCAAAAACTATTAGATAAATGGAAATCTTCTCTTATTGATGAAGAGCAGCCGCCGCAACCAGAGCCAACACCTGAACCAACGCCGGAGCCAACACCAGCACCAACTCCAACTCCAACTCCCGCACCAACCCCAGCACCAACACCAGCACCAACTCCCGCACCAACTCCCGCACCAACTCCCGCACCAACTCCAATTCCAACTCCAACTCCAATTCCCGCACCGACCCCAGAACCCATTCCAGCGCCAACGCCGAGACCAGTCTCTCCTCCTCCTCAGACTGGAATTATTGGTAGTGTAATTGACAACGGTGGCGTTGGAATTGTAGGTGAAGGGAACGCAGTAGTTGGAGGCAATAACACTATTGAAGATATATTCAATAGAGACACAGATATCAGAACAGAAATTGAAACTAACGGAGGAGATTATGTAAATACAGGTAATGTCGGAAATGATATGAGCATAAACTACAACAATAACAGTATGTTGAATGCATCATCTGGCTCCTCAACTGATAGACCTCCCTCGCCTTCTGAAGTTTTTGACGAACAAATAGAAGAAGCTCTTCGATATGAAGCAGCAGGTTCCCAAGGTGCCCTACAGCCTCAAGTACCTGCATTTAACTTTTCTGGTGGGGGTAATATTGGCGAATCATTTAGAGATACAGTAGGTGCAAAAGCACAGGAAGATTTTGACAAAAATACCGCAGGAATGTTTGCAAATAGTGATTATATAATGAATCACATGTTTGGCAATTTCTGGGCAATTCCTAGCTCATCAATAGCCAGCTAGAATAAAAATAAAGATTATAAGTAATGGCTAAACAATCGGCATCTATTAATAATAAATTTGATCAGATATTAATTGCCGCTAAAGAGCGCAGAGGTGACATGCAAGTGGACACAATGATTGTGTCCTCTCATCTTGCACAGATGCGCATGTTCATGCTGCGTCGTGGTGTTGAATTTTATGCTGAACAAGATTCATATGGCAATCGTCAACAGTTCATAGCACAAGTATGTGAAGACAACATGCTTGAGATGAAGCTAGACAGTATTGTTGACTACTTCTTGTGTGATGGCCAGGGCCTATTTTACTTTAGACCCGCAGGCAACACTTATCAGCTATTGTATTTTCCGCGTGATAATTATCGTGCTTATCGCAATCAAAACAATGAGCTTGATTCTGTTGAACTTATTTACTCGTTTAGTGTAAAAGAAACTAACGGTCTTTTAGGTTCTCATGATGCCCCTGACGGTAGAGGCGGCAAGAAACAGTACATCAGACTTAAAGTATTTAAAGACAGGATTGAACAAACAATCTCAAAAGAAAAGATTCAATTCGAGAATAGTTTAGGTAATCCAATGCAGGCAATGCCTGGCTCTACGGAAACAGTAGTCAATAGCCTTGGTTTTATCCCTGCTGTTGAAGTATTTAACTACATGGATTGCACAGGCGATTCAAATGGTAACGGTGAGTTTGACTGGTTAGCTAATCAAATTCTTTATCATGATGAGCTTGTTAGGAACGTACGGAAGAACATGAAGTTCTTCGGCAATCCAACACTTGTATCAAGTAGACCAAAGCACGACATCATTGAATCAGGAAACGATGAAAGTTTTAGACCAACGATTAGTTCTACTGCTGGTTTCTATGCTCAAAACAGACCATCAACACGAGTAAGCGAGCCATTTGGTGGTGGCGCTGGTCCTGATGGTCAAATTAAAGTTCCTCGTGTTATTGCAAACCTTGAGCCTACCGATCGTGTTAGCTACATGACGCCCGACGCAGTCAGTGGCGATCAAAATATGTATGTTAAGCAGTACAGATCAGAAATTCGTCTCGCTCTTGGTGGTGTAGATGACATTGATATTGGTACAGCCAGTACAGCTTATGAAATTAAAACTCTGTATGGACGTGTAGCAGCTACAGCAGAGAAGAAAACAAGAGCATTGTTTACATACGGGCTGTCTAAAGTATTCTCCATGATGATTAAGCATGAAGAGTATTTATTCCAAGAATCTTTTGCTAGTGCACTTGGAATGAAAAAACCTGCTATTCCTCTTGAAGAGGATTTTCAGGGCAACAGAGAAGCGTATGAACAGGCATTTAATATCTATAACAGATCGATTGCTGAGTATAAGGCGTATAGAGACCAACAACTGCGTGTTAAACTAGAGGCAGGAGAAATCCCACCCGGTACTGTTGGTCTTATTCCAGACGGTAGTCCCAAGGTTGCTTGGAGATTTACGGGTCAAGTCTTTGAAGAAAGTACAGACGACATTCTTAACAACAGTATTGTTGTCAGGAACCTTCAAGAATTAGGTGTGGATTCTATTGAAGCACTTAGATACTTGTTCCCAAGTAAAACCGATGAAGAACGTGCAGCCATGCTTAGTGGTTATCCGTTCCGAATGGTTCAACAGACACAACAAAGCATTAACCAATTTATTAGTCTTCTCGGCAATCTTTATCAATTGCCACACCCACAGACGCCCGATATGCCATTAGCGTCTGACCCGAATCTTGACATCACAGGATTCTTATATAGATCTCTCGAATTTTTACGTAAGGAGTTAAGTTACAGTGGAAACTACAAGTCCGACAATGACGGCGGTGGCCCAAGCACCCTCAGCGATGCCGACAGGGTACGCTCAGCCATCGGTCGCCCCATCCGCGATGAGCGTGGGGTCACCCTCCCAGGCGTCGGTTCCGGCACAACAGGCAATGTCTTACCAGGCAACGTCCCCAGTGCAGGCGGCCCAGCCGGGTTCGGTGAACCCATGGCAGACGGCGTTTCAGGCACTGAGCGCAAGTCTGAATACCAACAATCAATCCCCAGCCCAGGCAGCATACTCGGCTTATCAGACGCCAACACCCCAGGCAACTATGCCAGCAAACTGGGGTTCACAGGTACCTTCGGTAGCCCCGACATCCGTTCCCCAAGCTTCAACCCAGGGACAGCAGTACAGCAAACAAACAGTGTTGGGTCTGCTGGCACACCAGCGCAAACAGCTAACCGCCGCCGCCGCCCAGGCCGTCAACAAGAGCAAAACTGATGCATACCTGAGCCAGGTCAGTGATCTGAGCCTTGAAGTTCTAGAGCACTTTGGTGCTGAAGCTCCTGCTCTGCTTAACCAGTATGCGTGTGCTGTTGAAGATGCTCTGATTGAACAAGTCAAGCGGGGTCAATCACTGTCACTGCTTTTAAAAGCAGCTGGTGAAGAGCGTGGTGCAATGAACCTCATGCTTACCAACCCTGACGTTCTTGCTGATTACGTCAATGAGTTCTTCGGCCCCAACGGCCCTTATCCGACACTAACTGAAGAAGAAAAACGTCAAGATCGTCGTTCACAGTATGCCGCAGAGATGCAGGCTTACGAACGTCAGACCGTGCCTCCGGCCTTCCAGCGTCCTCAAATGGAAATGCCTACACCTAACACCGCTGCCAGCAAAGCTGCCGGAAGTTTTTGGGGTGGCTTCTCCAGTGTGATGGACAACAACCCTGAAAATGCCTGGAAGTACCTGGCTCAGGCTCCTAACGGCGCTCTTCAGACCAAGCTGCTAGTCCAAGATCTTTGATCTAATTTATGAGGGGGCTTACAACAGCTCCCTTTATACGTATTAAAGAGAAAAAAACATGATTCAACCTATTAGACCTGCAGAAATTCAAATGGATTTAGTCTCCGCAGGAGGTATGGAAGGCATGCGTAGGACTTCATCTCCTCCAGGCGCACAGATGTTAAATGACCCAACATCTAACCCAATGGTTTCTAACCAACCGTTTAGGCAAACACAGCTTGCACAACAAGGCATGATGTTGCGTGATCAAGAAGCCAGCGGCCAACAAATGGCCCACATGGAACGATTAAGTGAGGAGGTTGTCCGTACCGCCGCCGCCTCTGAGCAAAAGGCACGCGACATGAAACGTGAAACAGTTGCCATGATTTTAGATAAAACTAGTGCACCTGCAACAGCGATTCTTTTTGGTACAAAAGGATTAGCAGAAAAAGTCACACGTGATGCTATGCAACAGCAAGCAATTGGTGAACAACTAAGTCCTGATCTTGCAGACTATACTGGTCAATTAATGGCATAAAATCTATACTACAATTGATATAGTAGTTTTACAGATATCCTGTGGCTCGTAAAGCTGGAGAAAAACCTTGCGGTTGCAAACACGAAGAACCTGAGGTGTTCCAAAACATTTGGAAACACCTAAAGTCGGATGGAGTGCCTGATCAAGCGGCCAATCAGATGGCTGCGGAAGTATTAACTAGCGATGATTTTGAGGGATCTATTGAAGACTTTGAAAGATACTTCGCTATCTACAAAGAAAAAGGATTTAATGAGCATGCTGCGCAAGCAATGGCAGTAGAAGCACTAGAAGGTAGAGAAGAACCTCCAGAAGAAAGCATTCGTTTTGCTCGAATTCACCTTGTTTAAATATTAGTTTACTGCTAAGATTAAAAGGTCTTGAAGAATAGTATATGGCACAACCTAAGCTTTCGGGTGATTCTGTACGCGCCTACTTACGCGACATTGGTAGAATCCCACTGCTAGCACATGACGAAGAAATTATGCTTGGCCGTAAAGTACAACGGCTTATGGAATTAGAGAAAATAAGATCCGAACTTGAAACTGATTTAGGTCATAAAATCAATGACCGTTCACTCTGTGATCACACATCTAACGACTGGAAAGAGCTACGTCGCGAATTGCGTGAAGGCAAAAAAGCCAAAGAGAAGATGGTCACTGCAAACCTTAGACTTGTTGTAAGTGTTGCCAAAAAGTACACAAAACGGAATATGGAATTGTTGGATATTATCCAGGAAGGTACTATCGGATTGGTCCGTGGTGTGGAAAAGTTTGACCCTCACCGTGGCTATAAGTTTTCTACCTACGCCTACTGGTGGATTCGCCAGGGGATCACTCGCGCTATCGCGGAGAAGAGTAGAGCCATACGCTTACCGATCCATGTTACTGAAAACCTCAACAAACTTAAGAAAGCCCAGCGTGAGTTAAGCCAACGCAATGGCCTTATGCCTAACGTATTTGAGCTATCAGATGAGCTTGGATTGACTGTTGATGAGATTAAAGACTTAATGTGCAAAGCACGGCAGCCGACTTCTCTAGAAATCAAGATAGGAGAAAACAAAGATACCGCCTTGATTGATCTGCTTGAAGATGAAAGCCAACTACCAAGTGCCCTTCTGGAGACCGCATGTATAAAAGAAGATATTCGTAAGTTGATCACAGACCTGCCTGAGATGCAAGCTGCAGTGATCAGTATGCGTTACGGCATTGGAGATGGGATTCTAGAACCGATGTCTATGACTGCTATTGGTCAAGTGTTGAATATGAGCAGAGACCGTGTGCGTACACTAGAAAATAAAGCAATCCGTTCACTTAGAATATACAGTGATGAAATTAATGAATATCTTTAATACAATAGAAGAATATAGTTAGTTACAACAATGGATGTAACAGAGCAGTACCTAGACTCATTACGTTTATATGGCGGCGGTGAGTTTTCTAATCGTGATAGCCTAGTTGGTTCAAAATCCATTGTCTATGGACAAGGGCCTTCAATGCAAAGGGCCATTGAGCAAACAGTAACTACCATCCCGTTTGATATAACTTACAAAGGCGACATAGGCTTGATGGGCACAGAGAATATATTTTTTAAAATTATTTTAAATATCCAAGATACCGGAAATATTGATACCTGTTTTGAAGAACCAGGATGGTCCTGCACAAGATTGCTTTTAGCCGCACCAGAGCTTGATAGTAATTATGACGGTGTTGTAGTAGATTCAAATGCATCCGAAGGAGATTCACCTACTTATATTGCTGCTCAGTTTACAAACGAGCTGCCCTTTGATCAAGACGATACGTTAATTGGTATTCGTTTAATTAATGAAGGTACGGGCAATATTTATGAAGATGCCAATGTAGACTCACGTTTATATAGTATTTGTAGATTTGAACACGCCTTTGACGATATGTTGGTAGGACTGACTAGCACTTTTTATGTAGGCATTCACGCTCGAAATACTAAACGGAATTCTTATAACGTTACGTGCAAACTTGGAACGTCATTCTTAAAGCCGGAGGAGCTAACAGCAGAGAAGAAACAGCTGCTACCGTTCTGCCCTTAATCGGATACAACAACATTAAATGTAAGAGCATTGTTGTTAGGAGTATCACTTGATCCGATAGATACAGCAGATACAGCGATTGACCTTTTACCTACTCCGTTAAATGTGACATCCATGCCGTTTACAACGTCCGCAGATTCACTACTTGAAAGTGTGTATTGAATATTAGATGCAGTTCCGTCGTTAGCAAAGGAATACGATTTTGTATCCCCATCTTTCGCAGTCTTGCTTCCACTTTTTTTAGTCACGTTACCAATAGTCGTAGCAACAATAATTGGATTAGCAGTAATTATGGCGACTTTATCACTAGCAATGCGAGGCATTACATAGTCATAGTGAAGTGTAGTAAGATCCTCACTAAAAATTGCTACTCGCTCAACAGCATGAGCCCTGCCAAACACAAGCGCATCTTGTGTATCATTTAAGTTTAAATCTAAGTGCGTGTACTGGTTGCCAACAACAGCTACAACCACAGGTTTGCCACAGAAAGTTGCGTCAAGGCAAGTAGCATTCACATAGCGCTTAGGGTTACGATTACCACGCTCAAACCACCAACGCTTCAAAATGAACTGATCTTTGCCAGTAGTAGGGCGCTTGAGGCTAAATACTCTGTCAGCAGGATTAGTAGGCTGAACGTACTTTTCAATATGCTTAATACCACGCAAAGTCAGTTTATCAGCCATTTGCTTTAATTTAAGACTACCTATCATCTATTTTAACCCAAATTAAATTAGTCAAGTTATTATTGACTTTGCTTTTGTCGATATGCCTTACTCGTGTGCAATTTTTAGTTTTACCGTAAGGTGTGGATGGACGATCTAAAAACGCCAAAGCTACTAATGTATGCACAGCTACAGTAATAGTCTTCTTTCTACCAATGCGTTGCGTCAAATTAACCTGAGCATATCCATTCTTATTGATGCGCTGCTTAAGAATTCGTTCAACGCTTCCTTTGGTACTTTTAACTTGCCCTTGTTTATTTACGTAATATTCAATGCAGCATTCATAGCCAGGCAACGTATGAATAGGCTTCCAAATTTTGTCATTAATAAATTCCATACCATAAAATTTTAGGGTATATATGTAAAAGTATAGCAATTATTACTACCATCTATATATGTGGCTAAGTCGAAGTCACTATATAAACCTTTTAGCTTACGGAGTTACGATCCTATGTGGATTGATAATGATTTTCCGAAGCTTCTTGGTGCAGAGCTTTACCGCCCCCACCCGGCCTACATCATTGAGATGGCTGTGGAACCAGTTGTGGTACATGACTTTAGCAAGCAACCCGGTCAGACAGTTCAGCTGGACCGCTATCGCTTCTGGGGTAAGCCCGGCACTAAGGAGTCCCGTGAGCGGACTGCTGATCAAACACTTGGATCTGCCTCCGCACGCAACATCGTGAAGGACAAGGTGCTCGTTACTCTTCGTGAGTACACCGGCCCTGCTGATACTCGCGATTCTACTCAGCCTTCTACTTTTAAAATTGCACGTGAGACCCTGATCACTGCCCAGCGTCTGCTGCTTGATACAGGTAATCTCAACGTCTTCCACCAGTCCATTGGTTCACTGACCCTGCTGGATGACTATCGCCGCTGGCGCGACCGTGTCTTTGCTAACGAACTGCTCAAAGCAGTAGCAAACGGTAAAGCCGACGACGAAAAAGGTGGTTACTACTTCCCCGGTGACAAAACACTGTCCGGCTCTACAGTCGCTACATATGAAACCGGTCAATCCGCCAAGTTCGACGTAACCACGGACTTGTTGGAAGTGGTCAAAGACCTGCGTAAGCGCAACGTTCCTACGTTCGCTGACGGCTACTACCGTTGCATTCTTGACCCCACGGCCATGATGCATCTGCGTCAGAACACCGATTTCCGCGAGATCGCACGCTATCCAGGCACTGGCATGATTAACCCCATGCAGCCGAACATGGCACCTAACGCCAACTTCTATCAAGGCATGGGTCCTGCTTACGGTCAAGCTGGTTTTGTTGCTGGTCAACCCGTTATGCCTACTGGCTTCCTGTTTGAAGGAGTTCGTTGGTTTGAATCAACCAACCTGCCAGAACAGGAATACACCACGAACATCAAAGACGTTGTTGATTCGTCCACAACGTACTCCGCTGCACAGCTGATGTTCTTCGGCCCTCAGGCCCTTGGTGTTGGTATCGGTGGTAACAACGCTCAGATTCTGTTGAATAACAACGATGATTTCTCACGTTTCATCATCATGATCTGGTCGCTGTTTGCTGGTTTTGAAGTACTTAATAAAGACTTCATCACCGTTGGTTACTCTTTTGTATATTGATAGGAGGTAACTAACAATGGCTGACATCGTTTACACAAATTCTGAAGAAGTAACAGCAGATTCAGCACGTAAACCTTGGAATAATCTAATTTTTCCTGGTAATTACGTCTCAGGGCTGAACTCTTACCGTCAACAGGGCGTACTTGCCTTGCCTGGTATTTCCTTCTTCCAGCAAATCGGCGCATACGTTGTGCCCGATACTGCGACTTCAGTTGCTACTGGCAACTATGCTGTCAAAATCCTTTCTCCTGACAAACGTCAAGATGACAAGCCCCGGCTTGATCGTGACTTTGTAGTTCCTGGAGCTGACGTTGGTGGATCTGGTTGTGGCGTTTATCGCGTTGCTATCAGCACTGTCAATTTGAAAGGTACTGGTTCTTCAACAATCACTACCAACGGAGCTGCAATTGGCGACATCACTCTCGGCAATCTTGTTGATGGTGCTACTGGTCTCTTCCCTGAAGGCGGTAAAGTCTCTGCTTTCGATATGCTTGGAAATGCTGCTACAACTAAAATTACATCTAACACAACTGTTGGTGTAACAGTGGCTGGCGCTGCTCTGTCGAAGATTGATTCTTCTAAAGAAGCTGCAATCCTTCTTGAAGTCTGCTTCTATGCAGATGATGGCGCACCTACTGCTGATGACTTGAACCTACCCTACCCCGTAGAGTCCGGTCAATCTTCACAGTGATCTAAGGATACACCCTCTAAAGCGTCTCAAATGGGGCGCTTTTTTTATGCCTATAATGAAATGGAGTTAACGAATAATGTAATGTATCACTCACTATATCAAGATGAGAAGACAGGGAAATTAGTCGAATTTATTAGTCAAGTTGACAAAGAATTTGCGATGGTAAAGGATGCAGGAGGAAACGTTGTTTATAAAGCTCTTGATCAACTAATTCCTTATGACAAAGATAAAGGACGGCTGACTCAAATTAAAATGCCGTCAAGCAGCAAAGAAGAGATATTGCCTGAAACAACGGTGCCTGTAGAAGACTATCGTTTAAACCTAAATATGGCATCACCTGAGCAAATTGCCAAACGTCTGCCAGGTGTAGGGTATACAACGGCAAAACGTATTGTTGAACTACGCATGTCACTATCAGGTGAGCAGTTTTCAAATCTTAAGCAGCTAGAAAACATACCAAGAGTAAACTGGGATCAAATCATTAAGGAAGACCTTATCTTTATTTAGTAGACTAGTAATAGCATCTGCTTAATACTACGATGGGTATCGAAGATATTCTTATTAATAAAGCTCTAGAAGAAGAACAGTTTCGCAATCAATCTGGTGATTTTGCATTAGCTGTTGGAGGCGGTACTGGATCTGTTCTTGGTGTAATGAACGGCCGTGGTCCTAAAAATAAAATGGCTGGAGGACTGATTGGCCTGATTCTTGGTGGTGGACTAGGCCGAGGCATTCAGCAAGAATTTATGAATGAATCGCCAGCAGCAGCGTTGCTTGCCAAAATGCAGGTACAGGGCTCCTTGAACACAGCAGAGAAATATCAACTTGAGCAAATGGTCAAAGATGCTTACTCTAACCAACTTGGAGGAATTGCGTAATGCAACTTGATGAATATCTTAAGTCTAAAGTACGTTGGCACTTAGGTTATAACTCTGGTGCAGAAATGCCTGCTGGCGATCGTGCTCGATTAGAGGAGGCAATGTCCCGTATTCCAGATGAATATTGGTTTGATGAGATTGTATATCACATCACACGCTGTGACATCGCTTGGAAAGCAAGTGCTTTCTTTCCAGATGACTATAACAACAAAGGGTCTGATGGAAACAGTCAAGGTAATTTCAATTTTTCTCGATTAGAGCAGATTCAAGGTGATGTTAGTCGAACAATTGCAACGACTGATACTCTTAAAGCTGATGCAGATTTTAGAGAAGTCTATTTACGTGAGTGTGATCGATTAGCGGAAAGTTTATACGTTGCGAACTACCGTAGACCTGAAGTTAGGCGATATGCATATGATCGTTCAGGCTCTGAGTTTATTATGGCAGTGCCAGGTCCAGCCGATACAGCAGTAGGATCACGTATTATTTTATCCTTGCAGTACAAGTAAGTATAATAAATCTAGGCACTAATAATTAAAATCATGACAGGATACGGTGGTACCCAGAAAATTACATTTGGCTCTCCTGGTGGAGTAGACTCAGAGTATTTATCTAAGCGTAGGGCAGCTGAAGCTCAAGCAGCTTATATGGATTTAGGTATTCGTGCAGTTGAAGAGCAAGGGACTGGCGATATCTTTATGAAACCGCGCACAGATCCCTACTTTGGCAATGTCAATTACTCAGTAGGTGACATGCAACAAGGTGCAGATAGCAATTTTAGTGCCGAAAGTTCTACATATAATGCACCATTAGAAAACTCTGATCGTCAAACAGGTTCACTGGCATATGCTACGTCCAGCACAAATGATCCTCAGACGGATCCGCAAGACCTAGATCAGTCTGCTCTTGCTGCTCGAATCCAACGAATGGCAGAAAACGGATCAATTAATTTAAATTCTAGTTCAGTTTATAGCATCTAATCATGAATAATCAACCACGTCAAATTGGGGATTATGTAACCGCAACTGATCCAACTAGAGGGGCAATGGCAGCAAGCTATGCTGTAGTTCCTGGTGGTCCACAGAACAACGACCCTCAAAATGTGCTTAGTGTGACTCCAGGCCCTCAAACTTATCCTAGTGCTTACGGAGATTTAGTTTTTAATAACGCACCTCAGTTGCAGGCTGTAATGCCCATGCCTGTGTCTCAGATGCCACAGCAGATGGTGATGGGAACAGGATTCAACAATCAAACCCCTTTAGTGCAGCAAACCGATCCGCGAATGGGTGATCAGATGCTAGGCAATCACTATGGTCAAGATGCTGCAAGGCGAGGTCTTGCTACAAGCCCTATGGGAATTACCGGCTTATCGGTAGATATGGGCACCCCTCTGCCAGGCGGTTCTGTTCCATCACCGCAGCAATCTCCAAGCACCATGCCTTTGAGTACACCACCTCCGCAAACAGCAGCACAAAATAACAACATGGGCTCTAGAATGGGTAGAGGTACTCGTCGTCCTGGAGGAATGATGACATAATGGCTTCAACATCTACTAATAAGCAGCCGCTCCTAATTGATCGCCCGCTGCATATTCAAAAAAATATTACTTCTGAAAAAACGGGCAGCACTAATTTTTGGCTAGCAAACAATAGCTGCTCTTTGTTCCTTGATTGCACGCAGAATGACGGTGCACTGATTGAAGATTTATATGTAATATCTAAAGAGGCATCTCAGCATAATATTGCATTTTTCATGGCAACCACTGCTGACTATTTGCGTGAGACAGATTCCAATGTCACCTTTGTCTCTCGTATTCAAAGCTCCTCTACCCCAGGGCAGATTACGCACGGAAATAATCTGCCTTTAGGTATTGCGCCTTATCCAGCAGTTGGATTAGACTCGGCAAATCAGCGAACAGCAGGTCAATTCCAGTCTATTTATGTGCCAAAAGGTAAGGCACTGTGGGTAGGACGTGCAGTCACAGCCGCTACAGCCAACCTTACTGTTGATGTCTGTCCTGTAGCCGGAGCACAAGGCGGTTTTTACTGATGCCTCGGAAACGAAATGGTTTTGGAGCATCAAACTCATTTTCTGTTAGATCAATTAGTAATGATATAAATAAAGGTAAAAAAATACAAGGTAGTGGCCAGTACCCCAGTAATCGTCAATTTGGCACCTCAGTTACTCGAAGTGCCATTCAAAAATGGAATATTGATAGCAGTTGGCAGAGGTGGCGTAAGGGCTATGAGTATGCAAGACAGAATATCTGGGTAAATTTAAATATTTTATTTTTTGCATTTTTATTCAGTGGCACAACAAGTCGAGTACGGACTAATTTTCGATGTAAACGTTTTCCATCACTCTTGAGTGATTCTGCTACAAGGTATGTAGTCAAACGTGAGATAGCTCCATCATCAACAGATCCAAGGTTTGCAACGGTTACGCAAGTCATCAATACACCTCCTCCTCAAAGCCCGGAAACTGATGATGAGAAACAGCGTGCAAAGAATTTTCAAAATGAAGAGATATGGCTAAAACTATCGCCAGATGCAGATCCAACTGTAGGTAATGTGATTAAACGGCTGACACATGAGCGTGTCACAAACAAACGCCATGGAGATGAATACACAACAACTAAAACATTTGAAGCTACTGTAAAAAATTTACTAAAAAATAATGGTAGGCCAATGGTTTATGAATCTACTGCAGAAAGTGAAGATACAGTGCTTACCATAAAAATACCACGAAACGACATATTAAATACAGCATTTGTGCAAAATTCGAGCTTAGGTTTATCTGCATTGGTCGGTGAAGTAATTCGTATAACTAATGTTCCAATTACCATGCCTAAAACAGGATTAACATTCACGGATGAAACATATACAACAGATCAAGGGGAGCAGGTTGACAATGTGAAAGTAAAAATGGATATGACATTAACTAATCAGAATTTTTGGCTTGCTGATATAACTGAACAAACACCCTTCGAGATTTTTGTAGATGTTAATCCATTGTTGATATTAGAGGGCAGCAATGCTTCAGTTGAAGTCAAGCAAAGTTTCAGAATCGACAAAGCCAATTATCAGTCGTATTTTGATTTTTATATTACTAGTCAAACTATTGATGATGAGACAGAAGAGATGTCTAGTATATTTCCTCCACTGTACATAGCTGATGTATCTGACGATGGTGTAGATATAGTATTTACAACGATTCCATTTGAAGGGCAGTTGTGTTTGTACGGAAATGATTCAACACCTTATATGGTTCTGTCTGACTTTAGTTTTACATCTTGGCAGAAACAACCTAACACACTTATTGTCAGAGGAGAAGAAGTTGAAAACCCGAGTGCTGACTATACATATAATGATACGTCAGTATTCCCTTGGCAAGACGAAACGTGGATAGTAGGTGACGGTATTTATATAGCTGATGCCTATGCATGTAACTGTCAGAGCTACTCAAAATCTACAGTTACATCACCTGAAGCCTTATACAGAAGACGGGATGGAGCTGCTCTAATAAAAAACAGGCAGTTGAGGTTTCCTTTGCCTTCGGCAATGTCTAACAAGGATGATGAAGGTTTAGATAATAGAGAAGCAACTGTCATCACTCATTGGGCCTCTAGACAAGATCGACTAAAACACAAAACTTGTAAACACTGTATTGCATCCACATTTGCAGAAGAAGTACTTGAATCTGGTTTTGTTGGTAACATTGATGCTAGCACTGATGAAATACTTACTTTAAATTCAAAAGGTGTTTCTGCTGGATTTGAAGTAGGTCAATCTTTATTACCTGCTACAGCTGGGCGAGCTGGGTTTTTCTTTGTTGTAAGCCAAGCGGGCTCTAGCATCGAATCAGCACCTGGCGTAGCGTTTGAGCAGGGAGATAAATGTTTCTGTATAGATGCTGATACCGGTTGGATCCGATTAGCTCCTGCTGATATAGGAGTGCCTGGATCAAGCGATGTCATTGAAGGTGATACTAAAAAATTCTATGTAGTTGAACCTAATACACTTCCATCTGGTATAGATATAGGTGAATTAGAAAATAAAATTATTGAACAGACAAAAACAATTGATTTTAGTGAGTCTGGAGCGCGATCAGAAATATCACCGATTGACTTTGCATTTTCAACTTTGCAGTTACTTAATTCTATGAATACGAACATTGGAAGTACTTTAATGGGAACTATTGCTTTAGTCCCTGTTACATCAAATGAGGATTCTAGTACAGACTAAGATTTATTATATAGTTGAAAGATGTCTTCTTGCCATATCCTATCCGCTATTAGCGAATTAATAGCGCTAGCATTGTTAACAGAAACTTATCGAGTAATAATCAATGTTTAAACCGCAAGACTTTAAACTACCGTTAGAGAAAGAGCTAAGAATCAATATTATCAATAAGGAGATTGATGAGTGCCGAGATATTGATGCATTAAAAGAAAATCTAAAGTCTTGCGCGAAATCCTTGATAAATTATCAGCATTTACTAGGTAAAGCTTGTGAGCACAATCTCAATATCTTCATGAATGATTGGAGTAATGGACTGAGTATAGACGCCAAAGAATAGAGTGTAAGCTATTCTATACAGATCCTTGGTAAAATAAAAATAGGCATAGAATAGCTTGAGCAGTTGCTGCTATGAAATTACAATTAAAAAGAAGTTTTCAAACAACAGGAAGTACTGGAGCTTTAGTCCCTGTATCCCCAACTGCAGCTCAGACATTAGATGGAGAACTTAGTGTTAACTACAATGTTGGGGACCCCGCCCTATTCATCAAAGATGCAGCTAATAACGAGCCTGTTCGTGTAGATGGTAATACTAAAACTTACACATTAGACAGTGGATCTATTACAGGCGGAGTTAAAATTGATCTAATTCACAAAAGTACTGGAACAAATATTGCTACAACTGAAAAAACTATTAACTTCACAGGCAACACAGGCGTTACCTTAACTGAGTCTTCAGGCACAATTGATATTGCTATTGACGGTGCATCAGATATTGGGGTCGATTTAGGATATACAACAGCTTCAAACAACGGTACAGTCACAAACACAGCGGGTAATGATGTAATATTACCAGCAGCAACTCAGTCACTTGCTGGGTTAATGGTTAGTACTGACAAAACTAAGTTAGATGGCATTGAATCAGGTGCTGAAGTTAATGTTCAAGCAAACTACACAGAAAACAGTTCAGGTTCTGATGCATATATTCTAAACAAACCAAGTTGGGGAACTGCATTAACTAATAATAGTAATACTATTAATGCTGACATAGCGACTGAAAGTGCATTAGGAGTTGTCCAGGTTGGCAACGGTCTAGATATAACTGGACCAGGAGTTTTATCAGTAGATGCAACAGAAATTACTACTGGAATAAATTTAGGATATACAACAGCTTCAGACAACGGTACAGTTACAAATACAGCAGGTAATGATGCAATACTACCAGGAGCAACTCAGTCACTTGCTGGGTTAATGGATAGCACTGACAAAACTAAGTTAGATGGAATTGCATCAGGTGCTGAAGTCAATGTTCAAGCAAACTACACAGAAAGTAGTTCAGGCTCTGATGCATATATTCTAAACAAACCAAGTTGGGGAACTGCATTAACTAATAATAGTAATACTATTAATGCTGACATAGCAACTGAAAGTGCATTAGGAGTTGTTCAGGTTGGCAATGGTTTAGATATAACTGGACCAGGAGTTTTATCGGTAGATGCAACAGAAATTACTACTGGAATAGATTTAGGATATACACCTTCGGCTACGAATGGGGTAGTAACTAACACGGCCGGTAATGATGCAACGTTGTCTTTAGCAAGCACTACTAATGCTGGATTACTTGCTCCTGCTGATCAAACAAAGTTAAATAATTTACCGACACTTGCTTCAGGTGATTATGATGCTCGTTACGTTAATGTAACTGGCGACAATATGACCGGTGACCTGACACTAGGCACCGACAAAATTACGCTTGATGCTGATGATGGCAACGCCAAAGTTAGTGGCGCTATTGAATCTGGTGACTTTGCCTCAACTACGGCATTTGCTGCTTATTTGGCCAATGGTGCGGTCCAAGCTTTTAGAGATTCTGGTGCAAACCCGGCAACAAGTCCAGTCTTTGTAGGTGGCAGGAAAAACGGCACTGGTAAAATAGAGAATGCCATAATTTATGCCAGTGGTGACATCGTTGCTAATGGTGATGTAACGCTGCGCCGTAGTGCTTCAAATAATGATGTACCACTTGGGAAATATTCTTTTGTAAATACAGCCTCCCAAGCAGCGTCAAACCCTGAACGAGCTTATATAACTGCTCTTAGAGAAGAGAGTGCCTGGGGTGCTTACTTAAGTTTTGCTACATCAACTGGGACCGCCGCTGCAAGCGAGCGCCTACGAATCG
>Ga0209232_1000879_pt1 | contig 17299 bp, 11 predicted proteins | sample ETNvirenome_2_60_FD_184066 | JGI IMG/M metagenome (GOLD analysis project Ga0209232, IMG submission 184066) | Marine viral communities from the Pacific Ocean - ETNP_2_60 (SPAdes) (version 2) | ecosystem: Environmental > Aquatic > Marine > Oceanic | place: Pacific Ocean | collected 2013-06-22
TTGGTTGCTGTTGGTGAGGGTGGATCAAAGGGTAACATTAAGATGGTTGCTACTGAAAATATCAGTCTAGATTGTAAAAAATTTATTGCAAATGCAAAAAGTTTATATAAAATAGTATCACCTGGATCTGCAGAATTAGTTGCAAATGCACAGATGAAAATATATTCATCCGTAATTCGTGGAGCAACTGATGGTTGTGCTCTTAAGAATTCAAAAAATAACCTTCAAAAAATTCAAAAAGAGAATCAATAGAGGTAAAAATGACATTTAATTTGGACGATGCCAACGTTGGTGGGCAATTAAAAGTAGGAGCTGGCATTGCTCCTGCTTGTGGTGAAAGTCTTTTAAAGACAAATGGATCTGCTATGATTGAGGGTCCAGTAGTTTTAGGACAACCAACTCACTTTCCATTTGCGTTTGCAGGGACAAATATTGGACCTTTGACTAATAGTGATGCACTCCCGGCATTTTGCCCAGGTGCTTTACCACTTGGATTGAGTAATCCATACTCTGCTATAGTTTCTCCAAACTTAGGTGTAATGGGCAATCTTGATGTAAACTTTAGAATTCAGTCAGGTGGTCCAATTTTTGGTCTATCTGTTGCAGATTTTAGAGGTAATGTTTTAGCAGCAAAAAAAGATTTTGATATTCCACACCCAACTAAAGATGACTGGAGACTGCGACACGTTGCACCAGAGGCACCGACAGCAGATGTGTATGTTAGGGGAAGAGTAACAAATAAAAAAGAAATTCAACTACCAGAATACTGGAAAGGTTTGGTTGATTGGACTACAATTACAGTCAACTTAACACCGGTTGGATCTCATCAAGATGTTATCGTAAAAAGATTTGATGAGGAAAAAGTTTACCTTCAATCAAATGGAGGTCTACCAATTGATTGTTTCTATCATGTTTATGCTGAGAGGCAAGATTGCGAAAGAAACATAGCAGAATACGAAGGCACATCTCCTGAGGATTATCCAGGAGACAACACACAATATTTACAATCAGGAAAAATTTAAATTATGGCAAACTCACCAGGACAACCCGAAAATTTTGAATTCCCAGGAGAATTTATCCCATCTCCCACTAGCCAGGACTGTAGTAAACAAGCAGGTGGTTGGGGAATAGCAATGAACGACTTTGAATATATTTGGTATGCAAACAAAGGTGAAGCTGATTACCCAGAAGATGCTTGCACTCCCTACTATCATAAGTCTGCACAGATTGATAACCTTCAAGTAAATGCTACATGCGGAAAGGCATCTGTTACTAATTTTGTAGGAGCAACGGTTACTATTAATGGATTATGCTCCGCAGGGTCTTTCAGTGCAAACTCAAAAGCATTTAATATTCCTCACCCAACTAAAGAGGGAAAAAGATTATGGCATGGATGTTTAGAGGGTCCAGAGTATGGTGTGTATGTTCGTGGACATTTAAAAGATACTAATGTGATTGAACTGCCCGACTATTGGTCAGGTCTTGTTGATCCGGAAAGTATTACTGTTTCGCTTACACAAATTGGGTCCTCACAAGATTTAATTGTGGATGGTATTGACTGGGGTAGACGGGTTAAAGTAAGGTCGGGGAACGGAACTAATATTAATTGTTACTATATTATTAATGCTATGCGTAAAGACGTTCCTGCACTCGAAGTCGAGCAGGATGCTTGACAAGAACACCTGACCGTCGTATAATAAGCAGGTAAACAGAGGACCCCATGCAAGACGATTTCCTTTCACGTTGTGTCGTTGATCCCGTAGCACGTAAGTTCTACCTGTACTCCGAGCAAGGTGATGAGAGGGTCGTGGACTGTGAAACGATGGAACAGTTCATGTCCGTGTTGGAACTAGTTCGTGATAAATGTGATGAAGATGTGTTGGCGTATGCTGACCCCCTCTGACCAAAATTAGCTTTTAATTCCAAAAAAGGGGGCAAAAAAATTCCGGCAAAAAATTGCCCCATTACCTTTTTTCAAGTAATGTACCACCCCGATCTCTACAAAGAAATTTTAAAATGCTACGATTATGAGACCAGAAACCCGTCAATCTATGGAAATGTTATTCGCAGCGAAATGGAATTTGCCAAAAGCAGCAAACAACTGCAACTTGACATTAAAGGAGATGAAAATAACATTTAATGAATATTGTGTTTTACATCCTCCCATCTATAATGAAGCAGGTGAACTAATTACCTGATTTTTTGGGAGCGTGGCGGAATCGGTAGACGCACCAGACTTAAAATCTGTTGACTGTAAAGGTCGTGGGGGTTCAAGTCCCCCCGCTCCTATTCTCACTAAATATATTCAGGGTAATACACGGACCCATGAAATACCACATAGACACAACGTATGCTTGGTATGATCATCACGAAGGAAGTATATTGATACTGGTTTATTTTATTCAAAATGTTCCATTCACTTTCGATGAGCTTCCAGAGATTGCTAAGTCCCATCCAGAAGTTATAAAATTAGCTGATGAGGGAAAAAGATGGACTCCAGAAGATTTGTATAGAGCATCATCATATTTGATGTTAGAAGAGTGCCATCCAATGATATATGAGTTGGAAATTGAAAACCCAGAACTTTTGCCCGTGGACTAATTTAACACATAATGACCTTATTATACAAAAATGGCATTTCAATCAGTTTGGTATTTTACCGATTTACCTGAAAAAGTAGTAAATATTATTCAAGAAGACTTATCAGAGAATTTTGATGATAGAATGATGGATTCTAGAATTGAGGGTCCTGATTTTAACAAAGAAAAAAGAAATTCCAAAAATGCTTGGATTCCAACATCTCACTGGATTTCTGGATTTATTTGGCATTATGTAATGAAAGCAAATGAAGAAAACTTTTTATATGACCTGACATCTATTGACGGAGAAGCGATTCAATACACTCAATATGAAAAGGGTCAGTTTTATACATGGCATAACGATGCTGGATTATCATGTATGCATGATGATAATACAATAAGAAAACTGTCTTTCGTATTGCAATTATCTGACCCAGATGATTATGAGGGTGGAAATCTTCAACTTTTAGATGAAAATGGACAATCATATATTGCACCTCGTCAAAGAGGAACTATGGTTTTATTTGATTCCCGTACACAGCACAGAGTGCTAAAAGTTACGAAAGGATGCCGTAAAAGTTTAGTTGGGTGGACAATTGGTCCACGTTGGAAATAATGGCAGAGTCAATGACCCCAGAGCAGATAATTCTGCAAGAAATGCACAATACGGGTACAACTTGGACTCGTAATGACTTTATGGAAAAGCACGGATATCTGGTCATCAGAAATCTTTGGAATCCTGAAGAACTCTACAATCCTGTTCCTATGAGAAGAGGACAATTTAATTACCATAGTAAAGATCTTGAAGACTATGACTATGAACCAATAGAAAAACAAGTAGAGGGTTCAGTAGCAAGATATTGGCATCCACAATATCGTTCTATCCATTCAGGTATTCGTAAGAAAGTTGAGAAAGAATTAGATCGTAAATTATACAATACTTACTATTATGATAGATATTATTTCCCTGGACAAAAATTAGAAAGACATGCTGATAGAGGTGCATGTGAAATTTCAGTCACTGTACATGTTGGAAGTAATTTAGATGTTGATTGGCCTATCTGGATTAAAACACCAGATGAATATGCGGATAAAACTAAAAAAACAACAATCAGTATGGGTGATGACCACTCTGTTATTTTAAAACCAGGTGATGGAATGGTATATAAAGGATGTGAAAGACCGCATTGGAGAGAACCAATGCCAGGTGAAGGTATGCATACATACTATCATCAAATATTTTTTCATTATGTTCTTCAAGATGGAAGAAGGGCACATTATGCATGGGATAGGTTAAAATAAAATTCTAAATACAAACAATAAGTTATTAATTGATATGGTCATTAATTTATGGTATAACAAAAAAATGGAGGAGTGGCGATGGTCGCTCACAGAAACCACCGTAATGACGCAGCATACTGGCGGTCAAAAAGAACTTCGCGAAGCTATGAATGATGTTGCAACTACAGTAGAATACATACTTGACAATGAGTTAAAAGAAGAGTAATATATAAAGGTGTGAAGGAAGTGCGAAAAGGGTAACCTCTACGAGGTTGCCCTTTTTTCGTTTGATAAATAATCCATAACAAGAACTATAGTGCTAATAAGATGGGTCTTTCCAGATTAGATAATTTTCTTAAGTCTTCCAGAGGAACGATTCTTTATGTGAATCCAAATGATTTGGATGCGACTGACAGCATAGAAAATCAGGGTAATTCGCTGACACGTCCCTTTAAAACTATTCAGCGAGCTCTCATTGAAGCATCAAGATTTTCATATCAAAGAGGGTTGAATAATGATAGATTTGGAAAAACCACAATCTTACTATATCCCGGTGATCACACTGTAGATAATAGACCGGGATATATCCCAGATGGAGTAAATCTTTATAGGACAAGAAGTGGTGCAATAACCAATGACCTACCTCCATATGATCTCACTTCTAACCTGAGTTTAGACTCTCCAGAAAACGAACTCTATAAACTCAATAGTATTCATGGTGGCGTAATCGTTCCCCGTGGTACTTCTATCGTAGGTTTAGACCTTCGTAAAACTAAGATTAGACCTAAGTATGTTCCAGATCCAGAGAACGATAATATTGAAAGATCTTCTCTGTTTAGAATTACTGGTGCCTGCTACTTCTGGCAGTTTACCATGTTTGATGCAGATCCAAATGGAGTCTGCTATAAGGACTATACTAAGAACCAATTTGTCCCCAACTTCTCTCATCATAAACTTACTTGTTTTGAGTATGCAGATGGCACGAACAACGTAAACATTAGTGATACTTTCCAGACGTACTCTACAAATCGTACTGACCTGGATATGTATTATGAAAAGGTCAGCCTTGTTTATGGTCAGTCCTCTGGTCGTGCAATTTCACCAGACTATCCAAGTTCTGGTCTTGATATTCAAGCAAAAATTGATGAACACCGTATTGTTGGTTCAACTGGTGCATCTGTTGGAATTACAAGTATTAAAGCAGGAGATGGCACCACATCCTCAACCACAATTACAGTTACTACCGAAACAGCTGTTCCTGGTTTAGACGTTGATACTCCTTTCCGTATTTCAAAGGTCACCGCCACTGGGTATAGTGGACAATTTGTTGTATCTGAGAAAGTAGATAGTACTAATATTAAATATCAAGTTCAAAATGATCCAGTAAATCCACTCCCATCAATTACAGGAGCAACACTACAATTACAATCTGATACCGTTACATCTGCATCACCATATATCTTTAACCTTTCCTTGAGATCAGTTTTTGGTATGTGTGGTATGCATGCTGATGGATCCAAAGCGACTGGATTTAAGTCAATGGTCGTGGCTCAGTTCACGGGTATTGGACTTCAAAAAGACGATAATGCATTTGTAAAGTATAATGCTACAACCGGAAATTATGAAGACAAAACTGTATCCGGTAATGAAACTCTAAGCACAGATTCAAGAGCAGTTTATAAACCAAGTTATAAAAACTTCCATATCAAGTGCTCCAATAACTCTGTTATTCAGGCAGTTTCTATTTTTGCTATTGGATATGCAGAGCACTTTGTATCTGAGAGTGGTGGAGACCAATCGATCACCAACTCTAACTCAAACTTTGGTGCCAAAGCTCTAATTGCAGATGGATTTAGAGAGCAAGCATTCACTCAAGATGATGTTGGTTACTTTACTCATGCTATTCCACCAAAAGAAATACCTTTAACTGAGACTGCGATTGAATTTGATGCGATTGATGTTCACAAAACGGGTAGAGTTCCAAACGTAGGTATAGGATCCACTGGTAATCTTTATCTGTATGACAGAACTAACAAAGATGCCCCTCCAGAAAATGTTATTGATGGATTTAGGGTTGGCGCAAAAACTAATGACACTCTCAAAGTTCTTGTATCTGCTGCTGGATCTGTAACTGAGTATGGAGCACGTATTGTAATGCCTAATTCTCAGTCAAGTGCTGAGAAGACATTCCTTGTAAACAGAAGTGCAACCGGTATCAATAGTATTGGTGTGTTCAGTGATGGTGGTGCGACTAATGTCATCACTTTAACTGCGAATCATACGTTCTTAACGGGTGAAACAGTTCGTGTCATTAGTGATAGTGGACAACTACCTGATGGACTAGAATCAAATGAAATTTATCATGCGATTGTAACTGGACTTGATGCGACTAATTTAAAACTTGCAAAGACGTTTAATGATGCTGTTAATGGAAATGCAATTACAATTAATGAAAAGGGTGGTATTTTAAAAGTTAGCAGTAGAGTCACTGATAAAAATGCAGGTGATGTTGGTCACCCAGTTCAATACGATGATACCAATAGTCAGTGGTATATTAAAGTATCCACAGCAGCAACTGATAATACCCTTTTCCCAGTTGTAGTTGGTGTTGGATCAACTGGTTTTGGAGTATCAACTCCGAGAACCTTCATTACTAGAAGAAATGATAACAGAAATTCTACTGATACTCTGTATCGAATGAGATATGTTATTCCTGCTTCTTCTGGAGGAACAGTAGCAAGACCTCCTGTTGAAGGGTTTATCATTCAGGAATCTAATACGTCCATAGGATCATCCACTGCCGAAGTTCAAACATACTTTGGATCTGGCGAAATTTCAAATATCAATCAACAAAGAAACTTTAGGTTTATTGCAGATGCCACCTTCTCGGATGGTGCAAAGACTGCAAGTTTTGTCACTGAACTTCCTCACAATCTAACTGTTGGATCAAAAGTTCAAATCAATAATGTGACCAGTGCAAATAATACCACTGGTGCTGGCAATTCTGGATTTAACCATACTTCATTTGTTACGGGTATTTCCAGCTCTAAGATGTTTACCGTTGGTCTTGGAACCGATCCTGGTGCATTTAGTAATGATACTTCCACAAGAAATACCTCACTTCCATTCTTTAGGAAGAAAGAGTATGATGATACTCTGTATGTCTATAGAGTTGAAGAGGCACAAAAGTATGTAAGTGGTGATCAAGATGGTGTTTACTATCTTACCGTTGTTGGTGCAAACGAAAAACCAACTGTTTCTCCGTTTACCGATGAAAAATACTCTCAACCGGTCAAGTCACTCTTCCCACAAACTCAAAGAGATGAACCTGAATCCGACCCAATGGAGTCCCGCAGTTTTGCAAGGTCTTCCCTGATTGGCGATGTTGTAATTAATGACCCAAGAAAGAGTCTTACAAAAGAAGCGGCAAACAGATACTTTAAGGCTAATGAAATTGGTATTGGTATTACCAATATTACTTCTTTTAGCGCAGACTCACACGTTGTCGAAACTACACTCGATCATGGTCTGAATAGAATTGTTACTTTGGGTATTACCAGCGCAGGTGCAGGATATGGATCTGCTAACACCACTCTTTATAATGCAACATTAGCAGGAACTGGACACACTACGACTGATGTAGGCAAGCACGGAACAGTTAAGATTACCACAGGTTCTAGTGGTGAAATTACTGGAGTCACCGTCATGGATGGTGGTAGTGCTTATGGTATTGGTAACTCCATGTTCGTTACCGGTGTTTCTACATTCACTGGGTTTAGTTCTGCTATTGTCACCGTTACTGGTATCTACAATAATGTTGGCGACACTCTAAGAATTAGTGGAGTTAACTCTGAGGGATTTGCTGATTACAACCAACTTTATAGAATTGCTGATGTTGTAGTTGGCGCTGCTACCACACTTTTAGTTGCTCCTGCTGAATCTGTCGGTGGATTTACAACTACTGGCATTGGTGCAACTGCTGCAACTGGATCATTTGCACAATTAACTGGTGAATCCGTATCAGTTAATACTCTTGTATATAATAATAATGTTGGAATTGCAACTCTAACTACTGCTGGTCAAAAACACGTATTCTCTGCTGGCCAAAGGATAAAAGTTACTGGAGCAACGAATACCAGATATAATGGATCATTTGTTGTATCTAAAGTTAATTCATTAACTCAATTTGAAGTACGGGTTGGAGTTGCAACTAATGTTCTTACTGAGTCTTCCTCATCAATACGAGCATTCCATGAAGGTTTGTCTGCTAATGATGGAGTTATTACTGCAGATAATGAAAATCTAAATGGTAGAATGGTTCCAACTTATGCTGGAATTACCACCACTATATCTTCAGCAATAATCAATGCTACTAGTGATGAAATTAACATAACTCAAATCAATGACGTTGATATTAAGATTGGCGATTTCCTCTTAGTTGACGATGAAATTGTTAGAGTTAAGAAAACTGTAACCGGAAATCCAATTAATGTATTCCGTGGTGTTCTTGGAACAAGACCAACAATACATGCTATTAATTCTGTAATTAGAAGAATTAACGCAAATCCAATTGAACTTAGAAGACACTCTATCAACAGAGCATCTGGACATACTTTTGAATATGTTGGATATGGTCCTGGCAACTATTCAACTGCTCTCCCCGATAGACAAGATCGTTCTATCTCAGCAGATGAAGAACTTCTTGCACAGTCACTTAAGCGTCAGGGTGGAATTAACTTCTACACTGGTATGAATGACAGGGGTATTTCATACTCAGGTAATAAGAAACTCAGCACGATCACTGGTCGTGAGGAAATCTTTGATACTCCATTCCAGACAATTGAGGGTGAGGACATCAGCACCCTTCCAAGTCTGAACGTAGTCACCCCTGTTGAGGGTAGATTTGCTCGCTCAATCAACGTTGAGGGTGGTGCGGATAATAAGGTAGCATCCTCTTTCAACGGTCCCGTTATTGTTAATAATAAATTAACAGTAAATGCGGCTCTTGAATCTAACAACCTATTCCTTCAGGGTGATGCAACTGTTTCTAGAAAGTACACAGTTGGAATTGCAACTCCAAGTCTGGCAGGAAATCCAGGAGACTTAGTTTATAATGCTAACCCAAGTGAGGGTGATTATGTTGGTTGGATCTATAGTGTTCAAAATGATTGGCGTCGTTTTGGTGCAACTAGTTTGTTCACCAATCAAAATGTTATGGTATTTGACCAGGTTGGGGTTGGAACAACCACACCAGGCGAAGCAACATTTAAGGTTGGCGCTGGATCTACTCAACTTGTAGTTGATGGTGATGGTGTTGGTATCGGAACCACGGCAAACGGATTTGATCTACGTGTTCAAGGTAATACCAATATTAGTGGTAATATCAATGCTGGAATCATCACTGGTACATTCCTTCATGGCGATGGTGCGAATATAACAAATGTCAACGTATCTGCTGCTGGATGGACAAACGATGCCGGTATCCTTTACAACACAGATCTTGGATCTGTTGGTATTGGAACTTCCGTGAGTAGCATCAATCTGACAGTTGGAGATAGGCATGAAAATGTTGGTGCAGGTTTAAGTGTAAGTTTCCTTGTCCATGGAAACGCAATATTCTCAGGTCTTGTTACCTGTAGAGATTTCATCCCAGTCGGTGTTATTACTGCAACATCATTTGACTTTGATAGTGGCACTGCCGACAATGTGAGCCCTAGCACTTCCGGTAGAATTAGAGCGGGTATTGCTACCCTAGGATATCTTAATGTTGGAGTAGGAGGAACAATTATCACTACTACAGATACTGCCGGTGTTGGTCGAGTTGGTATTGGTTCCTCGGTTCCATCGGCTTTATTAGATATTGACGGAAGGGCATTCTTCAAGACATACTCTGAAAGAGTGGGTGCTGTTACTCTTGCTGCAGAAGTTGGTACGGTTGACCTTTCAGAAGCACAGACATTTATTTGCACTGCAACTTCTAATATTACTCACTTTACCCTGAAAAATGTTCCTTCTGGTTCAACATCATTTACAATTAAAGTTGAGCAAGATTCTACTGGAAGTCGAAGTATAGATATAGATGACTTCCGAAATGTTGGCGGAACAGCAATTCCAGTCTTCTGGCCAGGTGGAGTTGTTCCAACTCCAACAACCACAGCAAGTAGATCTGATATGTATTCATTTAAGATCTTTAATGGTGATACTCCAACATCATCCGGTCTCTACGGAGTCGTAGGCGGTCAAAACTTCCAGAACTGATAAAAAATGGAAAATAATTTTCTTAGAAGGATTCCAACAGACATTGATCTTAATGGACCAGTTCTAGCATATACAACGCAACCAAGTGATGCCACTAAAAATAGAGGAGATAGTGTAACTTTTACAGTTGCAGCAGAGGCAACATTTCCAGGTAATACTGGAGCTGATAATAGTGGCAGCATTGCTTTCCAATGGTATGAAGGTGAAGGATCAGCATTAACTAATGGTGGTAATATTAGTGGTGCAACGTCAGCATCACTCTCTATTAGTGACTTAGATACTCCTGCCGACGATGGGAGAAATTTTTATTGTGAAATATCATATACTGCAGGGGATGAGTATGATTCTACCGATAAAGGAACAGGAATTGCTCTTAATCAACCACTGAAATCTTCTGTAGCAACTCTCAGCATGAATCCTTTGCTTGAGATTGTTTCGCAACCATCAAATGCTACGGTTTATACAAACTCTGCTGCAACACATACTATTAGTGCTAAACTCACTGATAATTCTGGTGAAGTAACATATCAATGGTATGTTGGTGTTGAAAATGCTACCCCTACTCTAGTAGAAAATAAAACTTATACAACTCAAAATATTGAACGTGAAACGATTACTGTAATTGATGAGGATTTTGTCACTGATACAAATTATTTTAGTGAAAGTAGAAGTTTTGGAACTGGTGATAGTAGTGTAAACATTCCACCCACAGGATATAACGTAACTTTTACGGTTGCTGGAGCTGGTGGTGGCACTGGTGGAAATGATGGTGGTGGTCCTGGTGGTGGCGGTGCTGGTGGTAGAATTGGTAACTTCTCAATACCAAATTCACGAGCACAAGGTAGACAATTTAACTTCCGAATTGGATCACAAGGTGGCGGAGGAGGCAGAGGTACTTTCCCCGCATATGGTAGACCTGGTGGTAGTAATATTGCACCTGGTGGTCGTGGAGGTGGTGCTGGCCCCCAGCCTTGGTCTGGTGGTGGCGGCGGAGGCGGTGGTGCATCTGGTGTTTTACGTGACAATGCTCTTTTGCTTGCCGTCTGTGGCGGTGGAGGCGGCGGCGGTGGCGGCTCTCACCGACGAGGAGGCGGTGGTGGAGGCGGTGCTCTTGGAGTTAGTGGTAGCCCATTTACATCATCAATTCCTACCTCTTCAGGTGGTAGGGGTGAGGATAATCACGACGACGGTGGCGGCGGTGGTGGTGCCGGTGGTGGAATTTCTCCCGGAAGAAGTGGTGGTAGACATGGGCATGATAATGGTCAGACCTCTGGTGGAGGACAAGGTGGTCGTTCTGGGTACAGATCTGATTATATAAGTTTCACTGGATCTCCTGGTAATAATAGAGGTAATGGATATGGCAGTATAAACTATGCTTATACAACCTCAACCACAAGACCGGTTAAAACCCCAAGAGAAGTAATAAACGAAATAATAACGTATCAAAATACGGTAATTAGTGGTCAAGGAACACCTACATTATCAATAACATCGGATAATGCAGAGTTCAATAATACTAGGCAAGTATATTGTGTAGTTTCTAATTCCACAGCGTCAAACTCTCCACTAACAAGCGATACGGTAAGTTCGGCAATTACTGATCCAACAGAGCAAGATAGAATTATAATTGAAACAATATCTTCTGACGGAATAGCAAATATTCAAGAAACAAACCTTTTGAATGGAGAAATAGAGATTCAATCAGGAGACTCAACTATAAACGCCGAAGGTGAAGGTGGATACCTTTATAGCATATATGCACCAGATAAAGACATTGAGATAGAAATGGATCTTTTTGGTGGCAAAGGTAGAGATTATCGTAATGGTAAAGTAGGTGGTGAAGGTGGATATTCTAGAATTAGATTTACTTTGAACAGAAATACCGAATATGTTATTGCAGGATTAGATAGATCTATCAATACCCCATTCATTTATAGGGTAGCAAACTTACTTGCTGTGGTTGGTGGAGGAGGTGATGCTGGACTTAATGGTAATGGTGGTAGAGGTGGTGGAATTGGATTATCTGGTGAACAGGGAAGAAATATTGGTGGTTTACCAGGTGATAGAGTTGCTGAAGGCACTCTGGGTGCTAACGGAATTTGGAGTAGATTAATAGACCCTCCCACAGGTGTTTATGCTGGTGATTCTCAAGTTGATATTACTAGCACATCGGGTGGACGAACAATAAAATGTACAAAGGGAGATTATTGGGCAACACAAGGGAAGACCGCATGTGAATCTGTTAATGCATTGGATCAATCACTAAAATTTAGAATGGCTAACGGAGATGAAGTATCTGCTACTGCTGCTTTAGGTTTTAGGGGATATAAAGATGGTTATGCAATTCAACATACTGGTGGTTTAGGTAGAGCAAATAGTAGAACAGACTCTGCTGTCGGTCCACCAGATCATGCAAATGGTGGAAATGGAGCAACCGGAGGTTCGGGTGGAATTGGATATTCTAGTGCTGGTGGCGGATCAGGATATTCAAATGGATCTGTCACAGTTGTTGACACTCAACTTGGAGGAAGTAACTTCTCTAAAGCTACAGTCTTCATAAGACGTGTTTGAATCTTATAAATAATAAAAAGAAATAAGTAGGGGGAGAGTGAACCCGAATGGCAATTAATAAGAATTTTGTCGTCAAGAACGGCATAGAAGTCAACACTAATCTTATTGTTGCGGACACTGATAGTAGTAAGGTTGGTATAGGCACAACCGTACCTGAATATACCCTTCATGTCTTTGAGGGTGCTGGTATTGGTGTCACAAATATTACCGTAACTGGAATTAGCACCAATTTAGATGAATTAAATGTTGGTGTAGGCGGAACAACTCTCACAGCAATTTCAAATGCTACCCTTGGTATTGGGGGTTCTGTAGGTGTAGGAACTGATGCCCCAGGATACTTACTTGAGGTTCACTCTCCTGTCAGTTCAGGGCAGACTGCATTATTTGTTAGAGGTGACATGCGTGTCACTGGTGATATCAACATTGATGATATCAGTATTGGCGACTTAAACGTCTCTGGTATTTCGACGTTTGAAGGAAATATACTTATTGGAACTGGTGCCACTGTAGGATTTGGTAGCACCGCATATTTTAAGGACCATGCCAAAGCAATCTTTGGTGATGGCGAAGACCTAAAGGTTTATCATGATGGAAGTAATTCATATATTAGCGATACTGGAGAAGGTGGTTTAATCGTTGGTTCTAATTCATTAACCGTTAAGAATGCGGCACTTAATGAAACTCAAGCAGTATTCACCGAAAACGGTTCAGTAGCACTTTACCATGATAATGGTAAGAGATTTGAAACCAATGCCATAGGTGTTGAGGTTTCTGGAACTCTCCAATCTACTGGTATTACAACTCTGGCTTCTTCTGGTGGTATCACAACCACTGGTGGTGACCTGTATGTTGGTGGAGACCTCTATATTAATGAAGATATTGTTCTTGATACCAACTTAGAAATTCTTGGTATTGCAACCATTGGTTCGCTTCATGTAAACAGTGGTGTCACTACTCTGGGTGGAACAGTTAATGGTCCAAATAATAATAATTCTGTTGTTGTTGGAACTGGTCTCTCTGTTCATGGTTCGGCAACTGGTGTTGCAGTAACTCTTGCAGGTGCTGGTGGTATCACAACCACTGGTGGTGACTTCTATGTTGGTGGAGACCTTTATATTAGTGAAGACGTTGTTCTTGATACCAACCTGAATATCCTTGGTATCGCAACTATTGGAAGTCTTAATATCAGTGGTGCTAGCGGTATCAACACGATTGATAGCACAGTTCAGTCCACAAGTAAAGACACCGGTTCATTAGTTCTTCAAGGTGGTCTTGGTATTGAGAAGCAATTATATGTTGGAGCAGGGGCAAGCGTCGGTGCTGGATTAACTGTTGCTGGAAATTTACTGCCTGAAGCAGATGGAACTAGAGATTTAGGTGCTTCTGGAACAGAATGGAAAGACTTATATATTGATGGAACTGCAAACATAGATGCTTTAATTGCTGATACTGCTAAGATCTCTGATCTTTCAGCTAATCGTGTTGTTTACTCATCATCTGCTGATGGTGAACTTTCCGATTCTGCAAATCTAACATTTGATGACACAACATTAGCAGTTGACGCCATCTTTGACTCTAATGACACCACTCAATCCACAAGTGCAACTACTGGTTCTGCTCAGTTTGCTGGTGGTGTTGGTATTGAGAAGCAACTCTATGTTGGTGCAGGTGCAAGTGTTGGTGCTGGATTAACTGTTAAAGGTGATATATTACCTGAAGCAGATGGAACTAGAGATTTAGGTTCTTCCGGTGCTGAGTTTAAAGACTTATATATTGATGGAACTGCAAATATTGACTCCTTATCTGCTGATACTGCATTAATTGGAGACTTAACAAATAATAGAGTTGTCATTGCTGGATCTGGTGGTGAGTTAGAGGATAGTGCTAATCTAACTTTTGATGGATCAACACTGGGAGTAACTGGTGATTTCACATTAACAGATACTGATGCTGGATCAGCAGCAGGACCAGAATTAAAACTGCATAGAAACAGTGCATCTCCAGCAGACTCTGACTATCTGGGACAAATTAAGTTTGCTGGTGAAAGTGACACTGGTGTAGAAAGAAACTATGCCAAGATCACTGGTAAAATTAAAGATGCTAGCAATGGTACTGAAGATGGTATTATTGAGATCGCACATATTAAGGCAGGTTCTCAAAATATCAGCGCAAGATGGAATAGTGAAACTCTACAACTACTTAATGAAACCCAGATTAGTATAGCCGGTACTACGACTATTGGAACAGGTATTGGTGTTACAACTATACTTGATGAAGATAGTATGGCATCAAACAGTGCCACTGCATTAGCATCTCAGCAATCAATCAAGGCATATGTTGATGCTCAAGTAACAGCATCTGATTTAGATTTCAAAGCTGATAGTGGTGGTGATCTTAGTGTTGATTTAGATTCAGAGTCTTTACATATTTTAGGAACTGCCAATGAGATTGAAACCTCTGGTTTAAGTGTTGGTGCTGGTAATACAATTACTATTGGACTTCCTAATGATGTAACTATTGGACAAGATTTAACGGTAACACGCAATGTATCGATTGCAGATTCCATCTTCCACACTGGAGATACTGATACTGCTCTTCGTTTCCCTGCTGCCAATACATTTACAGTAGAAACTGGTGGCAGTGAAGCACTTCGTGTTGATACAAGTCAAAGGTTGTTGATTGGTGCTACATCCTCCCGCACAACACATGGGGGTGGTGCTGCACAATTTCAAATTGAAGGCACTGGTACGGATTCCGCAGGAATGTCAATTGCAAGGACTTCTAATGATGCCGGATCTCCTACATTTGCATTTGCTAAAACCAGAAATGGTTCTGCACTTTCCGATGGTGATGACGTAGGAGTTATTTACTGGCAAGGTGACGATGGAACTGATTCACATACGGCTCTTTGTTCTATTAAGGGTGAAGTGGATGGATCTGTTAGTGGAAATACCGTACCAGGTCGGATTACGTTCAATACAGCTACAACTTCAACAAACCTTTCAGAAAGACTTCGTATAACTTCTGCTGGTGACGTTGAATTCAAAGGTAATCTTGGATTAACTTCCATGTCCTTTGACCGGTCTTCTAATTCACTGGATTTTGTTGATAATGCTAAAGCACAGTTTGGTGATGGTGATGACCTAGAGATTTATCATGATGGCAATCATTCTTATATAAAGAATGGAACTGGAAATTTATATATCCAGCACGGTGCCGAAAACATGGCACAGTTCACCAGTGATGGAAACGTAGAACTTTATTATGACAACTCCAAGAAACTTGAAACTACTGCTGATGGTGTAGATTTTAGCGGAACAGGATCGATCAAGGTTCCCGTTGGTACGACAGGAGAGAGACCAACTGGTGTTGCTGGAGATTTTAGATACAACAGCACAACCGGAAATTTTGAGGGATATACTGATGAGTGGGGTGCTATTGCTGGTGGTGGAGGAGGAGCATCAGAAACTGATACTTCAGTTTCTTCTACTTCTGCAACTTCGATTTACACCACTGCTCATGCAACAAACCGATCTGTATCTGCAATCATTCAGATCACACAAGGTTCTTCATATCAGGTAGGTCGATACTTGGTTATACATGATGGAACAACAGCAACGATCATTGAGGAATCAGCAGTCGCAACAGGCGATATGCTTGGTTCATTCACTGCTGATATTAACAGCACAAATCTAAGGATACTAGTAAATATGAATAGTGCGTCATCTGCGACGGTTACCATCTTACCCACTGTAGTCACCGTTTGATAGGAGATAATATTAATGCCTAGTTTCAGAATTGGTTTTGGTTCAGATTTCACAATAGACTCCAATGGAGTTGGTATTGGGACATCATTCGCAGCATCAGGAACAAAATTAGATGTTGTTGGAACATTAAAAGGTGACTTTAATACCACGGGTGTCACAACATTAACTGCTTATGGTGGTTTTGTTGCACAAAATCAACATGTCAATAAGGCATCAACGATTGGTTTTGCCACTGTTGGTCTAGGAACAGCCTTACAATACTATGAAACTGAGACGGGATTTACTGATCTAGGTGGTGTTCATCACGGAGATGATCAAAGATTTAATACACTATCTGAAGATCTGGTCATTGATGATGGTCAGATCTTAAATATTACCAACACTGATATGGTTGGTGTCACAACAACTAAGGATAGTAAGTATGATCCACACAATCACTCATCATATGTTTGTGCAGGCTCACTGGAGCAAGTATCAGTCACTGGACACTTCTCTGTTCCAAGTGGTGGAAGTGATGATAGACAATCATTTATTGAGGGAACTGTAAGATTTAATACTGACATAAACACACTTGAGTTCTTCAATGGAAATGAGTGGAGACAATTTACTTATAATCAAGGACAAAGTGGTCGCATGTTGGTTGGTGGTGGCAATGCTGGCAGTTCCGTCAAAATCCAATCGCTTAATATAAACACATTTGGAAATTCTGAAAATTTTGGAGACCTTACTGTAGCGCAATCCCAAGTAGGATCTTTTTCATCCGCAACTCGTGGTATATGGGGTGGTGGTACTTATATTAATACGATTGGTTATGTGACCATTCCATCAGCAGGAAATGCAATA
>Ga0209232_1000880_pt1 | contig 17292 bp, 30 predicted proteins | sample ETNvirenome_2_60_FD_184066 | JGI IMG/M metagenome (GOLD analysis project Ga0209232, IMG submission 184066) | Marine viral communities from the Pacific Ocean - ETNP_2_60 (SPAdes) (version 2) | ecosystem: Environmental > Aquatic > Marine > Oceanic | place: Pacific Ocean | collected 2013-06-22
TAAATCTTAGTTAGTCGATTTAACGATTGAGCCAGTTAATGTAATCGAACCGCTATAAGTAACGGGAGACTCCATTTCAGCACTCATTTCAACACTCGACAAAAATCCCTCTGCGGTATAAATTGCGTCTCCGCTTTCTATCGTACCAAAAACACAAGTGATTTGAGTTCTAGCAAGTACAAAGTCAGCTAAGTTTATTGCATTAGTTGAGTCGTCATATTTAACAAGACCGTCAAATGATATCTCTCCACTAATTACTCCCGCAATTACTTGTTGAAATCCTGACGAGTCCTTTGATGTCGCTTCGGGTAAGTCGTTTGATAATGAAAGAGAACATGACGTTGTATGTCCTAAAGTTCCCCCCTCGATTTTAAGAACTAAATTAGTTCCTGAGAATACGCCAGTTGTTGCCATATTTTTAAATTTTAATTTTTAATATTAATTATTATACAAATATACGATTATTTTTTATTCGATTTTTGACAGTCGTCATCTTTGCAATCTTCATTTGCTTTTAGGGCAAATATTGTATCAAAAGCGGACGCACCCGCTAAAGATAATTTGTCAATAATATTTTCTTGTAAAGTTATAATTTGATGTTCGTAAGCGTCCTTTTGTTTTACAAGTTCATCAATCTTACTTTTTAAACTTTCGTTTTTATTTTGTAGCGTTGCAACTTCGTCAGGGTTACGCCCTATAATTGCATAAATAACAACCGACAAAGAGCCAACTATCATTCCAATAATTGAAACAAAAATATCTTTGTTAGTACTTGGAATTTGATAATTTGCTAAATAAAGTAATAAAAATATAACCATTGCAAAAATCATGGCAGCTCCCGCATAATGTAAAATTTCTTTTTTATTCATAATTTATCTTTTATTTTTATTATACCATATACAATTGAAACAAGTAAAGCAATAATTTGGAGTATTGGAATTATATCCAACACTGATATTAATAAACCAGTTCCCATAACGCCAAATGTCTTATAATCTTCCATTTTTCATTTAAGCTATTGCCATATAAAAATATTCTGCGCTAGTTTCATTTGTTCCACCATAAGAATTAGGAAAATCTAAACCTGTACTTGTGAAATTTACAAATACAACAGAACTTGTTTGCTCTGTTGACGCACCCGAGTCGACAAGTATGGCGTATCTATCATTTAAAACCCCTGAACTACCTCTCACACTATCATAAATTAGCCAATTATATGCTGAAGATGTACGTTTTATTAATGCGAATCTCGGTTGAAAACCTAAATTTATTTCTTTTCCCACAGCCCCCGTATATTTTCCAAGTGATGAATAGCCTGAAATACTCGTAAAGCAATAAGCCATATAGTTCTGTCCTGATGCGTTCCATTCTGGGGCTGATAAACTTGGCGATGTAAAAGTTGTTGAGTTTAATGTGAATCCATGAGACAAATCATCTCCACCGTCATTATTTAATTGCATCCTATCAAATAAAGGTTCGGCAAATGATTGCCAGTCGGTTGAGCTACCAATGTTTTTTACCAAAATCATTTCGCAATTTGATAATCCATGGGGGATTGATTGATTACTTGCACCACTACCAGCATATTGAATCATCGAAAAACCTGACGCAGTGTTTACTGATGCCTTTGTTGGTGTTGTATTTCCTGCGGTCAACCCCGCTGCTGATGCAGTTGCATAACCCGTACCGTCAACATTAAAATCATTACTTGTACCCCCACCACGAAAAGACCATAAGACATTTGCCCCACCAGATGTTATGCTGCTATAATTACCAATAGTAACACTTGAACTATTAAAAGCAGTTATTGAATTCCTATTCAAACTGTTATAATTTTCATTTCCGAAAAAAGTTTCTTGCACACCCCTTATGCTATCTATCAACAAATTACCATTCGCATTGTTTCTATTGGAAACCCAAAACAAACCCCCTTCAGTACTAGCATTAAAACCTGTCGATACAGTTGTGCTATTACCCGTAAATAATACTGGATTAAAATGGTCGCTTGGTGTAATACCTCCCGCAGCACTTTTAATAAATAACTTTTTATTTATTGCCATTTATATAAAATTTGGTAAATCGTAAGTAATTACGTCAGATTTAGAATTTTTTGAATTTATAGAATCTTCGTGGTTATTACATTCAACCCGTAAAGCCTCTCTTTCATCTTTTAATGATTGTGGAACGCTTTCTCCTTTTTCTAAATACTTGGTAACTTTCCAATCCGTTTTTCCAATTTCTTGCTTATAAGAATATTTTAAATTTGATATGGTTTGCGTTTTAAGCTCGGCAAGTGTTTGCGTCCAAGTTTTATTTTCTTTGGACCATATATAAATGTTATTATCCGAATCAAAACTTAGGGACCCTTTATTATGTATTCTACTGTCAAAGTCCGAATGAGTTGTTTTTATATCTTCAATATTATAAAAACCGTAGCTTTCAAGTTGACTATCGGTAAGTAAATCAAAACCACCGATTACATTCCCCCAACTTTTGGGGGTTGAATTATACGTTTTTATTGTTCCGTCTATATTTTTAGCTTTCATATTTTTATTTATTAACTTGGTGTTGTATCACTTGCATAGGTTGCAACTTGATAGTTAAATATTGCATTTGCCGAGTCGTCAATACATTCAACTTGTATCATATTGGTTGTACTTCCGTCATAATCTACTCCGCCAACTTTATTAAATGTTTCACTTGTCCCAGCGTCAGAATCAAAAGTAATTGTTTGACTTCCCGTTAAATTATAAAATGTAATAACTTGACCTTGTTTAAAATTAGTAAAATCAAACTCAATACCACCCGTCAAAGAACTACCCATTTTAAAAGTTGTACCAGCTGACCAATCTATTGAAACCGCCCCCGTATATGTTGTAATATCAACTTTTGCGGTATATCTATTCTCTAACATTGCGAACTCAACCGCATCATTTGCAATAGTAACCGCCCCAGTATTTGCCAAAGTAACGTCTCCGCTTAAAGTTGCAGCGGTCATTCCCGTTCCATCTCCAATTAATATTTGAGTATCGGTCAACGCTTTTTCTGTTAATACTCCCGAACTATTTGCATCCCTTACTAATAAAGAGTTAGCAGCTACGTTTTGAATTTTTGCAAGTGTTGTCCCCGCATCCTTTAACCTTAAAGCGTCAGAGTTTATTTCAATTGTTGAATCATCAACGTTTGCGTTTAGAGTTGGAATTGGTCCAGATAAATCCGTCCCAGTTAAACCGTCACCAGCAACTATTGCGGTTAAATCGCCACCACCTCCAGCACTTTGACCTAAATCAACAAAAGCATTTGTAGAACCCGCAATATAACCCTCTATTTGATTATTTGTTGTATTGTATCTTATTTGACCCGCTGCGACTGCTGGTTGACCTGACTCCCCAGTCCTTTGAGCAGTAGTTCCATTTGGTAGTCTTATTGCGTCCGTCTTTGCCGATACGTCCAAAGATACAAGAGCAGCAGCTCCGATACCAACAACCCCGTCCGTATCTACAAAAACACCTAAATCGTTTCCGTTTCCGTCACTTAATTGTTTACCCGTAGCCGATGCCTCTGCGTTATCGGTTAATTTTACTAAACTTTTATAGGTATCTTTTACCTTAGTTCCTGTTAATGTAGTTCCCATTTACTTAATTTTTATACAAATTTACTATTTTTTTTATCATTATAAATCGTCCCAATTGGCGTTTAGTGAATTAAAGTTTCTATTTAACCCCGCCCATTTATCTTTTATAGCCAACCATATCATATTTGCCGACTTTGCTAACGTTTGCCCAAGTCCTAACATTATTCAATATATGCTATTATTGACCCTGAGTTTACCGTTATGGCTGAAAATGTCCCATAAATAATTTGACCAACTACAAGCTCTAAATTAGTTATTGTAGTATCTCCGCCACTCGTTCCATTAGTGCATGAAATGTCGCAATCGTCAATAACTTGTATTGCGTTAAATTTTTCACCTACAACGGAAGTATTTCCGTTTGTTATAATTCTTAGACCAAACTCTCCGAAAGCTGCCTTTTGATAATTACCCGAATAAAATAAATCGTTTGACATTTATATTTTTTTTTAATTGTTATCTTTTTTTTCCTTGTCCTCTATATTTTTTTTTATATCCCGTTTGTCCTTTACTTGCATTTTTAGAATGAACTCCCTTTCTCTTTGTCCTTTTTTTTTCTACAAAGATATCGATTAATTTTTTAGGCATTATTTTTTTTCTAATTGCAAAACCTTATATTCTAAAACTACATTTTTAAGTTTCATTTCGTTGATTTCCTCAACTGCGTGTTGGACTTCTTTTGGCGGTTGAAAATTATTAACCCAATTATAATTTGATTTTACTTTCTCGTCCATTTTTGAAACTTGTATTTTTAACATTTCTATTTCTGCGGTAAGATTAAACCATATTGAGGCTATTGTTATAATTCCGATTATCATTCCAATCAATGCCTTAATATCTAAACTAATTTTAGAATCTTGAGAAATTGGGTTCGCCATATTTAAGAAACTTTGTCTTTTATTTTTTCAAACGTCCTAAGCCCTCCAAGTCCTAACATTCCAAGTAATACGGTCATTAAATGCTCCATTTGTAAAGCTGGGGGAACTTCAACGGGATTAACCGCCCAAATAAGTAAATCACGAATAACAAAATTATAAGCTAAGGCAGTCCCGCATACCCAACCGATAAATGGTCGCCAACCCGCAACAAAAACGGTTCTATGTTTTGCCTCGACTTCATTTATTTTTGTTTGTAATTCTATTATTTGAGTCGGGTCTAGTTCTTTGCCTTTAATTGCCTCTCTAATTTCCCAAGCTAAATTTCCAACGGGTGACTTCTGAGAATTGCCCCCACCTTTTAGTAAGCCTAATAAAATTTTAAACATAATATTCGTATGTTGTTTTTTTACCTTTTTTAACCGCTTTTAAAATACGATTACGATTGTTTAATTTATCGACAAAACTAACATGAATCCAATCAGGATTTTCATTATCGCCATGCTCCCAAATAAGCTGGTCAAAGTTTAAATTATCTTTTATATACTCAAATAATTCGCCATTTGTTTTTTGTCCCATTGCGTCAATGTCTAAGGCTTGACCCTTAGTATGTTGACTCGTTGGTTTTGATTTTATTTTTTTACAAAGTTCGGGCGACCTAAAAAAACTATTAATTCTTATCGGTTCATTTGCCCAAACCCTTAAAGGTTCAAATATATTTTGTGCAATAGTTTTCATATTGACAATTTGTTGTTGATTTGGAATGTTTTCAATTTCGTGTTTTTCGGCGGTCTTTGACCTTATTGCCTCATTCCAAGATATATGATTGCTTATATATGCCATAATTTTATGTTTTTTGTACTCGGTTTGATATTTGTATTATTGCCCTAAAATATGTTTTATCCTCTTGGTCCTCCTCGATATAATTAATCCCCTCGTTTGTACAAGTATAAACATTGAAACCATCACTAGATAAATCATAATAACCAGCCGAACGGGTTCTAACTAAATTTAAAACAGAACTAACAATTTGATTGGATTGTAATTCACCTCCGTCATCTGCGTCAAAACTTGTAACGACTTCAATTCCCGTAACGCAATCCATAGTAAAAGACGTTTGATTTTGGTCAACTTCATCATTTGAAATTGAATAGACCTTAATAAAGGGTTCGGTTGCATTTGATGGCACTCTGTTATAGATTGGGACAGTTCCACCCCCAGCGGTAATTTGACCCGTTAAACGAGTTATTATTGCTTTTCTGATAAATTGTAACGCCTCAATCATTTTAACGCTTTTTTAATTCTATTTTCAATATTGATAATTAACACTTTTATTTCTCTCCTAATGGTTGGGTAAAAATAGGGTTGCGGTCTTTGAAATCTAGTTCCAAATTCAACAAAACCCGAATAAGGAGCTTTTGACCTTATAAATAAAAGTTTAGATTTAACAAAGGCAACAATATTTTGACGTAAGTTTCCCGTATCAATTGGAGCAACCTTTTTCATTTTTCTAACAGACATAAGACCCATTTTACCAAGTTCGGTTGAAAGACCTTGTTTATCTATTAATTTTAACTGATTAATCTTACGGGTCAATTGAGCCATATCCTTTTTATCTAATTCTATCATTTAATTTTTGTTGCAACAATTTTACTGTAATACTTTTCGACAGAATCAATTTTTGAATTTATTCTATAAGTTCCGTCTTCACTTACTAACTTTAATAAATCTGTATCTAAAATCCCATTAGCGGTCTTTTTACGAATGATTAGTTCTATTTCATCGTATCTACTACGTTTTCCGTTTTCGGTCTTAAAATCGCCCTTAGAATCCTTTTTATAAGCCCATATAGTCGATGCGGTTGCTTGGGTTGATGTAAAACCCCCGTAAGTGTCTGCGGTTTTTGTCAACCGCTTTACTTCGACCCTTGTGTTTAATTTACCAATGTTCATATAAAAGATGCTTTAAAAGACGAAACTAATTCTTTTGATGAGCTTGGTATTTTGTTCACAGTTTTGCCCTCAATAAAATCAACTCTATTTTCATATAATGTTGAAACGAATTGTAATAACGCTTGTTTAATAGCACTATCTGAAAGACCCGTTGTTATATAAACTAATTCCATATCTTTTGCGGGTGACTCTGTTAGTTCAATAATTGATTTGTCTAGTCCATGAACGGTATGGGTTGCCGTAATGTTTTCAACGGTCACCGAAGAGATAGTCGTAACGGGCGCAAAAGGCACTTCAAAACGGTCATCTACATAACTTCGATAAAAGGTTCTGTTTTTTGCTACGATGTCCCTTGAAATATAATTTTCCAAAACAATTCTAGCTTGTTTTATCATCTCGCCAATTAAAGTATCATCGTCAGAGGTGTCAATTCTTGCGTAGGCTTTTACGTCAGCGGTTGAAATGACTTCAGAGCCAGTTGTACTATTAATTTTTATTTGATACATTATTTAGTTTTTTTCTTGGACTTAAATTCCTTAGTTTCTTTTTTAATTTTTTGTTCTTTTTGAATTTTGCCAATTCCTTTGTCAAGTAAATCTTGACCGTTTAAATCGTCAATGTCTATAATGTCGCCTTTTCTTTTAACGCCATTATTTAGTAATATGTCATCTAATAGTAAAATTTTCATAATATTTATATTTTAAACAAAGATAAAAAAAAAAGTGCCACTAATTAAAGAGACACTTTTTACAAACAATAAAACCAGTCTATAAGTGTGTAAAACCATAAACACACTCCTAAAGAAATACAAAGTTATTAAAATAAATTGAATTTTTACCCGTTATTGATAATCGTATTGACTTCATATCGCCTTTATTTGGAAAATTAAAAAACCCGCCGAAATATACCGAATAAGCACAAAACCAATCTATTTTCTTTTTTGTGTACTTGCCATCATTATTATGTAAGGGTAACGATATTGATTTTCTGTTTATTAAAGGAGTCTTATTAGTTGATTTAACTTGTATTTTTAAAAGTCTCCCGTCTATATCCAAAATACAATCGTAAGTTGAGGAATGTAATACGGGCATTGATATTATGTAACCTCTACGGGAACACTCGGCAGCGAATAAATGTTCCGCATAGCACCCAAGAAAATTCGGGTTCATTGTACTAAGATAGAAAAAACCGTCCAAATGGTTAATTTTAAGACGGTTCAATCAAAATGAAAAAACAATATTAATATAAATAATTTTGATGACAATCCGTATCGCAAAACTCGCTATGTGTTTTTTTACCGCAAGTAAGGCAATGAAAATACTCTTTATTATGGTTGTAAACCATACCGCCCGTTATTATTTGATTTATTTTTTCTTGAGTTAACATTAATCTTCGGGGGCGTTTTTAAATATCATGGCGGAAAAAAGAATCATAATTAATGCGTCAATATTTGCATCGTATTTAACCACCATACGAAAAGCCCAAAATAAAGGTGCAACGATTAAAAATATTCTAACGTAGTAACGTAAATTTTTATTATTCATTTATTAAATAATTTAATTCTCTTGGGTAAAAAAATGTTAATTCTAAAATCAAAAATATATACCAAGTCAAAAAAACTAATAAATCGAATAGAATAGCAAGTCCAATAATAATTAAAATTGAATTTAATTTAAATCTTTTTTTTATTAAATAAACTAAAATATTAAAGGACTTAATTATATTCATTTAGATTTTTTTTCTAATTCTAACCAGCTCTTTAATTCGTTAATCCAAAATTTAATTCCAATAATCCTTTGGTCAAAATTTAAACTATCTAAAGAGTTATGTCTTTTTTTAAATGAATTATCTACTTTATTTTTTAAATAAATTATTCTAGCATTGATTTTATTTTTGGTCCTATCTCTTACAACTGCCATTTGTTTTGTTTTTAAAGAAACCGCCAAACTTATTTTTTATTTGTTCGCTTGTTTTTAATTGTATTGTTTTCATATTATTGTTTTAAATGTAAATATAAGAAATATTTTATATATAGCAAATATATTTTATACTTTATTTTAAAAAAAAGTTTAAGGCATAAAAAAAGGGGGTATAAAACCCCCTCTTTTACTATAAACGCTAACTTTATTATAAAGCAGCGATAACAGTTGAAAACGTACCTCTACATAACGCATTTGGTAAATACGTTGCAAAAGCAACTCTCTCCTGAACTCTAACAGTAATAAAGTTCTTTTGAACATTGTCACTATCTTGCTCGAACATTTCAACTCCAGCATTTTCTCTAACCCAAAGTTGAGCAGCTTGACCGAAATCACCTAAGATAAATTCACCCTCAGCAAAGTTAGTATTCGTAACAATTGGAATACCAGCAAAGCTAGGAGCTAGTCCCTGATAAACTTGGTCTTTGATATATCTTGAGTCACCGTCTTTAGTAGATAACAACTTGTTGAAATCTGTCGGGTGCATCAAAATATGACTCGCCTTGTAGTTAGCTTTTTCCACTTGGTTTTTTGCAGTTATTAAAACGTCAAAATTTTGTGGATTTGTGATAACTCCCGCAGCATAACCTGAGGCAGCATTTGACCAAATTGTCGCAGTGTTTCTAAGTCCATGTAGATTCGGGGCAACACCGTTACCGCCTAATACTTGGTCATCTTCTACCGCCATTAATTTAGATGGTATTCTAGCCGATATATAAGACGTAAGTTGCTCAGTATCCTCCATCATCTGTCTTGAAATTCTTAGGTAAGTCCCAAGTAATTCAACGTTAGCAGTTGATGCAGTAAGGTTAAAGTCTGTTTGACCTAAAGCAGAACCCTCAGCGGTTGCTGCTCCTCCTTGCGTATAAGCACTTTCCGTCACATATCTAACAACGTCAGAGTTTGTAGTCCCAACTGGCACCATATCTCTAACATGAACGGGACTAGAAGGGTCATACTTAATCCCCGCAACTCTAGTCGCTGCGATTACTTCGCCCGTAAAGTCCGCACCCGTTGTCATATCCGCCTTAATTTCAAATGACGCAGCTCTTGAGTTTCCTTTTTTAAGTCCGTCAATAGCACCTCCGTCAATAGCGTCTTTTAACGCAGTTTTAAGATTCATTGGCTTTTTAGAGTCAGCAGATTTTTTCGCATTTATTTCAATTGCGTCCATTCTTTTAGTTGCGTCCTCATTTTTAGCCAAGAAATCATTAGTAAGATTTTTGATTTCGCTTTTCAACGACTCCTCAATCTCACCTTTAGCGTTATCTTGTGAAGATTTAAACGCTTTCTCAATTTTCTCATCAACTATATTACCGATTTGGTCAAGTTGATTTTTAATATTTTCGTCCATAATTTTTATTTTTTTAGAACATTAAACAAATAATTTAAAATTTCACTTTCCTCATTTTTTATTTGTCTCGGCTTTGTGACTTCAATATCAGTCGGCAAAGTGATAGAATCATTAAAAATTGATTTAAGTTTTAGTATTTCAGCTTCAAGGGCAAAACCCAAGTCGTCCGAAATATTTCCTTTACGAATTAATTTAGAGATTTTATCATAACGTTTTAAAACTTTGTCTCGGTCAATATTGCCTTTGACATCTAAAATCATGGCTTGGTCATTTGCTGCCAAAGTAACCGCCGAAATTTCAAATAGTTTTACCTCGTTAATATGTCTATTATCTCCAATTATTTCTTTTGTGATTGGTAAAATACCAACGCTATTTTCTGTAATAACCCCCGCCTTCATAAGCTCCATAACGTCCGTTCCTAATTGCGTTTTGGGTATTGATGCCTCAAAGATTAATCCTTTTTCATCTTCATATAAATCAACCATTTTCCCGAGAGGCTTATCCATGTCATGTTGATATAAATATTTTACACGCCTACCGTTTTCCTTTATGGTCTTTGTGTAAGCACCTTTATTAATTATGTCACCGTCAGAATCAACGTTTCCAAATACAGAACCGTAACCCTTTACGATTCCGCTTTTTTCGTCCGCATCTATTAGCTCACCAATAGGGGATTGTTTATATATAATTTTATTCATAATACAAAGATATTAAATTAAATATATATTAAAATTCCTCCGTCATCTTGCTCAGGAGTTTCAATAACTGAGATTTGTTTCCCATTAGCATTTTCTAACATTTCAATCAAAGTCTCCAAGTCAAATTGCATCATCCAGTTTTCGGGTGATTCAGCGTTTGGATGTTGTTTTTTGTATTCATCAATTAATTTGTAAAATTTCTCAATCATTAGTCAATTTTTTTATTTATTAATTTTTTTACTAATTCTATACTTTCTTTATATATTTTTGGATAATAATATTTAAAGACTTTATTTCCATGATAATAGTTTTCAAAACAATGAGCTATAAATTCAGCATATTGACCGTATAAACCTCGTCTAGTATAATAACTGGTAGTATGACCCATACCGACTTTATTTTTTGTTAAAGCTCCAAAGAAATCAGCAACATCTAAACGCTGGTATAGCAAATCTTTGGAATCTGTTTTTGGAAACACTTTTTTGAGTTTAATTAATTCCTCTCTGTCAGTCAATTTTCTATAAGGTTTTAATTTTTCTCTTTGAATTGCAAAACTTTGTCTATGACCTAATTGTTTTCTTAATTTATCAAATAATATTTTTACATCTTTGTCAACAACAACTTTCCCAATCCCAATATTCGCCCATAGATTTTGATTATGAACGGTATGACCTATCTCGTGTACTAAAATATTATTAATCATATATTTAGATTTGTGTTGTTTTATGTTTATTTCAATCGTATTTGCTCTTGCAAAACTCCCTCCCCTTTGTTTTAATTTTATTTTTATTGGTGATTTTAAAAGTTCTGTTATTTTCATTGCCTCGTCATCTATTAAAAAACCTTGTTGTTTTAATTCGTCGATTTCTTTTGGGTAATATTTTGGTCTGTTTGAATCAATGTCATCAATTATTTTTGGTTTTGGGACTGCGATTGGTTTTGGAACGTTTGGAGGTTTAATTAATGGATTTTGTCTTGCTAATGGAGGAGCAATATTAATGTTTGATATTTCCGAAATTGCCTCCGCTGCTGGTTTTGGAAACGGTGCAACCGTACATCTACAATTGACAACATTTCTAGCACTCCCAGCGGGGTCTCCCGCATGATTTAGCATTTCACCGCCAACGTTAAACTTTTTATCAAAGTCAACGATTTGACCATGAGCCGCAGCATGGGTCGCCCTTGTCCTTTCATCTAAGGCGGAAATCCATTCTTTTTGCATTTGTTCTTTTCCAAATATATCGGTTGACGATTGCAACGTTGCAAAGTTCGCAGCGTTTGTCGCTTCGGTTCTTATTATCCTTTGGGCTTGATATTTTGATATTTGATTGAATCGACTTCTTAAAATCCTTTGAGCTTGCCTTTCGTTTAATGACATAAACTCGGGGTCTTTCATAAATTTTTGTAAAGTTGTCGTTAATGTTTTTTTTGCAGTTCCTTGGACAGATACAACCCTTTGCCCCGCAACTTGACTTCCAACGGTTGCGAATTGTTGCTCCCAAATATCGTTGTAATCGTTTGGGTTTATATTCTTAGTAATAAACTTCTCAAAGTTTTTAGCATACCAATTGGCAAATCTTAGACCTATATTAACATAGGTAGTAATATAAATATTTGTAATATCATTTATTTTAAATAGATTTTCAAAACCAGTAATCTTATTTTGACTTTGAAATACTTCTATTGCCTTTTGATATTCTTTGAAATAATAATTAAATGTATTGTTAACCTCTTTGCGTTCGCCAATATTGAGTTGTTTCGTGAACTCGGTTAACCAATTATCTTTTATTTTTTTTAGTTCCATTATTCATTCTCAGAGATTTTTTTGACATAATTAAACATAATTTTGCCACCCCATAAATTATATGCGACATATCCTCTGTCCTTATATGGTTCGCCTCTGTATTGGTCCTCAATTACCGCATTATCTTTATGCCTAGATAAAAAACTATAAGTTCTTTTTACGGTATCTAAACTAATAGGCTCTCTTTTTGCCAGTTGATTTGCTCTCTCTAAACCGACTTTAGTTCCGCCCCTTACAACATCACGCCCGTATTTGTCAATAAAATCTAACATTCTTTTAGCGTTATTTGTTGCCCCTTGCGGGTAATCGGAATAACTTTCTTGTTTTTCTGACTTCTTACTTGAAAGCGGGTGACCTTTTGGAAATAAATCTGTGTCATGTTTACCACCTCTGAATTTACCTTTGCCTAAGGCATATAAAAAAGAATTAACTCTTGCATACGCCCATTGGTCCTCTGAGCTTACCGAAGGTCTAACGCTTTGAGGATTGGTTCTATAAGCACCAATACCCCTATTAAAAACCGTTTGCAAAGTTCTTAACGTTGTTTTTTTTGTTGGGTCGTCTCCATATTTTTCGTTATGGTCCTCAACTTTATTTTTTAACCCTTGTTCAACCGCACTATTTGGCTTGACGGGTTTGTCAATGTAATTATCTTTTTCTTTGTCGGGGTCATAAGCATAAACATTGCGACCCGTTGCCGAAATATAATCGTCATGCGTTTTACAAGGCATATAAATTTTATTACCATTCTCATCGTGGGAATGAGTTCCAACGCATCCAATCTCTTTAGCCCTATCCGCTGCCTCCTCTTGTGTTGTATATACGTCTCGTCTTATTTTACTTTTAGATAATAAACCGCCAACATCAATATTCAATTGCTCAACTGGTTGTTCGGGAACGTCATTAAGTCCAAGGGGTAATAAATTTGCGGGTACATAATAATCGTCCATTTGCATATTGTCCTCATCAACCCCGTATGACATGGCACTCCTTTTTTCGTTAGGCGTTAACCACCACGCTTGAGTCATTTGACCAACGACCTTGTCCATCTCCTCTTGTAACTCAGGGACTACGGTAAAATCAAAATCAATAAATAAATTATTGCCATATTGAGGCGTTAACCAACGATTAAGCTCCTCTCTAATTTTTACCATTTGAGGAATTACCGCATTTTGATACAATGCTTTTTTAGCTTCTTTTTGATTGTTGTAAGTCGATGAGTCGGTATTGTTTAATAATTGAACGGGGACATTGTAGATATTACATAAATCTTTGATTGATGCCTTGTATTGTTCTATAAGTGATAAATCACTAGCGTTAAGACCAAAATTAATCCAAGATAGTTTCTTAGGCGTGACCACTACATCCCCCGCATTTTTAGACCCTTGGTATTGTTGTTTGAATTTATCTTTTAATTGTCTCGCTTGTACTTCGTTTAAATCACCCTCGTCAGACATCAATACACCCCTTGCGGTTTGATTTTGTAAGTATTTAAGACCCGTAGTCAATGCCTCGTTGTTTGCGTCCATTGTTCTTAGTCCCGCTTTTAGAGGTGACATACCGTATAAATGAGAACCCGTTCCGTCATAATAAGGATTAAAGTCTTTTATATGAAGTATTTGCTCGGCTGGTATTTTATAAATCCCGTTGTATTCCAATGAATATTCTTTAACTGGGTCCATTATACCTCCCGACTCGATTTGCATTACTTGGCTAGGCAACACATAAAGCTCCTTATATTTGTTTTGATTGACCCCAGTGTCAGGACCAATGCCATAGATATAACGGTTTCCCGTTAATAAACCAAATGCAAGTATTTCACTTATAAAAGTATTGAACGATTGGGCGGGGTTTGGTCTTTCGAGTAATTGATGTAGTTCTGTATTGTCAAGCTCAACTAAGGCTTTCTTTTGTAATATTTTTGCGTTGTGTAAAGATGTAGTATTAAAGTCTCCATTTGTTAATGACTTATATCTTTTTAAATCATTTGCGTTTTGTATTTCATAAACTTGAAACGGTATTGTAGTCGCTGCCTTAGAAATTAAATTTATTATTGAATAGATTGTTGAATTAAATCTATAACCTTTGTCGATGTAACTATTATCGTTTTCCTCTGAGCTTACGATTGAATTACCTAAATAATTGTATATCGCTTTATTAAAGTCAATATTTGTTTTTTGATTGTTTTTAAAAACTAATTTTCTGAATCGGTTTAAAAGTGATGCCATTTACTTATAAGAATTTATTATACAAAAGTAAGAATTAAATTACAAAGAAATCATTTCGTTTAGAATACACACTATAAACGCAATATCTTAAAGCATCGTGTAAGTGATTCATACGGTCCATAGGCTTATTAATAATAGTCCCGTCCTTTAATTCGTGCCAATAATAAGAATGATATTCATCAATAAAGTTCTTTGATTCGTTAGATAAATAAACGTCAAATTCTTTTATTAGACTTATTCCAGCATTAATTGAGCCTTGTCCCTTTATAGCTGGTTTTGCCATTATATTTAATCGTCTTAGTTCCTCTCCTGACTTTGGTTCGGCACTATCATAATAAACTAAAGTATCACCGTAACCCTTATCAAATAAAAATGTTGCGGTATCTTGATTCGTCATTCCTTTTTTATAGCATATCTCATGAACGTATAATTTATCATTTACCTTTCTAACTTCGCAGATAGCTAACGGGTCGTTAGAAAATCCAAAGTCAAGACCTAAATAAACATAATCAACCGTTGGGAAATCTTTATAATCAATAAACTTCCAATTGTTGTATATCTGTCGTCTTGATAATACCGCCCTTTGACCCTCTCCATATACCCTCCAATAATCATGGTCTCTCTCTTTCATTCGTTCGATTTCTTTTATTAACTCGGGACTTAAATACATATTGTCTTTATAGGTTGTAATCCAAACATCGCAATCGTTTCGAGGGATTATCTCATCATAAATCCAATGAACGGGGTCACTAGGGTTAAAAGTCATTATAATAAAATCGGTTGTTCTCATATTGATTTGACGAAAGTCCTCTAATAATAATTCGTTTGTTTCCTCAAGTAAAGCAATATTACGTTTACGACCTCTAATCTTTTGCGGTTCGTCAACACTTAAAAACTCAACCAAGTGTTCCACTTCATTTTCCCCGTCATAATATTTAAATGTATTTTCCGCCTTGTTATGATTACCATTCCAATAAATCCCCGTCTCTTGTAATATTTGCAGAAAGTCTCTTTGAACAGAACCCTTTAACGCTGGTAATGTTTTTCTTATAATTGATATAACTAAAGGCTTTGATGATTCGGTAAGTAAAAAGGCAATATATTGACAACAAGCCCAAGTCTTACCCGACCTAGTTCCTCCCTGTTGTACACGAAACCTAGCCTTTGACTCATGTATTTGATAAAACTGTTTATTTAAATACTGACTTACTTCTTGTCTTTCGCTGGTTTCCATTCGATTAAAGTTGATTTAACCCCGCCTTTATGTTTAATCTCTTGTCTTGAACCATTAAGACGATGAGCTTCGTGTTCCTCGCTAATCATTTTCATTGCTGCAATTTGTAAGGATGGGGTCTCACTATCAATCCAATTAGACAACATTTTAGTCTTGCGTGATATTCTCATCAGCTCAATCTCTTTTTTTAAGGTGTCCAATTCGTGCAATTTTAAATCATAAAAAGTACCTTTTGAACATGGTAAATAAGCAATCAGATGCTCAATAAACATCAGCTTATGCGTTTTAATAGCCTTTATAGCCTTTTTCTCTAGTTCTTTGGGGTCGTATGCCATAATTAAAATTAATTGTCTTTATACCAAATAAACGACATACCGAACAAAGTAAAAAACAATTGTATCATGTGAGTCGTTTCAATTGTATTATCGTAAGTGTCATCCATTGTCGAGTCCCAATAATTAATTCCTATTGCAAAACCATAGATTGGAAAAAATCGAACTTCAAACATTTGATAATTTATTGTAAAGGTATAAAATAAAATTATCGTAAATATTATTTAAAATGGTATTTGGTCTTTAATTACTTCAAATCTTTGTTTGTCTTTATTAAGCCATTTATAACAACCCCCATTTTTAAAGTCAGGAGCAACCATAAAATCGCCTTGTTTACCGTTTTCTTTACGTTTTACCTTTTGTACATATACCGAAACGGTATCCGACCCAAACTCACAAGGTTGACCTATGTTTCTATAAACCGTCAAACAATTATAAGCCTTATTAAAAAAGTCGCTTGAGCCTGATATATCGTAAGGAGTTGGAACTCGATACTTCCCGCTATCAATATCCATTTTACGAGGATGAGCAACCAAAAATAAATGTGTATTGGTTTGCTGACAAAATTGCGTTATTTCGGACAATATTTTCCCAACGTAAGAATGGTCCCTTTGTGCCGAATGGTCAAGCATATTATAAGGGTCAATAACAACTATATTAATACCTTTTTGAAATACTAAGTCTTTAAATTGTTGTAATATGTTTTTAAGGGTTAAGTTTTCTAAATCTATTTTAACAAAATAAAAATGGTCCTCAATAAACGACTTTGAATTATTTAAATCATCGGTATTGCAATTCTTTTCATTTAATTTATTGGCTATTCTTTTTATATGTCCCTCGTATGGAAACGATTCGGGAGCAAACATTCCAATTCTAAAACTATGTTTTAAAGCTAAGTTGCAACATATTTGGTCAACAACGTCCGACTTTCCCGAGTTAGGTATTCCCGTTATAACCGACCACTCGCCAAGACAAACGTTAAAAAAGTCGTTTGAATCGCCTAAAGAGATGTTATAATTTTTAATACCGTTCTCATTGTAATTAAGTACATTTTGCCAAATATCATTTATATTTAATATTCCCTCAAGCGGGAAGTCCTTAGCCTCTTTTAGAATATTCCTTAACGTTTCACTACCTTTTTGAACTAAAACCTCGTTAGCGTCCTTATAATCGCCAAAATCAACGTATTTACACTTATAATATCC
>Ga0209232_1000882_pt1 | contig 17277 bp, 22 predicted proteins | sample ETNvirenome_2_60_FD_184066 | JGI IMG/M metagenome (GOLD analysis project Ga0209232, IMG submission 184066) | Marine viral communities from the Pacific Ocean - ETNP_2_60 (SPAdes) (version 2) | ecosystem: Environmental > Aquatic > Marine > Oceanic | place: Pacific Ocean | collected 2013-06-22
GTCCAAAACAGAAGAAGATAGCTAGAGTTGCTGCACCTCGTAATAAAATTACTGGGGCTGACTTCAAAAAACTAAGAAGCGGAAATGCACAGAAAAATACTAACCGTCGCAAGAAAGCTTGAGAAGGCTTCTAAGGCTCACGCAGGACAAGCAAAACTTCTTAAATCAATTGTAAAAAGTAGCAAAAAAAGAAGAAAATGAGCGAAAGAACACGAAATAGAAAAAGCTATAAAGAAGCTCTTAGGGTTGTTAGAAATAGAACTACTGACGCTGGATTTAAGAAAAAAATGCTTAAATTTTTTGAACCTGGTACTCGTCCGTATAAGGAAACTTTGCTTAAATCTACTCCGGGAGAAAAACAAAAAGCAGAGCGATTACTTCGTAGAACACAAAAAAATGCAGCTAAAAGGTATATGACAAAAGTAACTGCTGAAAAAGCAGCAAAGGCTGCTAAAATAGCAAAAGTTGCTAAAGTAGCAAAAGCTACGCCAGTTGGAATAATTGCAGGAGTTGTTTTAGATAAGGGTTCGGAATTTGCTCGCAAAAAGTTTCTAGAAGCCGACAACCAAAAAGTGAAAAAGTTAAAGAGGGAGTCGGAAGAGTTGGACAAAAAAATGGAGACGCTTCGGAGAAGAAACATAAAATAATGGCAAAAAAAAAGGCAAAAAGCGGGGGTAAAATATGCCCCGAAGGTAAGGCTTGGGCTAGACGTACATTTGACACCTATCCAAGTGCTTACGCTAACCTCGCTGCATCCAAATATTGTAAGGACCCAAACTACGCTAAAAAGTCCAAAGGTGGTAAACGCAAAGGTAGATAATGGCACAACTCAAAGAATGGTTAAAGCAAAACTGGGTACGCATAGGGACTGATGGATCAATCAAAGGACCTTGTGGAACGTCTAAGGACAAGAAGAACCCAGACCGTTGTCTCCCTAAAAGAAAGGCTCTATCTCTCACGAAAGCAGAAAGAGCTAGTACTGCTAGAAAAAAGAAGAAGGCAGGAGCTAGAGGCAAAACAGTTGTTGCAAACACACCTAGAGCAAAAGTTAGAAGCTAATGAGAAAGGAACATAAAAGTAAAAAGGGAGGACTTACTGCTGCTGGCAGAGCTTACTTTAAACGCAAGTCCGGTTCTAATCTTAAGCCACCTGTTACTGAGTCCAATCCAAAGGGCAAGAAACTAGCTAGGAAGAAATCATTTTGTGCCAGAATGTCTGGCGTTAAAGGTCCAATGAAGGACAAGAAAGGAAGACCAACAAGAAAGGCACTAGCCTTAAAGCGTTGGAAATGTTAATTAATAAATAATAATGTCTACTACTACAACTGTAAATTTTAATTTAAAAACTGCTGGTTATTCTAATTTTGCGAACCAGACATTAACCTTTAGACTGTTGACCGCAGGTGCTGACGGGTCAGGAGATTACGTTGTATTGCCTGGTATCGTAACAGCAACTAGTGATGCTAATGGTGACGGTAGTGTTACTCTGTTTAGAAATGGCGTTTCTGACATTGAGAGTATATATGAAGTTATTTTACCCAATAGGGAAAAAGTTCAATTTGTTATACCCTCTGGCACAGCTACTGTAGAACTTTCTAGTCTTATTGTTAATAATCAACCAACTAGTGCTACTACACAACAAAGTTCTGTGTATGCCGCTGCAATACAAAGAGCTAACCATACGGGGACTCAACTCCTGAGCACCATATCTGATTCATCAACGGTTCAACTTAAACCTTCTGAGGGTGCATTTGCTAATGGTGATAAAACTAAGTTAGATGGCATTGAAGCATCTGCTGATGTAACTGATACTACAAATGTTACAGCCGCTGGAGCGTTAATGGATTCAGAAGTTACTAATCTTTCTCTTGTAAAAGGTTTAACAGGAGGTATTTCAAATGGTAATGTTTTGCTTGCTAATGCAGCAGTTTCTGATAATGACTTTTTAAAAATTGATGGAACATCTGTAGAAGGTAGAAGTGCGTCTGAATTATTAAGTGATTTAGGTATTGCAGGAAGCACAACAGAAGAAATACAAGATATAGCTGGAGCATTAGTAGCAACAGGTGGGACTAAGACAGGAATTACTGTAACATATGATGATGCTAATAACAATATGGATTTTGTTGTAGCATCTCAAACAGATGAAAACTTTACAACTGCTGACCACGCTAAGTTGGATTCTCTTGAGGCAACTGCGGTAAGCAACTTTGTTCCTCGTAGTATTACTTTTGATGACCAAACTGCTTTTCTTAGTGTAGCTGATGATGCTACAATAGATGTTGGAACTGGAGATTTTAGTCTAGCGTTTTGGGCTAGATTGGATTCTAGTTCAACGGAAGGTGTATTGCAAAAAAATGGTAGCACTGGTTTTGCGGTTAAGTTTAATAGCGGTAATCTTATTTTAACTTTAAATGATTCAGGTGGATCGTCTGATTTTACATTAGCCAGTAGTCTAAACGACAACAAGTGGCACGTTTATGTAATAACAGTTGATAGAAACGGTAATGCAATAGCTTACGTTGATAACGTAGCCCAGACTGGAGTTAGCGTATCAGGCAAATCAGGCAACCTGGACAATACGAGTGCTTTTCAAATTGGCATTGTAGGAACTGATGGTAACGCAGGTGTTTCTCTTGGTAATTATGTAGCTCTTTACAAAAGTGTATTAAGTGCTTCTAGTGCAAATAAAATATATTTTTCAAGAGATGCTGCTGTTAGTGGTTCAGCATTAGCTGTAGATTTGCGTAGAGAAACAGAAACATTTAAAGATGTAGCAACTACTCCTTTAACTGTTACTACTAATGGAACAATTACATTTAATGAGGAAAGATTAACTGAATTTACTGGAACTAATGTATTAGCTACTTCAACTTTAGGATACACTACAGGAAGTGGTGGAACTGTTACTCAGGCTACAAGTAAAAGCACTGCTGTTACACTAAATAAAATTAATGGTGAAATAGTAATGCACGACGCTGCTTTAGCTGATGATGCTTCTGTAGCGTTTACATTGACTAATAGCACAATAGCTGCGACGGACGTTGTTATTGTTAATGTTGCTAGTGTAGGAACAGTAGGAGCGTATCAAGTCACAGTAGGAGCAGTAGCTGCAGGAAGTTGCAGTATAAGTATTTTAAATGTAAGCGGTGGTTCTTTATCTCAAGCAATTAAATTAAACTTTGCAGTAATTAAAGCAGTCGCATCCTAATGCCAATATCTCACAGAACAAATAGGCTAAAGCTCATAGGAACTCCATCTGTTGAGCAGTTACAAAATGGTCGGTATCAACTGACCGTTAACTGTAGCACTATAAACAGTCGTGAGGATTGGTATAGTTCTAACAAGGCTCGCATCTTTCCTGACTTCGGTTCATTAGAATCAGCAGAAATGTCCATAGATGGATTAGCTCCACGAACAGGGGAAACATACACGGATATGAGACTTGTGTCCGTGCAGTCCAGCACACAACAAGAAAAATATATCGTTACCCTCGTTTATCAAACTCTTGGGGATAGCTTTGTTCAAGTAAAGGACGATACTGTTAATTACATAGAGAATGGATTGCGGCGTGTAACAAGAAAAAGTATTGCAAAGACTGGAACGGATTTTCAAAAGACCGTCGGCACAACTTCTATTGTATCACAAATTGATACCGAAACAGGAGTAACTTGTGTTTTAGCTAACTATGAAGTTAACGATACAGATAGCTATAGGGAAGTAACAGAGATATATATACAGGCAGGCACTTTGTCCGAAACAGAAGATAAGGTGGGTAGTCAACTTGCCATTGTAAAAGAAACTTTTGCAAGCACTCCATCTACTCCAAGTGGATACTCTTTAGCCAGTCAGCAAATATCTAACTTTGATGGCATTCCTACTAGGCGTTTTACATTTCTTAAAAATAATGTGACGCTGTCTGAAACCGAAGATAAAGTAGGTAGTCAAAAAGCTATTGTCAAAGAGGTATTTAATGGTACTCCATCTACTCCTAGTGGTTACACACTTGCCAGCGAACGTGAGTCCAATGTAGATGGCATTCCTACTAGACAATTTAGATTCCTAAAACCTAGCGTTCTAAGTAGGAATATTAGTACTAGAAATCAGGGATTTCTTATAATTGAAACCGTTGAGGCATTTAATGAAACTCCAAGTGCAGAAACAGCTGGTGCTGTTAAAATTGGAGAACAAGAAAGCAATGTAGAGGGTATTAAAACCACGCGTTTTACTTTTGCAAAAGGAGAAGGACAAATAATAGTTTCAGAAAAACCTGGGAGAATACCTAAAACTACAGAAGTAACAGTTGTTTCTTATGGTACAGATGTAATTCCTACGGGTACTCATATATTTAAAAGCACATCACAAGAAGATGGATATGTAAAAAATACTAATACATCCATTCAAGGAACTATAGAGGAAGTAAAACAAACATATAAGGATGTTGTTCAGGTAGAAGTCCCAGGAGAGGTAAATTGCACAACTGTTGATGTATCTAGCGGGGGAGTAGGGGGAGCTATTGCCGTTCCTTTTGTAACACCTCGTAGAAAAAAATCAGTAGTGGCTCAAGTTACTGTTGAGATTACTTCTAGTCCCCCTGACACTGCCTCTGTAGCATTTGATTTAGGTGCTATTTCTTGTTCAGTTACATCAACAAATGTTTCTTTAACTAGGGGAGCAGGTAATACGGTTACCGTTGGAACAAGTGCAGTAATTTCAAGAACTGGCTTTGTGCAAAATTTTGGAGCATCAGCTAGAATACAAACCTACCCTGGTTGTTTTTTAACCAGCAATTCTTCTTCTGGAACGATTGCTTATACTACTTCAGAACAACCAAGGGCAGATGGTACTAATACTATTGTAGTTGATACCAACGATTCAAGTAGAGATACCACTTGTCAAGGAACTGGGTCATCATCAGCAGAAGGTTATCTTACAACTGGGGTACTAAAACGTAATAGCCGTCCCATTGTAACTGCTCTCGATGGAACAACTTTTTTTGAAGTAATAACTTGGAGCGTTTAAAATATGCCAGATCAAGAACCTAAAAAGCTAACCAAAACAGAACAGGGTCGAGCAAAAAGAGCCGCTGAAGCTGCACAAAGAAAACAAGAATCCGAACAACGAGCTCAGGGAAGAGCTGAAGCTCAAGAAAGGTCAGAGCAAAGAGTAGGGCCAAATAGGGAAGACAGGGGAACAAGCGAAAGAATGTCACAGCGAGAAGCTGCCGCTGGTTTAAATTTAGCTGGCAACAATCCAATGTCTGGAAGAAACCTTCCAATGCCTACAATGGATGAAAGGGAAGCTGCTGCTGGTTTAACATTAGCTGGCAATGATCCATTGTCTGGAAGACCCTCTTCTAGTGACCCTTTTTATACTTTTGATCGAGAGATACCAAGCGAACAAAACACGGACCACGGGGTTCACGATAATACAAATGATGCTTTACCTGTTTACACGGGTTCATTTCTAGCAATTATATGTAAAGACGGAGAACCATTTAATGCTACTATAAACGGAGAAATAGGAGCAAAAATAGAATAATAATGCCTACTGCAATTTCATTTACTGCATTAGGAAGAGGAAACGGGTTTCCTTTCTGTGTACAGCGTTCCACGGATTCAGTTATTAATGCTTTTGATGGACACCAAGATACTTCTACTAATGTTATTACTGGAGTGGTAACAATTGAAGAAATATATAGAGTAAGAGAAGTTACACAAATTGAAGCAATGAACTTCATATGGAATCTTTACTCCGTTACGTTTAGTAATGCTGGTATTGTTGATGGTGCAGGTGATCCTATTGCATTTACTAATCCAGGTATATTAAGATACGGCCAAGAGAGTGGATACATAAATGCTGATCCTTATACTCCCAGAAAAAGAGTATGCAATGAAAATCTTTCACTCTCCATACCAAGAACAACTACTGATCCAGGTTTTTCTAATGGTTGGTTTGTTGCACAAACTGGTTCATATGCTTCTGGTAGCTGGGTTAGAGATGATACATCTGCTCAGTTTGCAATAAGAGCAATCTACTACGCAACTGATACTGAAAAATATTATATGGTGTTTACTCGTAGCACTAGGGCAGATGATGATAGCTTTTTGGGGGAAATACCTTTTTCTAATTTAACTTTTAATTATTACACTTACTAACCCTTTATGATATAATACACGCTATGGACGAGGAAGAAGAACTAGAAAATACCCTTATCGGACAAAACCCAATGATGGAAGAACAGCCTATACTTAGCGTAGAGGATAATAGAATTGGTGGAAATGGACAAGAAGCTCTTGCCCTTACCGGGGCTTTGGCTGGCATAAGAACAAATCCGTTTCTTACTGGTTCGATGAATCAAGCACCTGCCCCTTCTCTTAATCCAGCAACTGGACCAAGTGGAGGTACTAGATTGCCTACTCAGCCTTCGCTAGAACAAGCTAGCAGAGCAGCATCTAGGACTGCTGGAATGGGTTCTTATGGTGGTGCAACTGGAGAACTTTCTAGAGGAAGGGGATTTGATATTGATCTAAACTCTAACAGAATTGGTTCAAGTTTTGCCAGCAATGTAGCAAAGGGAGCAACTCAAGGTATGATTGGTTTTCCTAGTTTAGTTCTTAATCCAAATGAAATGGGTGATGCAACGCTTTCTGGGGCAAACCAAAGAGCCGCTGATCAAGGTCTGCCCTTACCTTTTCCTGATGCACCTAACGCAGAAGTTTTACAATTAGTTCAGCCAAGTAGTGCAGAAAATGAAGTTGAGCAAAAGCCAGGGTTCTTTGAACCAGGTGGTTTTGGGTACGAATACTTAGGACCTAGACTGGTTAATACTTTAGGAGATCTTGGTGAAAGGTTTGGTCAATTTTCTGGAGAACAACTATATGGAACAGGCATTACTGCCGAAGGACAACCTACTGGATTCCCCGTGGATCGCCCTACTTTAGCTGGAGATATAGCTACTTTACCCGGTAATGTACTTAGAGGTTTAGATTTTTTTGCTGGTCCTGTAGTTGACTTAGCAGCAGATAAAGCACCAGTTATAGCAGATTATGTAACTGGAGATACTGGAGTTCAGGCACAACAAGAAAAAGCGGCAGGCGATATTCCTATTGCAAATGCACCAACGGCTGATGGAACTATGGGCATAGCAAAAGTTGACCCAACAGGAACTATGGGCATAGCAGAAGTTGCCCCAACATTACCACCAGTAGTACAATCTGATACAGGTAACAATATAGCTGAAAGCACACCATCTCTCCCGGAAGGTGTACAAGAAGGTAGCCCTCAAGCTAACTTCCTTAATCGTATGCGTAGTGGAGAGGCTCTAACTCAAGAAGAGATAAATGCAGCTAACGCACTAGCAGAAAGCATAGGTACTACATTTGACCCAGTGACTGGATACAACCGTGATCCTTTCCTAAGTTCACAGGCAAGTAGAACATCGACTCCTTTGCCTGGACAAACTTTAACACAGTTCCTAAGAAATGAAGACGCTCTAGAACAACGTACAGAGCAGTTCGTTGACCCACAAGGTCGCATACGTCGTAGGCTGACACCACAGGCATCTGCACTTCAAGGGTTTGCTCCCGGAGTACAACCACTAGCACCTGAGTATGCTGGTTTTCAACAGGCTTCTGATGACCTACAACAACGGCTAAGGGACAGAGCAAGGAGAGAGGGTGAAACTCAAACGGAAAGAGATACTCGTATAGCACGAAGTAGAACACAAGGTTCTAGCCGAGGTGGGCTGAGTCAGGCAGATGCTAGGGACTTGGCTCAGGGTTTAGCGAAAGATGCAACAGAGGGTCAAAGAATGAGAGCCTTACAAATACAATCAAGATTAGGCTTAGATCAATTTAAGCCAGAGAAAGAACTTAGCGATTTAGAAAAGCGTGAGATTGAAAGTCAAATCCGAGAACGAGAAGCAGGTATAGCTGCTCAAAAAAGAAAGGGGGGCTTTGAGCCACGGGTTATTGATGTCGGCGGAGAAAGAGCTATGGAACTTTCGCCCGGTTACTTCCAACGAATAGCTAAGGACAAACCTAACAAGACTGGGCTTCAGACAACCCTCGAAAACTTGCAAGCTGATTTGGACTCAGGTCGTTTAACACAAGAACAATACGACATTGCTGTTGGGAATGCAAAAAATATATACATAGGTTTAAAAGAACCTAAGCAAAACGAAATAGATGTACAGGAGCGAATTGACCAAATTAGACAAGAGACTATGGGCGCAACACCAACCGAGGGAAATGAATTGCCGGATTCATTAAAAAATTCTAATCCATCTCAATTTACTGGTCAAACTATTGAGGACAAGGAAGGTAACAGATATACTTCTGACGGAACAAAGTGGACTAAAATATAATTATGGCTAAATTACCCGAAGGATTTAGTCTAGTAAATGAACCAAAATTACCTGAAGGTTTTTCATTAGTTGAAAATCAACAATTACCTGAAGGTTTTTCTTTGGTAAAAGAAGTTGACCCCAGCCTTGGTCAAATCGGCACAGGCCTTCTTGCTGAGATTGTATTAGGTGAGGGTGGTAAATACGCAGGTGCTAGTGCTGGTGCTTTGGTTGGTGGACCAATAGGTGCTGGTATAGGTTACCTTGCTGGGGCTATAGGTGGAGGCATTACTGGCTCAATAGCCGCTCAACGTCAGGAGGGAAGAGATGATATATCTTGGGGCCGAGTAACCGCTGATACACTCCTTAATGTGATTCCATTTGGAGCAGGTAAAGTAAGCAAGGGTGCGAAGTTACTACCTAGAGTTGCTAAGTCCACCCTTGTTCGTGGGGCGCAGGGTGCTGGTATTTCTACTGCAGCAATGGCCATTGAGAAGGGAATCGAGGAGGGCGATATGCTTACACTTGACGAACTAATCGCGGCGGCAGGGACTGGAGCAGGTCTAGGCATTGGTCTAGGTGCAGCAGGTGCAGCCCTTAATAAGTCCTACAGCAAGCTGTTGAACAAGAGCACAGATGAGATTGATGCACTTTATAACAAGGGCGATGTTGATGCCGTAAGTGTTATTGATGCTATTACTGGAGGCAATCCCGCTGGTCGAGTAAACCGAATGTTAAACAGCGTTAATCAATACATTCTGCCATCAAAGGTAATAGGTAGTCGTTCGTCCGAAGATGTTCGCAGAGCAGTAAATGAAATAGGAACTGCTAAAGACCTTGCTGGTCGAGCTAGAAAAAGGTTGGATGATGTTTATGCGAAGCTTAATAAAACTGACCAGATTGAAGTTGATAAATATATAAATGGTGAATCCAAAGTGTTGCCAGATGCGGCAACGCCTATGCAAGACACTATCAATGAATCCAGGGATATTATTAATGATTTTTCTAGCAGGATACTCACATTAAGCGATAAAGGAATCCTAGATCTAGGAGAAGAAAGCGATGCTCTCATTACAACCATACGAAAAAATTTAAGTGATGATGGTCCAAACTATCTAACAAGAGAATACAGGTTCTATGAGGATATGGACTACGAGCCATCTGAAGAGGCTCGCAAAAATTTAATTGATTCCTTTGTTACTGCACTAAAGAAGGAAGGTTCTAAGAACGCAGAAGAAGAAGCTAGTACCATTGTTAGAAATCTTGACAATAGTCGTAGACCAGAAAATAGAGGCAGGGGTGCTATCAGGGGAATGAACATTCTTGCTAAGAATAGTAGGCTTTTTAAACAAAGAAAAGTTTTGGACAAGACTATGAAAGAATATCTTGGAGAATACACAACTCCAGGTGAAAGGGTATTCGGAACAATATCTAGGCTCGGAAGATTGGTTGCACAGCAAGAGGCTGCATTAAGTATTACTGATAATCTTCAACGCTCAGGTCTAGCTATAAGGGCTAATGAAATTCCAGTTGGAATGCAGCAACAATACACACCTCTTAGAATCAACGATCAACCCATTGAAAAAAGATTAAGCCCTGAATCGGATAGAGAAAAATTATACGTTCTCGATGAGGTTAACCAATCCATCAAACAACTTTTTGCTACCGGAATACCACAGCAAACCAACCTGATGGTTGAAAACATTTTTACTAAAATACTTAGCACAACAACTGGATTGACTAAGTTTGTTAAAGTTCCTCTAGCACCAGCCGCTTATTCACCTCAGTTTGTAGGCAATATGTTTATGATGCTAGGTCAAGGGCTTGATCCTTTTCGTGGCGTAGGAACAGGAATACGCGTAGCGGGTAATGAAATATTTGGCAAAGGCTTAAGCCTAAAGGAGATTCAGAGATACAAAAGCTTAGGTCTAGTTGATAAAGAAATATTTTCTAGCGATATTCGCAATGCCTTTAACAAGGGATACAAACTATTACCGGGTAAGTTAGGTAAGGGAACTGATTTTGGTATGAAGAAACTAGGCAAGATTTATAGTGCCATTGATACAGCAAATCGTATAACCGTATTTAAGAATTACGAAAAGCAACTTAAGAAGTTGATTCCTGGTATTAATAAAGAAGGCTCTCCAAACTTTTTGAGCAAATTAGATCGGGACAAACTTGCCGCTGAATTAACTAACTCCACTTATCAGAACTATGATAGGATCTCTCCTTCGCTTCGTTTTTTATCAAGGGTAGGTGTACTTAATGAGTTCGTATCATTTAATCTTGAGTTGACTAGGACTACATTTAACCAAGCTAAATTAGCAAAGGCTATGGTGGATGGCTCTTTTGCTAGGAGAATGAAGGAGGAGTACGGTGTAAACGTAAGCCAAGGTTACGCTACATTCCAGGGTTCAAAAAGAATAATTGCTCTGTCCGGCGCACTTGGTGCGGCTACAGCAGGTATAGCTACTATTAATAAGTTAAATGGTTTTGACGATGAGAAGGTTCGTGCAATTAAGGAAACTTCTGCGCCTTCTTGGGATGAGAGTAGCGCACTTCTAGTAGAAGATCAGGGTGAAGGAAAGATTGGCTTAATCAATATGGGATACAGAATGCCAGCCGCTGAACTTACCTCAATGTTTGAAGCAGGTCTAGGAACTGGAAGTTACTCCGATGCTGGTTCGGCAGTATTTCAATCCTTTATTGATAAGTTCTTTGGAACTGGTACAATGAATGCCAAGAACATTATAAATACTTTGCAGAATTATAATCCCAATACTGGGCGTAAGATATCTAGCAGTGTAAGTAGACTTGATAGAGTTATTGATCAAGGAACTTTCTATGCAAAGCAAGGATTCAACCCCGGATTTGTTAGGGACATAGAAAAGTGGGACGAAAGAACATCGGGCGAAATGGGAGCTAGGTATTTAACTGGAGAAAGAAAGTTTAATACTACATATCTAGGTGGAGCTACATTTAGATTTAATGAAATCAATGATAACTTTAGAGCAATCCGTGCGGGTTACTCGGGATCTCTAAAGCGTTCTAAAGATGCTAGTGATTCAGGTAGGGACTACGCTAAGTATAATAATATATACCGTGATAATGTAGCTGAAACAATTAAGCACGTGAATAACTTAAGGGTACTTGAACAGACCGATGAGGATATATATAGGACTCTCCCTAAGAATTTTTCTAAGTTCTTAAAGGATATGATTATGCAAGGAAAAGTTCCTGATATGCGTATTTCATCATCAATATCAGGACCAAGGCTTGAAAGAATTGAAAGTTATGTAGAGAACTTCAAGAAGTTACCAAGCGAACTTGGATTTAAGATGCTTGAGCAAGAGGCTGCTCTAGGAAAAATTAAGACAGCCGATGTTAACGACATCATTACAATAGTTAAATTACAACAGGGACTAAAAAGCCCCACCCCCTAAATTCTTAAGAGGTGAGGCTAACCGGTTGTAAATAGGTCTAAAGAAGGTGGTACTACTAATAACCACCCGGCTGGATTACTCCTTGGCCTAACCTACCTAAACATACATATTATACATCATTGGACTCAAGGAAGTTCTTAAGCTTTCGCTTTTCTTCCTGAAGAGATTTTCGTTGCGCCACCATTCTCTCAATCCTGTAGGATAGAGTTCTTGATTCGTGCCGAATCATTTCTATTTGTGTTTGAATCCTTTCGATGTTTTCTTTTGGTACTGACATAAATTTATAGAAAAATATTTTATTAAAATTGTCAAGATGTTATTGTATTCGTGTTGATAACAAGCGCATCTTTGTTGTACAGATAGCCAGTCATCTTGTTGACTGTTTGGGAGTTCTCGAAGTCCGTATGCCAAGGCATCTTTCTATTGTGGAATCCGAAGTTGTAATTATCCCTAATTAATTTAGAAATATTCCAAATATAAAGTACGCCCTCGAACTCATTGACGTACACGAAGTCCTTCTTTATGGACTCAGCTATACCTATATTGGTATCAACTTTTAGTTCTTCTATTATCCAGGGGTCATAAGCTTTTCGCCTGGATTTAATCTCAAATAGGTAGCGTTTATTCTCGTAATCAAAATAGCTGAACTGATCCTTGGCTTTGATGAGCTTGCTCATCTTAGGAAAGGCAATCATTATTTGTTCTGCTACCTGAGCTTCTGTCATCAGGAGAACCTACCTATGCAATGATAAAATTTAAACATACCACCTATATCCCTTTCGCCTTCTCTATTCTTGGCTATCTCGTAGTACATCTTGGTATAAGAACCCTTGTTGTCAATCTCTTTTGAGGACTCGAAGTCCCCTTCAGTTGGGTACATCAGAAGTACAATGTCAGCGTCATTCTCAATGTCCCCGGAATCCTTGAGGTCATACAGCTTGAGCTTTCCACTCTTTACTCCCTCTCGATTTACTTGAGCTAGGAGTATAACAGCTATATTTAAATCAATAGCCATCTGTTTTATCTTGTGCGATATATTAGATATACCCTCAGCCTTTCCCTTTCTTGCGTCAAATGGTATTAACTGCAAGTAATCAATGACTAAAAGTTTTACTCCGTACTTGTGCACGAACTGCCTAGTCTGACTACATAAATCATCTGCATTCTTTACGGAGTGCGATGTATAAATTGGTAGATCCGATAGGGTATTGATGGTATCATTTACCCTATTCATTTGCTCTTCGGTCGCTACGTTTTCTTCAACCATCCGAATGTTAACTCCTGACATAACCTGGGTTAACCTCTTGGTAAGTTGTTTCTGTGGCATCTCCAATGAGAATATACCACAGGGATGCGCATCCTTTGTTACTGCTTGTAGGGCTATGTATAAAGCTAGTGCTGATTTACCACAGGATGTGGGCGCAGCTACAGTCATTACTTCGCCTGCCGCTATGCCTCGATTGCCTAAGTACTCATCCAATTTATTGGTATGCGTCTTTACTACATCGGGCTTGTATTCTCCGGATTGCATTCTTTTAATGTCATCCATTAATTCCTTAGCTGAATCCCCTATCTTCGCTTTTGTTTGGCTAGGTAGAGAGTTAGAGAATATGCACTCCTCGAGTTCGGCACGAATAACTTCGTACCCCTTCTCTTCGGATTCAACATCCTCAACTGCCAGTCTGCACGATCTCATAAGGGATCTTAGCCTGGACTTTTCTGCCACTGTATGCGCAAAGAATAGAGCCTGAGTGGGCGTAGAAGCCTTCGCAGTGATGGCGAATAGCCCAGCCATCCCACCGACCTCATCGACCCCTTTAACGGTCTTTAAATGCTCAAGAACGGCAACGTCGTTTATGGGTTTATTCTGTAGTGCTAGAGCACCTATGGTATCAAATAATATTTTGCACCTGTGCAAATAAAAATCGTCCGACTGGACGATTGGAGTAACGGAATCGTAGACTTCTGTATTATCTTCTAGTAAGCAAGATGCAATTAATCCTTCCTCCGCTTCAGCATTATGTGGTTGCTGATGAACCAGTAGTTTCAATTCGTCTTGATTCATTCTCAACTGTGGACAAAAGAGCGCGAAGCAGTTGTCCTAAAGCATTATGCTTTATGCGTATCTCCTTGGGCAATCTAACGGAATCAATCTCATTATAAATGTTAAGGGATACTTCTGCGGCTTCTTTAATTTTTGTCATTTTTGTAGTATATTTTTTAAGTTAAGAACACTTGAACCCCTCGCCGATTTGCGAAGGGCCAAGCATTCTATCACAAGGTTTACTTCTCTTTTTCTCTTTCGAGCATCCCTATGGCTATCAATGAGTAGCCAATTAGGTCACGAAAAATGTCCTTGGATTGATCCCCCTTGGTGTTAACCTTGAGTGATCCATCGGAACAGAAAGCCTTAGCTCTCTGGAATTTGTCCTGCATTCTAATGCAGATACCAGTTATGGGGTGCACACCGAACTCAGTTGAAGCATCGAAGTTAGCGAAAGGATTTTCGCAAGTCTCTCCACCGGTGTAGTCAGCGTTCTTATTCGCCGTTAACTCCAGGATGGAATCAACTTCGTCCTTGCGGAACTTGTTCCACCAGACTTTATCGAAACCCCCCATAACTTAGAATGGTGAGTCATCACTAGTTGGCGCAGAAGATGCAGCCGGAGCACTGGGTGCTGGCGTTTCATCTGCTGGATTGAGTGCTAGTGACAAAAAAGAAACACCGCTTTTAGCGACTTTCTTCCATCCTTTTAGGTAGTAGGTCTTACCCTCTACGTCAATCTTACCGTTGTAATCCGGATGATTGGGTTTTTGTTTGCGATCATTCACAAAGAATGTACCGCTGTTCGTGTTATCGTATTCAGCCATATTTTATTTTGGTTAAAATTCAGTTGGTGTTACAACTGCACGAGCTTTATCTTTGCCGTGCCTATTGGTAGCATCTGGGTCTTTGGTATCGTCGATAGCGAAGAGTCCATTGAGAGCGTACTTACGAGCATAGGAACTAGCTGAACCAGTTATCTGTGCATCGTCCATACCCTTTTTTGCCTCAGCTTCACGAGCAAAACCCGCAACTGGTATTCCTGCATCACTATCATTATCAAGTAAAGTAGCCACGGCCTTGACGTAAACGCGCCCTGAAATTTCCACAATGGAATCGCTGACAGTGAGAGAACAACCCCACTCAGCAAGCAGAGGTTTCAATGCAGTAAGGATGTCCTCACAGGAGCGATATTTGTATCCTCCGAACTTGTTGGTCTGCCCCTTGGGGGCTTTGAGGGATGACTGAACCCCTTGTAGTTTTTGTCTTATGTTTTTATTCATACTTATTTTTAGTTAGTTTGCGATACAGTTTGCATCGCTGTTTTTCATTACAGCAGGACTCAAGTTCTTGCTTGGTCGCACCGATAGATTTCAGTTCAGCCACTTGTTCAGAAGCTGTCAATGAATTTTTAAATTTTTTTGTAAGTTGCACAAGACCCACAGGATGAAGGACATCCAATGTTTCTCTCTCAAGATAGGATGCCATCGCTCGGAGAACTCCGGGTAAGTTTGACTTATCTTGCTTGCACATTCGTAGGAAAAAGTTTTCTACCTTCCCCAATAAACTGTTGGCTTGTCTAGATATAACACCACGGACTAGCCCGGTCTGATGGTCGTGGTCAAGCACCCAGTCATTCGTCCTTACTTTAAGAACAGGACATTGCTTGGGCTTGTTCGCGTCCCTGTAGTCCTTGATCTTATTTTGGGATAAGTACTTCATAGGTACATACGTATCCATTTCTTGATACTTATATCACTAACGCCTCCAAGTTTTTCCTGTATCTTCGGATAGGATAAACCTTGCTCTCTGTAATCTCTAGCCTTGGAAGCCATTTCTTTTTTCTGAGAATCCGTGTACTGCACACCTCTTCTTGTCCTTGGTTTAGCATTAAGTTCTATTAAACCATTCTTTTTTAATTTATTAAATCCTTTTGTTTTGCATTCGTAGAGGAATCTACTTTTAGCAATCATATCCTCGAAGTCAGCATCCTTGTGGTGCTTGTCCAATAAATCCAGCAAGGACGCAGCCGTATTCTTATCGTTCATTCTTTTCTTGTACGGATATAATTTGTCCTATTGATCCTTTCTTAAATGTACACAGCCCATCTTTTGATGGAGCTTTCTTTAATAAATATTTTAGTGCTACCTTCTCGTCCTTAGCCCACTTGGTTGTTACTCCAATGTATCCTTCGGGCATATCATTTAATGTGTACCTAATTTCGTATCGGTTCATTTCATACGAAGCAACCAGTAAAGTTCAGCGCATTTCTTTGCTACCTTTATTCCTTTCTGCATATCGTCTTCTGACCAGTCCTTGTGATAATGTTTTGCTGTATCGCAATCAATTATAATTGATCGGCACTTCGGTAAATAGTTCAGCTTGTGTTCCTTCATCAACATAAAGGATTCAATAGCAAGCTGTTGGCAGTCCTTGTCATACGTCTTAGCCTTGCCTTTCGTATTAGTTCTGCACTTGTAATCAGCTAGGAAAAGTTTGTTATCCTGGTCGTGACCTATGAAGTCCACGCTACCGGCTATCTTTATTCTGTTATTAGCTATAAGTTTCTCACAAGCTAGTGGCTTTACACCCTCAGCTTGTATCCATTCTATGAATGGCATTGACCACTTGTCCCAAGCGGTTGGCTTAGGTCTTTTGTCTGAGTAAAGAAATCCGTAATCTATTTGTAACTCAATAGCTTTGTGAACAGTTGTTCCGAACTCAGAGGACTCAATGGTATCTCCAGTAACTGGGTGCTCCCTAGTTCCGTAAGTAAGACGCTCGATGTCCTGCCATACCAAATCAGGAAACTCCCTAGCTAGTTGAGTGATCATCCTTGGTTTGTAAATACTATCCAGGAATGAATCCTTAACTATACCTAGTACAGTTGTCACGGATGGGTACACCTTGCTTTTCTTTTTAGCTTGAGCCGGAGTACTTATTGTGCTGTCAAACTTCGGGTCGGACGCATCCTTGCAATTGTAGAAGTGCGCCATTATAATTCGTCTTGATCCATTACGTATTCAATTGCTTGCCTTAGTGCCTTTGAACTTATACCATTACAAGGCATACGAACCAATGGTTCAAATAAAAACTCTTTGTGTATAAGGCAATGATCCACCTTCCCGTCTTCGTTTAACTCCCAGCTATGGGTCAACTTATTGTCTGCGAAATAAGAGAACACATCCTCTATCTTTCTTGATAGGGTTGAGTTATGTTCGACTACTTCAATAGCTGTTGCTATTTCATTGCACAAGGAATCCGAACTTTTGGATTGATGCTCGAGTTCCTTGGCTACTGCGTATGCGTTTTCTTTTGTTATCTGCATTGTCATAATAGTTTATGTATGATTGTAGCTATGATTACTGATGCACCAACACCTATGATGCAACAAAAAACTATAACGGCGGAATAAAAAACTTCCTTTCCCCCGGCAACTAACTC
>Ga0209232_1000883_pt1 | contig 17273 bp, 3 predicted proteins | sample ETNvirenome_2_60_FD_184066 | JGI IMG/M metagenome (GOLD analysis project Ga0209232, IMG submission 184066) | Marine viral communities from the Pacific Ocean - ETNP_2_60 (SPAdes) (version 2) | ecosystem: Environmental > Aquatic > Marine > Oceanic | place: Pacific Ocean | collected 2013-06-22
ACTGTGTTAGCACTTTAAGTGCTGCAGCGCGATTTACAAACATACCTTGTCGCGGCTGTGTAAGCACACCATACTTTTCAACTTCACTTAAGAATGGATCAGGTACTATATTGCCAACACTGTCGCTGCCTGATAGGCTATCTACAAGTTTTGTATACATTCTTTTTGGAATGTTTTGATCTGTATTGCCTCTGCCATAAAGTTCAAATTCACTGTGTAGTATTCCTTCATTTCTTACAACGTCATAGTTAATACTTAATACTGTGTCTTGGTCTGCAAAATATTGTTTACAGTTATAAAGTGCAACAGCATCTTTGTCTAAAAATGCTGCATGAGGCAATCCTGCTGCTTTAGGATCTTCTATTAGACTTCTTACACTATCTGCACTAATAGTTCTAAACTCTGCTTCACTAGGTACACTCTGTATATCCTTTACCCAGAAGTAGTAACGAGGTTGTGTGCTGTCAGTTCTGCTATCATAGACATTTGCTATGTTAAACTGTGTACTATCTTTTACCGTGCCTTCGCCTGTGTATTGACTTGGCGGTACTGCACTTTCGATCCATTCATATACATCAATACTTGATCCAGGAAATGCCTGTGCCCAATAAGTTGTGCGGAAATCAATATTGCCTTGCTCTGCATTAAGATAATGCACAGTACTTGTATCCCACCATAATCTGTTTTTGTATTTGTAACTCCACTGATTATTGTATAGTGCAGGATCTGCGTGACTTACATAACTAAGTTCGCCTTGTGCTACACCTGCAATTTTACCTTTTGCAGGATCAATGTAATCTAGGAATACTAGAACTTCGCCTTCTTTTTTGTTGTAAAGTGCAACACGATTTATCTGACTTACATCAACTCTAGTACCTTCGCTGCGTAATACATTCCAACTACCCGCTCTTGTATTGTTGTTAAATTCATAAACACTACCGCTGTTTGCATAGGTTGTGCTACCACTTACTGTTGTGTCATTTGGTGCACCAACATATACTCTGTTATCGTTATATGCAATTGCTCCGCCAAATTGATCTAGTTCACCAACATTTGTGCTTTTTAGTTGTTGTCCAAACACCATTTTACTTGGATTGGCAAGTGTAGGCACATTTGCATCCAATAATTCATAGGCATAAACCGCGCCACTTTGTGTGCGCTTGTCTGTAAATGTTGTGCCACCTTGATCAAATATCGTTGTTGCACTCAGATAATCTTCACTTACAGCGTTAGATTCAATGTCGAAGCCTGTTGCTAGTAGCGTACTTGCTCTGTCACTTGAAATAATTAAATTTCGTGTATCTGTGTAACTGCTTGTGTAACTGTGTACATGCTTGTCAAATGCTACTTTTTGTCCAAAGTTTTCATTTTCAAATGCTTGAGGATGATTGATTTTTTGTGTAAGTTGGAACGTATCAACAACTGCAAACCCCAGGATGCCGGCAGGATTAACGGTTAGTTTATTGTAAAGCTCTGTATTTGTGCTAGTAATAACAAGTTGATTAGCACTGTTTTTACTTGCACTTACTCCAGGAATATTTGCTGCAACAATATCTGCTGCTAGATCTGCAGGATCAGTGCTTCCAGCACTTGCTGCTACTTTGCGACCATCAATGAATATTGGGTGTCCTAGAGTAATACTGTAAGTGCTGCCTGCTAGACTAGAAACAGTGCCATAGTTTTTACCTGAGTCCTGTAGAATGAAAACACTGCCTGTGTTAGGATTTGTTTCATCTTCGCCAGGACTTCCAATAGCAATGACACTGCCTTTTGTGTCCATACCAACACTTATTCCAAATGATTCATTTCCACTTGTTGTATCATCTAAATCTAACTGATCTATTTGTTGTACACCAAAAAATGTACCAGTGTATACCTCAATTACATCGCCTGCTGTGGGTGTAAACTTGAAAGTAATAGTTTTACTTGCACGAGTATAAAATCCATCACTACTGCCATCATTATCTGTTGGCACATCAGGATTGTCTGTTTCAGTTTGCAGTACACCATTTATTTCTACATAGATTTTAGTTTGCAGTGTGGCATGAGTTGTAACAGTTTTACTTGTACCGTCTGCAATAAATTTTTCTACAAACTGGTCGTAGATGTATGCTTCGCCGCTGTTCGCCTTACTATCTATTGTTGCAGTAGGTGCGCCAACAATAAATCTTTTGCCTTTGTAATCAGTATCAACGCTAGTTCCAAATGCTCCACTACCTGCTGTATAACTACCAATCTCGTGCCAGTAATCCATTTGTCTAACAACAATTTGTAAGTTTATTGCTGGAACTGATGTAAACGTAATAGTTGATCCACTTAGTGTAAAATCTTTTGTTGGTAGATATACTTTACTATTTTCATCAACAACATTTAGTGCATGTAGATGAGTAGGTGTAAATCCAAGTGGGTAAGCCGTTGTGCTTCCATCTGCATCAATAGTAACTACTCTTTCATCTGATTGTTCTAAATCAATTAGTGTATAACAATATACCCTGTTGTCGCCAGGCGCACCAATAACCAAATATCTACCGTCACCACTCATCGCCATGCTTGTGCCAAATTTATGACTTGATCCTAGTCCACTTGGACGTATTGCCGGTCTGCGATTGAACGTTCCTGCTGAATCAACGTAGTAAGCAAACGCTGCACCTTTTCCACTCTCAGTGTCGGGTGCTCCAACAATTGCATAATCAGTAGCAAATGCTATACTTGCACCAAAACTATCTATGCTATCACCAATTGTTGCAGTAGTAAGGCTAGTTGATTCTACAAGTACGCCGCCTTCACTGCGAGCATATGGAACAACCAATCCAGCTCCATTGTCAGGAGCACCAACCAATGCTAGTGTGCTTGCACTGTTAATACCAATACCAAAGCCGTATTTGTCATTTGCATTTACAGGACTTACTGCATTTATGCCAGTTGTTGTCCACGGGCGAGCATTTTGTAGTACTTGCCAATCTCCATCACTGTCTTTGTCTACCCATACTAGTTCTTTACTGTCCCATCCACTTACAGGACTAAATGTGCTTAGATCACTAGGTTGTGTGAAACGCACACTAGTAAGTTTGTACATAGGAATGCGCACATTTTGCAAATCTGCTTGTGTACTTGCGTCCTCAACTACAAATTTATTTGGACTAGGAACTTCTACAATTTTTGCAACTTTACCAATTGGCTCAACTGCACGAACAATTACAAAGTCATCTTTCTCAAGTCCGTGATTTCTGTCTGTCTCGTATATTAAGAAGCCATTGGTTGCACTAACAACTTTAATTACTGTGCTTATTGTTTCATCAATACGGCGTATACCCCAGGTATTTGTTGTATCTGTGGCAATCCAAATCTTTTTGCCTTTGCCTAGTTCTGGAATACGGCTGCTTAGTGCTAATAGTTCTTGTTCATCAAACACTGTAAAGTCAACATCATCTAAACGTGCATAACCCGCACTGTCTAAATCATTTAGTGTTAGACTATTACTATCTCTGACAGCAAATACATCACCATCATAATTGTTTGGTGTTTTGTACAAGTCTTTTTCTTGAACATGATAATGACCTGCGGTGTCACTAGTAGATTCTCCATCAGCATGGTAATGTATCACAAATGGATTATTAGTTGCTTGTTCTTCAGGTATGATTGCTTCTATAACCTGGTTGCTATCAATACTGCCAAATTCTCCAACACGGAATGCCCATTCTTCAAAGTAATCAATGCTTTGATCTAGATTAGTAAGTTCTGCATCTATAAGTTTATTAATTGCAGCACCAGTACCTTTTTGCTTGAGCATGCCTTGATAGAACTTAACTTGACTTACATCATCCAATCCTAGTCCTGCAAGATAACTTTTTTCATTAAATCCAATAATACCTTTACCAAGTTTATCCGTGCCATCTTCAAGATTTAAGTTATCCATTTCAAAGAAGTTTTTAAACTGCCCTGCTTTGTTACTAAGGTTTTTCACAAGACCAGTTGTCATATTATCCGCAACTGTCCATTCATCATAAACAAATGTACTGCTACCATCGATCTGTGCTTTAGCAACATAAGTGTTATTCTGGTGGCTTACAATGTCGCCCTTTTTATAATCTTGATAGGTTTGCCAAATAGCAATTTTATCTTCGTTAATAAAGAAGCCAGGAGCATGCAGTGTACCATTCCAATCTCCACTCTTTGCGCCAATAAGTTTAAGTCTACTGTGTCTATTACCTAGTTCTGGTTGATATATAATATCATTAAAGATTGTAGTATTGTTAAACACTAGCACATGTTCATGCTGTACAGGATCTAGTTTTGCTGAATACAAATTAGTATTTTCAGTGTCTATCTTAATTTCAACAATGTTATCATCTCGACTTACATCATAAAACTTTGGATTTATAATAGCATTGTTTGCATCTTTAAGTGAACCGCTTTTTGTAACATCATCTACTGTAGCAAATGTTCTGTTCAGTATCAATGTCTCATAATATGGACTTAATACAATTACACTGCCTTCAGTCCATCTTTGTTCAGTCCAGAAAGCAAACTCTGCGCCAGCACTTGCAAAATCATTTTTGCCGCCTACGCCAGTTGTGCCATTAAACACAAAACCACGACTTAGCAAGTATCTTTGATATGCTATAAGAAAGTCAAATACCTGTTGCTTGCTAGTAATAACTGTGCCATATGGAATATTAATTATTCTATTTTCATAATCTTTATATTCAAATAATACAGTCTCACCTATAATAGTTTGTTTCGGCTCATTTGTTACAACACTAGGAATAATTTTAAAGTAAGGATTTTCAATATCATAGCCCTGTATTTCATAGCCGTCACCACGTTGTATAATTTGTACGCCACTGTATACTACACGCTCTAGTGGTAAACTCTTCTTAGTATAAACACTTAAATCTTCATCTGGGATAAAAATGTTTTCGCTTTGACTACTAGGTGTTACACTTTCTGCAACAACTTTAAGAAACTTTTTATCAGTAAAGCCTGCCATAGCATAGCACAAATTAAGTTCTAAATTGTTAATTTTGTTAATCTCATCATCAACACTGTAGCCATTAAATCTAACATATTCGTTAATAAATTGGTTATAACCTTCAACGCGAATTATACCACCACTACCATCGCTTTGACTGTGCATCTTAAAATCTACAATACCTGGTCTGTAACTCTTAAACTTTTGCAGGATCTGACCGTATTCACCGTTGTTTTCAAACAAGTTTGTATCAAACATTAGTGTGCCATACTGTGCAGGTTTAATTGTTGCAGCAAGGATCTGTAGCACATACGGATATTCACTGCTACGAACCCATGCAGTCTCTACTGGACTTCCGTCACTGTATACCCAACTATCACTACTGTTTGTTTGTCTAGCATCTTCTACTAGAAAGTCACGTGGTGCTTTCAAGTTTCCTTGCTCGTCCACAGGAATAATATCCATTAAGTTTGCACGTTGACGTTTTGTATCAGTTGTAAAAGTTTTTCCAGTCGCATCAGAGTACAATTTGCCATCACGCAAATCTTCCCACAACACAGTATTACCTGCTGTATAAGGAGCAACACCATAACGTCCGTCCCACCAAGTTGGCTTTACACTTAGTCCTAGCATTTCCCATGGATGAGTATGTGGATGATCTGTATCATAAAACCAACGATATATACTGCGCCAGTAACCTGGGATTCTTGTTTTGTTTATTTTTTCAACGCTATTACGATAGTTCCAAGTAAAGCCGTTGTCTGGATCTACTATTGTATTAGGTGCTGTCTTAACCTTGTTGCGCAAAGCCCATTCGCCGTAGTAACTACGGGTAATATTATTTGCTTCACCAAAGTCGTCTAGATTGCTACGAAAATATCCTGGAATAACATCTGCATAATCAAACAAGTCTTTGTTATACTGTGTCTTAATGTTATTGTATATACGTTTTTCAAATTCTAGTAATATGTTGTCTCTTATATCGTTCCAGCCGACCCACTTGCTTCCGTCATGTCCGCGCACAACAGTTTTGCTTGTAGTATATGTGTTATCAGTTTCTATTACTGGAGAAAACTTGTAATATAGTCCAAGTTTTGCAGGAGTAGGCGGAATAAAACTGCCGTTTGTTTGTGTATATTCTACAATAGTAATTGTATCGTCTACACTTAAACCAATTGTTGCTAGACCTAAGTTATCAGCGTTTAGTATTATTTTTGCTTCTGTAGTATCAAAAGTATAATCTGCGCCTTCAATAAGAAGATTTGCAACACTTGTACTTGTAGGTGTATGGTAAACTAGTACACCTTGATTGCTAAGAGTAGTAAGATCAAACTGTGTTGTAAATTCAAATTCTGTTTCTTTAACATCATCTATTGTGTAAACTAACTGTGACTTCTGATTGCCCCATGGAACCATGTCACTGTAGTAAAAAGGAAACGCACTGGTTTTCTTTCCTGCCATGAATGTTAGAATATCATCTACACACTTAGCAGGATCTGTTAAGTCTAAATCAAGTTTATCAATGTTATCAATAAACTTATTTTTAAACTTTGTGTATTCATTTTTTACATACTTAATACTTTCAATTGTACTAACATTTTCGTTAGATAACAAATACATTGGCAATATCATGCCTGCACTGTGTTGAAGTATATCACCTTGATATGCTCTAAAGTTTAAGTCACGAATATTACTTTTGCCTGGAGCAACACCTGTAAGTGTTTTAATTTGCTGACTAATCTTAACAGTATGATTACGCATTTGTCCTAGTGTAAGTGTATCAAATGTTGCGTTGCCTGCATTGTTTTCTAAGTTGTCCGGAACCTGGTAAAAACTGTTTGCTGCTTTTGTATTACTAACAAACTTAATAGTTACAGCATCATTTTCAACAAGTTCATCTGTAAACACGACATACTCTCTATCACCTTGAATAAGATGTGTGTACTCAGTTGGATACTTGAACTTGCCGTTAACAAATACTTGTAGTGGCTGTCTAATTTTACTTGTGTCTACACTAGCACCAATTTCAAAACTATAAAGTTCACTGCTTACATCATAACTAACAATTTGATACTGTGTGCTAGATTCAACTGTTTTAGTCCATCCATTATATAAAACTCTGTTGCCCGCAATATCGAATTGATGTGCGTGTCCACTGCGTATAATTACATCAGTGTTTCCGCTACTTTTTGTATACTGAAACTTGCCACTATCAAAATTATTTTCAAAAACAATATCGCCAATTGTACTAAAGTTTTTATAACTTAATCCAAAGTTTAATATTGCATCAGGATTATTATTGTTGTTGCGTTTATAACTGAATAATTTACTGCCAACAAAATTGCTACTAGGATACTTGGTTTGATCACTGAAACTGGTGTGATCTGGATCGAAAATATCAAACAATGGATCTTGATTGAGTGTAGTCTTTTGCTGTGCTGTAGTCCATGTAGTTCCATTTAACCAATATTGCTTGCCTTGGTTATTTGAACCAAGTGTGCTTAGTACACAATTGCCATCAACTACTGTTCCAATTTCCACCAAGTTAATTATTTGGTCTGTGACAGTATCACTGTCATGGTCAATAAGGTCTACCCTAAATATTTTTGTTCTAATATCTTTATCGGTATCAGTGCTAAAAATTACTGTGTGATCTTGCTGTAAGTCAATACCATCAGCAAAATATCCTACTGATCCATTTACATTACTAAGTGCATCTGTTTGTGTTACATCAACAACAGTAACAGGAGCAACATTGCTTGTACCCATGTTATACAATTCTAATCCTGCGTAAAATTCAATAATAGGACGCTTTGCTCTCGCTGTATCGTCAATCTCTGCAGTGTAACTATTGTATGTTGCTGTTTGTTCTATTACTTCTCTGTGGAACCAGCGGTTGCCACGACTCCAAGCATTCCTGTCCGGACTGCTACGATTTATTACAATATAATCTTGATCTGTAGGATTATTTAATGTGCCGTCCCAGCCGCCTGTGTCATAACCCACAGTATCAAATCCATCACTTGTACTGTTAGTGTAAGTTTCTGGTGTTAGCATTTCATCTATAGGTGTTAGTGTGATACCGCCTGGCTGTCCCACTCCCTCCACAAAATATTCTCTGCCACTGTATGTGCTTGGAGTTACATCGCTGTTAAATTGAACTTTAAGTCCATTAGTAAACTTAACACCGTTTGCACTAGTATATGTTAGTTTTCCTAGTATATCATCTTCAACATCAATTGCTGGGACAACTGCAACATCAACTATTTGTATTTTGCCAAACTGTAGTGCATTAGTATTGTCTTGATAATAAAGTGTATCTAAACCAGCAGTGTATGCTTCAATAAGTTGAGGTAAGCCATTTGCATCTTTAAGAAATTCTCTGTTACCGTACTTGTCACCTGATTTAATTTTTACTTTTTGTGCTGTGGGCCAATCTGTAATACGAGTTAATTGTATTGTAGGCACACCGCTAATTGTGTTAACAGAAATATTATACACATCATAACGAACATCCATATCCAGTGTAGTTGTTGGATCGAATGTTTCATCGTCATCATCAAAGCCTGTACTATCAAATAGTCCGCCAGCATCCCATGCTGTTTCAACTGTGGTTAAGTTAACAAATACTAGACTCTTGCCATCAATTTCTGTTTGCACATCAATGCCGCCGTGTTCGGTAATAAATGTACTGTAAGGCTGATTGTGTATTTGACTATATGTGAGGTCTGTGGCAAAATCAGGATTGGCTGCTTGTGTAGCATTTATTTTATCATTTTGTGCATCTGATTGAGGAACATTAAATGTGATTGTACCACTATCATCGCCGTTGTTTTCAACGCCTAGTATTTCTCTGGTGCTTATGTTTGAACCGTAACTACTGATGCCACTAGTGCCAACTTCTGTTTGAATCCAAAATGGAGTGCCAAGTTGATCTACAGTAAAAGTATAACTGCCGCCTCTTGCTAGTGTAATAGTTGGATTTGCGTTATCGCTGTTGTCAATACTGTATTCATCTACCGCTGCTACAGTACGCCGTGTAACAGTAAAGTCTTTTTCCATGTCAACAATACTATTAAACACTTGTACACTGTCAGGGCCACCTGGTAACCAGAAATACTCTCCGTAGTTAACAAGTTTGTCTAGATCAACAAAGCCACTATAGTTGTAGTATTCTTGATCAAACAAGTCGCTGTGTGTGTTAACATTAACATTGTTGTATCTTAGGTTATTAACAAAATCAACATAACCAGTTAAACTTTCTACTGTCTTGTTTGGACTGCGATATACAACTGCAGGTTCTAGTTGATAGTTTTGTCTATCTGCATCTATTTCATTTACATAGCCATCGCCTACTGTAAAGTTAGGAGCAAACTTACGTCCAATAAAACTGTTGACACGCTGTAGATTAGGTTCACTAATTAACTGGTCAACGGTTGCATTAAGAAACTTGTTGTTCTTTGTTGTCTGAAAAACATCAGGTAGTAGTACTGAACTTTTACGAAGTGCCATTAGTAACCATATCCTCCGCCGCCGCTACTACTGCTACTGCTACTAGAGCTGCTTGAACTACTAGAACTGCTTGAACTACTAGAACTACTACTGCTTGATGAAGTTGTAGTGCTTGTTGTTGTATTTGTTGCTGTATTTACTGTAGTGCTTGCACCACTTGCGCTTGCACTTTCTGCAGCAAGATTCGTGCTAGTTGTGTTGACAACATTGCCACTTGCTTGTAAACTATTTGCAGTGATAACATCAATAACTTCAATGTCATTTACTGTTGCTGCACTTATCAATATTTCATTTCTTTGACTTTGTATTTGGAACAAACTACCAAAATTACTGGTGCTTAGTTTAGGTACAATAACAACACTAAGCACATCTGGACTTAGTGTACTGTACAAGTAAGCAGCAAGTTCACTAAAGAAGAAACTGTCACCAAAGTCCCAGTTTGCAATACCAAAGTAAGCATTTATAGCACCGACAACACGTTCTTTAATTTCACTATCACTTATTAGTGTGCTTGTATTTTTCACGACTTTAAATGTTGCTTGCAATTCTTCATCCGCCTTGTCACCAAATAATGGTCTATAACTAATACTGTTAAAAATAATAGTATCGCTCACACTTTTATACTGTTCTAAACTGCCAAACTGGTCACGCAATTCATTTGTAGTTGGCTTGACTGGTTTTGCTATGCTACCAGTAATATCAGTTACATAGTTTCTATAGTCTGCGTCATACTGACTTGTAAGTAAAAACAAGTCTATAATGTTACTTGGACTTGGATCAATACGTCTATTGTTTGGCGAATTGTGTGTATATTGGAACAGCAAGTCACTACGTCCTGTGCGTTTAATATAATCGGTTGTTTCTGCTATACTTTTAACATTAGCACCATCTACACTAAGAATATAAAACTTATCATCTGTGCTTGCATAAAATATTTGTCCACTACTAAACTGTGAAATTACTTCGTTAATTGCTGCTTGTGTAACATATCGCTGTTCAATGTCTGTACTTGCAACAGGAGTATAAGTTAGATATCCGCCTGAGCTTGTTGTAGTTTGATAAAACACAACCTTGCTTGTTGCATTTGTAAGTGGAGCAACAACAATGTCAAACACTTCTGGATTGTCAACAACGCCGTCGCTGTCAACATCAGGGAATGTAACTTTAATTCTATTTGATAGTGTATAACCATCTGTTTCTGTAATTACATCATCAATCTGCATTGCATAGTCAACTGCGAGACTGCTAACACTGTCAGGTAAACTATTAACTTTGAGAATATTAATTTTATCTTTGATAGTTTTGCCTGTGCGAGGATCAAATATTTTTAGGTCATTGTCAAAATAGAAACGTGTCTCCAGTTTACTTTCAAATATATAACTTGTGCTGCGGAAGTTTACTGTGTATGTGCTACCGTCATTGGCAAACTTAAAAAACCAACTGTTGTCTAAATTTGTATTTGCAGTGCTGCCAGCGTAATCTAAACTAAATGTACTTGCAGTATTAAGATCCAAGGCATTGATAATTGCCCATGCTTGTGTATCTCTGTCATAGCGCAATCCAAAAGTTTTGTAATCACCAATTGCTTGTATCACAGCATTTCTTACTGTGCTTGTAAGAGTAGTTACCCACGGAGCAATAACTTGATCCAACACTGCATCTTGAGGAATAACTTCACTGAGTGTAACTGGCCCAACACCATTTTCTAAATTACCAACACCCTGATTGGTTCCATCAGTAACAACTTCGCTAATACTAGCCCAGATATAATCACGAGTATTGATTGTGCCACTTGTACCAGTGATAAGATTGTTGTTAACGTCAAATACTTTGGTGCTTGGTGCAGTAAACTTTAGTAGTGAGCCAACCTTTGCATATTTTAAATTACTAGTTGCAAAACTGCCAATTTTAAGTGGACTGTCCACATCATTTTTAAAGTAGCCTGTGCATGTGCCGCTTCCTGTAGTTGTTAGATTCCAATCTACAGTTAGACCTGTAACATCAATACCGCCATAGTTTTTTAGATAGAAATGCAAACTTTCATTATCAATTATATTTTTTTCTACTTGCTGGCTGATAGTATTACTAATATCGCTGTCAGTAATAAATGTAAACTGAAACTGTTGTATATCTTCTGTACGATAAAAAATGCCATCTTCAGCAACAATGTTTGTGCTACTATACTTTCCTGTTGTATCACGCACATCCAAGTAACGACTAATACCACTTGCAGTGCGGTTAATTGCTTTGCTCTTTAGTACATTACTAAACTTTGTGTAAGGAAGGACTTGATAATCTTCACCAGTAATCATACGATCTTGTGTATAGTACTGTTGCTGTGCTTTAAGTTTTACGTCCCGTAGATTCTCTCTAGCACTAGCGTTTGCTATTGTACTCTGCAAACTTAGTCCTACTGTTAAATTTTCAATCTGGTTGCTGTGACTTACATAAGGAATAACAATTTGCAAGTTCTGCATTTCGTCAGGACTAATTTTATATGTAGTTCCTGCACCTGTGCGAAAGTAAACACGAAAGTTTCCTGTTGGAATGTTTGAGAATACATCATCGCCAAATACTAGACTGATCTGATCGTTTGCACGACTGCGCACTGTAAATAAATTTTTGTTGTTTGAACTTAAACTATTATAGATAACATTATTGCCACTAATTGCTGGCACTTTATCCCAGCGTGTAGTTTCTCTGCCACTATCGTCAACTTGGTATAACCAAACGTCATTGTTGTCAACATTGTTAACATCTAGTTCTACTGTGCGATTAGGAAGTTTTTCAGGAATACTAAAGTCTGCACTCTGCAAGTTGCCTTGTTTAAAGTAAGAGAAAAATCCATTGTTAGCACTAGCAAATCCTCTGTTGTCATTTCTATATAGGATATTTGTTGTGCTACTAGGCTGCGGTGCTACTTCATACAAATAGTCTGTGCCACTGTATGTACCTTTAACTAGTTCAAAGTCTAAACTCTGTGTTCCAACTGCGCTTTTAAAATCATAGATTGGAACAGTACCTGGATTTAAACTAACTTGATATTCTTCAATGTTAATACCGCCTACAGTAGTTTTAAGACCTGGGTTGCCAAATTGCTGTGTGTTTACCATAGCAGCGTTAAGCACTGTGGTAAATTGTTCTAAGAAGTCGCTGTTAGTTGGATCGCCCCAAACAATTTCTGTGTCACGCAAACTGTTGCCATTGGCATCACTAACTGCTTCTGTTGTTTCTATACTAGCAACTTTGAGTAGTCCACGAGCGATCTGCTGACGCTTTGGATAATAGTTAAGCATGCGAGCCAAGCGTAGTATGCTGTCTCTGCGTTCTGCTGTTTCTAAGAAGTTTTCACGAGCATTTAAGTCTGCACGGAAACTTAGGCTTTGCCCTAAGAATGCAATTAGATCAATGAGTGCAATGTATTCACTAGATTCAATAAAATCATTGAAATCTTCTGGGTAATAGTTACGCAAATAATCAACCATACTTTTGCGTATGGTTTCATAATCGTAACTCTGAAAGTCTGCTTCACGGAAGGTTTCGTATACTTTCTTCCAATCTTCAGCAGCAAATAAGTTTGATTGTCTTGTACTAGCAGCCATGTTCTAACATTCCTATTCTATTGCAGTATTTATTTGCAGAATAAAGTAGGTATATTATAATGTTGGGTTATCAGGTCTATCGAAGCGTACTTGTAGTGTTTCAACTTGATTGTCAATTACATAACGCAATACTATTTGGATTTGTAGCCCATTTTCATACTCATCCAGTGTAACTTCCTCTGGACGCACTCTAGGATCAGTTTGTATTACAGTGTTTACTTCCTCAACAATAAGTTGTTTTGTTTCTTCTGTAAGAGGATCCATGATAAGATCGCGCAGGCTTGTACCAAAATTACCTTGCATAAGTTTTTCGCCTTTGCGGATAGCAAAATGGTTAAGTAGATCACGTTTAATTAGATCAGTATCAGTTAACTTTGGACTGCCAAAGTCGTTGTTTATTGTGCTGAATCCTTTGTATGTTGCTATTGCCATAGTATTTCCTCGTTGTATTTACTACATTCAGCCATCATTAATGCCTTCGCTATCAAGTGCTGCATCTGCTTGTGCTAGGAGAGCTTGTATTTGTTTTTTAAGTGCTTTTCTCTTATTAAACGCTGCTTCGCCACCTACACTCATCAAACCATAATACTGACTTCTAAGTGCTTTTGCTTGATCTTTAAGGTCTTTGTACTTTGCATAACCCTTAAGACTTTTGCGACGTTCTTCTTCTGCACGTTTTTTCTCCAAGTTTCTTTCAAATTCAGTTTTCTTTTTAGCATCTGCTTTATTTTGTTCTGCTTGAAAACCATATGGATCATCATCACTAGTCTCAGTTTCATTAGTAGTAATCGGTTCTGCATTGAATGCATCGATATTTGCTTGTTCCTGTGCATCTGACTCTGCTGTGGAGTCTAATAAATCATCTGATGGTGTATAGGCAGTACCGGTTGTTACTTGACCTCCAGTTACAGGAGTTGTTGTAGTAGTTGACTCACCGCCTGTAACAGTAGTAGTGGTAGTTGTAGTTGTAGTTACAGGTGTAGTTACAGGTGTAGTGCTAGTCAATGATGGTCGTGTAGGTGTAGTTCCATCTGGTGCACTAGCTGCTTTAGGTCTTGCTTGTTCAACACGTTCGCTTGCTGCAGCACCTGTTTGCATTGCTTGTTGTACTTTACTTGAAACATCTTCGCCAGTTGGAATATTTGTAGTGTTTGGCAAAACATTTTCTATTTCAGCAAAACCTTTACGAGCTTGTGCAGCAATTTCTGGACTGCTCATGTTACTTGCACTAAGCATGCTCATTACTTCTTTTTTACCATCTGCAAAGTTAATAGCACCGCTGTTTACCATTTGCTGATATTCGTCAGCAATAACACCTTGTTGCACACTTTCTTGGAGTGGACTATTAGCCAAGAACTTGTTTAGACTGTTTGCTCCAGCCTTACCTGTCCATACGCCTGGATCTGCTAGTTGATCGTTAAACACTGCTTCTGGGCGTACAAATCCTTGATTTTTAAGTTGATCTACATTAAAACCAAACTTGCCAACACTCTTTGTTGCACTGTCAATAAATGCTGGATTGTTTAAACTTCCTACTTGTTTTACAACTGCAGCATTTAATCCTTGTACATCAAAACTGTCCAGTGCGCCAACGCTAAATCCTGTGTTTGCTTGTGCAATAAGATCTGTCACAGGAAACTCTGTGAGGTTAGGAGCACTTAGTACATTGCCTAAATTATCTGGAATACTAGGAACCATTGATGTCATTGAACCAAGATTGCTTGGCAATTGCGCTCCACCGCCCAAAGATCCAATGTCAGGCATGCCTGAAAATTCACTTGGCAAACTAGCCTGAAACTCTTTAAGCCCTGTGATTTTGCCAGTGCCATCTACAGTAAGTTTACTAGTATCTAATCCTGCCATTGTTGATTCCATAGAGCCTATTTGACTTTGCAATTGTTGAGGACTTATGCCAGCTTCTGCTGCTATTGATTGAATATTTGCATTTCCTGCAAGCGCACTAAATTGGCTGCCACCGCCTAGTGCGGCTGCAGGGCTTGCGCCGCCGGCTATTGCAGTAGGCGATGCAACGGCACTAGGTGAGGTAACACTTGCTGGTACTATACCATAGTTGCTAGTAGTTTGACCAGAAGCACCTCCCAGACCTCCACTATATGCAGTGGTTGTGTTTGGTACACCGTGATATAGAAATGGTTCATGCATAGCAAGTCTATCTACGCTAGTAGTAACCATTTGTTCTTCATCTAATATAAATTGATCGAGGTCTTCGTTGTAAGTTGTATCTTCTTTGTCAAAGTTCTCAACTTTTTTTGCTTGCTTTGCTTGTGTTTTCGGTCCTTGTAACAGTACCATTGCGCCTGCTACACTAATGTTGCCAGCAGCGTTGTAATAACTTGCACCTTGGCTTGTAGAAAATAATTCACTTTCAGTGTATAAATGCAAGTTCTTTTTGGCGTTTATACCTGCTTCGCCTTCTGTGATAACGCTAAGTTCTTCTGTGCCTTGCAAGTGTAACTGCTTGTCTGCAATTACTTGTGTATAACCTTTGCTGTGAAACTTGATATTTTCATCTGCGTGAAACTGTATATTTCTGCTACGAAAGTTTATACTATCAGCAGCGTAAACATCCATGGTTCCAGCCTCGCTAAGTTCAATCCAGCAACTTCCATCACCACTACTAACATAGATCACACCCTCGGTATCATTCAGTAGTATTTGATGTCCTGTGCTTGTACGCAGACGCACTTGATTGCTGTTGCCATCAACATCGCCGTCATCTAGTGTGATGCTGTGTCCTTTGCGTCTTGCAGTAGGACCAAGCAATCCTTGCAAAATTGTTTTGTCTGCAGTGCTTGGATTTTTAATTGCTGCATTATTAGTAACAGTAAAATCTTGTCCGTCTGTGGTGATTCTACGCCCTTTACTAGCAATGCCAATAACTTCACTAGGACTTTCGCGCATGTAACCACTTGTGCTTAATCCTCTAATTGGATCTGTACTTAGACCTGATTGCACAAGATTGTTTTGCGTAAAAAAATCTTCTGGTCTTTCTTGAGTTCGCCAGTTTGTTATCTTTGCACCTGGATGTTTGCCAGCAGGGCTATCATTAAACTCTCCACTTGCAACTCCGCCACTAGTAGTTGCTTCAGGCAATGTTTGCATCATATATGTGTCAGGCACACAAGCGAAATAATACCCTTCACTGTTGCGACCTTCTGGAAAAAATGCAAGTACTTTTGTGCCAAGATCAGGCGGGGGAGTAACAATACCACTAGGATTTTTTACACCAAAGTAAGTATCGCCAACACCACTGTTGTCTACTCTACTGTAAAAAGGACTACAGTATCTTACACTGCGCCACTGACTCTTGTCATTTTCATCAGTGCTAAATGTAGAGCTCCATATTTTAATTACACCCATGTGTGTTGGATGCACGTTGGCTTTAACAACTCCAGTAATAATTCCGCGTTCTTCTCTTACGCCTCGTAGTTGACTGGTATCATACCCAGGATCTCCGCCTTTGGATCCTTGTCTCGAAATATTTGTTGCCATTGATTATTAATCTCCTATTTAAGGGAACTAGTAGGGTTCCAGTCGTCGGTCACACTTGAGGGCGAATCGGGCTGATAATTAATTGCTTCTACTTGAAAACTTTGTAATCGGCTGTTCAGTTCTGCCGGAGCCTGTACATTATAAGGTGCAGTCTCGCCATAGTCAAGATTTCTATTTGCTTCAAAAGGATTTATTACTCTAGCACCGCTGTTGCTTGCTCTTATATTATTAGGTCTATTTGTATCGGCAGCACTGTCCACAGCCGTAATAGACTTTTCATTATCTCTAGTTGCTTGAATTCTTTCTTTGCCGGCAAATTCTTTAGCATCTCTTGCAACGCCTGCTTTGGTTACTTGCATAGGAGCTCTTATACCAGTTAACTTTTGCTGAAACTGTCCGCCACTAAATGAACTTTCAATACCTGTAACCTTGTATATTCCACTAAAACTACTGTTAGTTGCTGTATTAGGATTTGCTAGTCCTGATATTTCATCGTAGTCCACGGGTGTTTTTAGATTAACCTGCGCAAATGGCATACTAAGTTCAAAATTAATTGTGTTGTCAGGCATAAATGCTGATGTATACTGTTCACCTTTTCTTACTTTGTCCTGCCAGTAAAAGTCACTAGTTGTTATATAAGCGGGATCTCCTACTATATCTAAATTAAGTTCGAT
>Ga0209232_1000884_pt1 | contig 17271 bp, 9 predicted proteins | sample ETNvirenome_2_60_FD_184066 | JGI IMG/M metagenome (GOLD analysis project Ga0209232, IMG submission 184066) | Marine viral communities from the Pacific Ocean - ETNP_2_60 (SPAdes) (version 2) | ecosystem: Environmental > Aquatic > Marine > Oceanic | place: Pacific Ocean | collected 2013-06-22
TACCAGTTAAAGCCCACTTATCTGCCTGTTCAATACCAAATGGCTGAACATTGCCAGATGTATCTTGAATTGTATTAACTTTTAATGTACTCATGGCTTAGGATATTTGTCCTTAGTGGCTTTGATTGCAGTTGCAAAAGCACCTGATGTAGTTACTGTACCAGCAACAATGTCCTTATATAAACTGTCTAACTGATCTCCGATTGATGGGTATATTGTATCTGTTGTACCAGCAGCACCAGTTCTTTGAGATTGATAAAGTATCGCAGCAGCTTCTGTGTTCAACGTGGTTCGTGCAGCATCTACAAGAGATTGATCTAAACTTATAGAATTACCGCTTGCGTCAAAAGCTCCAGTACCATCATCAATCGTTACAGCAGATGGGTAAGCTTTTCGTATCGCTTCGTGGTCAAGACTAGCCATAATCAGTTTTTAATTAGATTATACATGGAAGTATTCATGCTGACACCTCCATTACTGTAAAAGTGCTTGTTGAACCAAAATCAGCTGTAGATTGTCTTCTGTTTATAGATGCGTCTGCTGATCCACAATTAATATATATTTTATAAGTATGAGCATTGGTATCACTTACTTGATGAAGATACGAATGAGTTAAGTGATTCATTTTATCACTTGCTATAGTAGTTGTACTAGCTTTTGCATAAGCTGAAAACCAAGCTGTTCTCGTACTTCCAAAAGATGATGTAGCTCCAGTTATTTCTGATGAACCATCATATAATTTACCAGAAAATACTGTGTTACTTGCTATACCCCAAGTAAGATCTAATTGAAAGAATAACTTATTAGTTGAAGAGGTAGGTGTTATGGTTACATTTAATCCAGTTACTTCAACAAAGTTATTACTTGTATTAACAGTAAAAGCATCTTTTTTTATTGTTGATACTACTTGAATTATTCCACCACCACCGCCTGTCGGTACACCCGCTACTGGAATTATGCTGTTGACTTTAAGTTGACTCATAATTTAAACAATAGTAAGGGTTTCATCAGCACCCACTGTAACGGTAACGCCACTTGCAATAGTTATAGGACCAGCGGCCATTGCGTTGCGACCATTAGTAATAGTATAGTTGCTGCTGACCGTTTGAGCATTTTCATAAAATACACCACCTTGAGTAACAGCGTTAGCAGTAATCTCGTAACTAACCGCAGGGATTCTAAACTTGGTTATAGCTGTATTACCTATTGTTACTTCATTACTTACACTTCCTGAGCTAGATGCTGCGTCATGTCCTAGAAGAGTACAGTTACTACCTGTTGTTAAACTTCCAGTACCAGCACCACTACCTACCATAGTATTATCACTTCCACTAGACAAATATTTACCAGAGTTACCACCTATAACAACGTTATAATTACCAGTTATAGTGTTACTATTACCAGCTTGATAACCAATGAAAGTATTTACAGCACCTGTAGTAATGGTTTGACCACAGTCCATTCCAATGGCAATGTTTACAGCACCACCGTTGTTTGATGACAAGGCGTTATGGCCAATAGCTACTGCACCATTATAATCACCAGTAAAAGATGATAAAGCTCCAGAACCTATAGCAACAGACTTGTCTCCTACAGTATTAGATGTAAGTGCGTTATAACCGATAGCAACGTTATTTGTTCCATCTGTTGTTGCATCTAAGGCTTGAGAACCTACAGAAGTGTTATAATCTCCTTGAGCTACTGCATAACCAGCTCTATATCCAAACGCAGTATTATGTGTACTACCACTTTGTATAGAGTTGCCAGCTTCAGTACCAGCAGAGGTGTTATTGTTAGAATCACTTGTTACACCAGCAGCTATACCTGTTAAGTTAGAACCATCTCCGTAGTAAGTTGTAGCATGAACGTCTTTCCACTTATTATTTGATTTTCCTAAATCATAAGTATTACTTCCATTTCTTGGCTCTATATCTCCTTGACTTTCAACTGTTCCGAGAAATTCAACACCAGCACTACCAGCAGTAAATCTTTTAACATTTTCTCTATAAATCTCAACGTCGCCACCACTATTACCAATGTATATTCTTGACGAGGTAGAATTACTGCTAATTATAGGGCCACTGCTATCAGTAACATTGAGATCTAAACCGGGAACTCTAAACTTAGTAACAGCTGTGTCACCTAAAGTTATCTCGTTAGATACTGTTGCACTACTAGGTGCAGCTTTATTACCAATAATTGTATTATTAGTACCTGTGCTTAAATTACACCCACCAGAATCATCATTATTTCCGATAATAGTGTTATAACCGCCTGTAGTAACTGTACGACCAGCACGATACCCCATAAGTACATTATGTGTAGCTGTAGTTTGTACTGCTCCAGCTCCCCAACCGATACCTACGTTAACAAAACCAGTAGTAGTATTTTTCAAAGCTTGCTGACCAACAGCAACGTTAGCATTAGCTGTACATTTTTCTAAAGCAAAAGCACCGAGAGCAACGTTGTTACTGTGAGTTTCGTTCTGGTGTAAAGCATAATAACCAACAGCAACGTTATTACCACCTGTTGTGGTATCTTCTCCAACATTACTACCTATAAAAGTATTTTTGTCTCCTTCTGTAAGGGAAGTACCAGCGTCATATCCGTATAAAGTATTATCTTCACAGTTTGTGCCGTCAAAACTATCACCAGCATTTGTACCAGCAATGGTGTTTCTTTGAGCATCACTTGTTACACCAGCACTCATTTCAGCCCATGTAAGACCACCTGTATTACCAGACTGTGCTGTTAGTGCATAGCCATTAGTAGGTGAGTTAGATACCTTTAGGTTTGCTTCGTCTACTACGTTGTCTGCAATCGTTAAAGCACCACTACCTGTAACTTCTCCTGAGTGAGTTGCGTTGGTTGTAAGACCAGCAACTGTTGAGTTAAGTGCAGCAATGTCTACACCATCAACTGTTCCTGATACAGTTATGTTGCCTGTAATATCAGCACCACCAGCTACTTCAAGTGCTGTACCATTAATTAGTTTAAGTGCTGTGCTTGTAAGTCTTGCTCCAATATTGTTTGACCCTGCTTTTCTTAATGCAAATTCAATAAGTCCATCTTCTGTTCCAGAACTAGCATCATCTATTTTACCTGTAACTTTAGCGTAGACTTCTTTACTGCCATCATCACTTTCTCCAGTAAATTTAACTTGACCTAAATAATCTCCGTCTGCTGGAGATGAGCTATTTCTATAAAGTTCAAACTCTGGTGCAGCAGCACTACCAGCATCAGTTGATGTAATTACTTGATTTCCAGTAAACGTGTTAGCACCCAGACCAGCTAAGTTACCTGTTGCTGTAACACCACCTTGCCAAGATGAACCGTTATATACTCTTAACTCATTAGAAGAAGTATTGAAGTATAAGTCTCCAGCAGCTAATGAGTTGCCACCACCATCTGTTGATGGGTTAGAAGATGCTATCTGATATGTATTAGCAAAGTTATTGACATTACTAATATTAGTTGCAGCTGTGTTTACGTTTGCTATAGAACCAGCAACTGTACTGATGTTACTGTTAGCTCCAGCTACTGTACTGATGTTGGAGTTATTACCAGCTACTGTAGTTACATTTGCAGATATATTAGCAACAGTATTTATATTACTTGCGTTAGATACAGCAGCATTAATATTACTTGCATTAGATACTGCACTATTTATATTGCTTGAGTTGTTTGCTACAGAAGTAACATTAGATGCGATATTAGCTACGCTTGTTATATTTGCTGCAATGTCAGCTAATGTATCCATGTCAGATACAACAGCCGAAGTAGCCAACGTATTCATATCAGATACAACGTCTGTTGTACCAAGTATTGCTAAATCTGCAACAGCATCAGCAGTACCTAATCTGCCTATCTCTGTTGCCTTGCCAGCTACAGCACCTATATCAGTTGCATCAGCAGCAACAGCATTTATGTTTGTAGCATTGTTTGCGACAGAAGTAACATTTCCAGATATACCAGCTACAGTTGTAATATTTGCATTTATATTAGCAACAGTATTAATGTTGCTTGCATTGCTTTGTACTGCATTTATATTTGTAGCGTTGCCAGCTACAGACGTAACGTTAGATGATATGCCAGCTACAGTTGTGACGTTGCTAGAAATGTTAGCTACTGTATTTATGTTGCTTGCATTACTAACAACAGAATTAATATTAGATGTGTTTGCTCCAGCAGCAGCAATGTTAGTTGCGTTTGTAGCTACAGTTGTAACCTCTGTTGCTTTTGGTACTAATCTATGAAATGTATATGTATGGGCTGTAGTTGTTGTTTCTACTAAAAATCCAAAACCAGAAGGTATAGTTGAAGATACACCTGTAATTACAACAGCTAATCCACTACCTCTACCGTTTGCAATAGTAACTGTTGTTCCGCTTGGTACTAAGTTAGTAGATGCTGCTGAAACTGATACGATAGTTCCTGTTCCATTTTCAGCATCTGGATTGCTTGTAGGAAAGCTTGTTTCATTTGCTATTGGTACAAAACCACCAACTTCGTCTACTAAATCTAAAATACGAGCATTGATAGCTTTTGTTGTAGCAATCGTTGTATCGTTATCTGCAAAAGTATCACCACTTGTTATGGTGTCACCAGAACTTACATTAAAGTATCTAGCGTCAGACTCTGTTTCTGTATAATATCTACCGTCTAATGCACCAGTTGCTATCTCATTAGCAGTTAACTTGTCAGATTGTAAAAGTGTTTTAATTTCACTTGCTGTCTGGTCGGCTGTAGCAGATGCTTCAATACCAGTTAATTTACTTTTTTCAGCATCAGTAAAAGCGTTAGTATTACTATTTGCTTCGTATGCAGTTTTAATTTCTGCATTAGTTTGGTCTGCTGTAGCGTTAGCTTCTATGCCAGCTAATTTACTTTGCTCCGCATCAGAAAACTCATTAGTATTTGAGTTTGATTCATATAAAGTTTTTATCTCACTAGCAGTTTGATCGGCTGTAGCAGCAGCTTCTATGCCGTCTAGTTTGCTGTGATCTGCGTCAGTAAAGACATTACTATTAGATGCAGCTTCTACTGCTGTTCTTATCTCAGCATTAGTAGGATTTACTTCAGCACCAGCTTCAATACCATCTAGCTTGTCGTGGTGAGTTGTAGACATCACACCAGCAGCAGAGCTAGTTGCTTCTCCTATCGTTGCATTAGTTCCATCACTACTATTGATAACGACTGATGCAGTAGCTGTAGTAGTAGTAAGGTTTGTTGTTACGTTTGTAACCTTTGCATTGTTAGCTGTTATGTCAGAAACAATAGAGTTTGCAAGCTTATCTGTAGTAACCGCATCATCAGCTAATTTTGCTGTTGTTATCTGACCATCTGTTACGTTAGCTGTACCTGCTGCTGCTAATGTAATCCTACCTTGTGCATCTACTGTAATGTTCGCAGTATTGTATGTACCAGCAGTTACAGAAGTGTTTGCCAGTTTAGCAGCAGTAATTGCATCATCAGATATGTGTTCTGTATCTATACTGCCATCTGTGTAATGTTCAGAGTCAATAGCATTGTCAGCTATCTTTGCACCTACTACTGCGTCAGCAGCAATCTTAGAAGTAGTGACCGCATCTTGTGCAATAGTTAAAGATGTAGCACCTGTAACGTCACCTGTATGGGTGGCATTAGTTACTTTAGCTGTATTGTTTGCTATCTCAGTATTTATAGAGTTAGCTAATTTATCAGCAGTAATTGCATCATCTGCCACTTCTGATGTGCCAACTGCATTATTTGCAAGATGACTATTATCTAAAGGACTACTTGCTATAAGTGTTTTAATTTCACTTGCTGTTTGATCTGCTGTAGCTCCTTCTTCTATACCACTTAATTTATTTGTAATTTCTTGTTGAGCAAATAAAACTTGGTTTACATTATTATCTAAGTCTGCTTCTGTAAGAACACTACCATCTTCAAAGTCAACTCTTTTTGTACTTATATTTGTATCTCTATTAAATACAACATTAGCTGTACCACTAGCAGGTAAATTGCCAGAAGTAAATTGAACCTCTGAACCAACAATATTATAATGAGTACCTAGTGTTTTAAGTGTTCCACCAACAGTAACTTCAATTTCGCTATTTAATAAGAACGGAAATGATATAGCAAAGTTAGCTTGACTACCAGTACCATTATGATTTTGTGATGTAGCAGAAGTGTTAGTAGCCATGATTAGTCATTAACTATTGGATTAATTATTCTCATTATATCTTCATTAGCTCTTCTAGTTTCATTTTCTGCTTGTTTCTTCAATTTTGGGTCTAAATAAAACTCTTCGTAATATTTTACCGCAGCTTCCTTATATACTTTATAAATATCTCTTACTTTTTTTTGCAATTCTTTTCTTACTTTATCTTTATTTTTTAAATTAGCTTGAGCATCTATAGCACCAGAATCATCACTTTCAAGGTATTTCAAAGCTTTTATATTTTTTTTATCTCTTGATAATTCTAAAATCATTTCGCCAAATCGTTTACCATTTTTAGGGTCAAATACAGGATTTCTACCTTTAAAATTTATAGGTATATTTGGAATAAGACCTGTAAGTTTGTTGTAAGCATTTGTATCTAAATTAATACCATTTCCTTCATTGTCAAATGGTATGACATCACTAGGAGGTACTACTTTAAATTGTATTCTTCTTAAATATTCATCTATAGGATTATCTTTTTCTTTTTTATATTTAAAAGGATTGAAGTAGTCACCAAAGAAAGCACCTTCTGGGTACTCTGCAATCTTGCCTGTTGTTATGCTTCTTATAGGTTCAATATCTGCACTAAAGCCTGATGTCTGATCTTGTAAATTTCTCATTATCATTGTGCTAAAAGTATCTACATCTTTAAAAGGATTGTTTGAAAGTTTTAAACTACCAAAGTCGTTACCTTCAAATTCTTCATAATCTTCTGTATAGTCTCCTATATCTTCTGTCCTTTCTTCTTGTGGAAATAAATCGCCTTTTCTAAATTTTGTTTTTCTTTTAGGAAATCTACCTTTAAATGTTTTTTTTGTTAATTCGTCATACCATTCTTCTCCTCTAGCTCTAGTAATACTTCTCCAAAGAGAAGAATAAGGTACAAGATTTGTAATGTAATTTACTGGCACTTGATAAAATCTTCTCAACCCATTGACATCACTTGTAAGATCAATCATCTGTGCAATATTTTGAATCATGTATTTATTATTTAAGTTTCTTGAAAGTAAAGCTATATGACATTGTGCAGCATTTTTATAGTCTTCATCACTTACAAAATCATTACAATATTCCATATCACCTGCGATCATAAGCATACCGCCTATTGGTTCCATTCGAGATAAAAGGTCTATATATTCATAGTTTGGTAAGCCATTATCTCCTCTAATTATGTTGCCATCTTTATCTTTTTGTAAAAGTCTAAAGCTGTAAGGCAGTTCATCAGTTCTTTTTTCTCCTTCTCTTAACCATCTATTATGATGACCACCACCAATAAGAGCTAACTCTGCTTCTGGATTGTTTCTTTGTGCTGCTAAACCTATAAAATAAGCCCATATTGCAGCACCCATAGTAGCTTCGCCATTAGCTCTATAAGCAGTAGCTAAATCTTCACTTAATAAATTATCATTATGTTCTTTTAAAATCCTTCCTATTGTTGCGTTGTATTTAGGTGGCATACCTTTAACTAAAGTTCCAAGATCAGGTAAACCTGTTCTTCTTAAAACTTGTTTACCTATATTTACAGGTGTAGTAACAAAAGGAACTAATGGTTTTAAAGGAGAAGACTTTAAAATTTTTGCTGCATCTTGAGTAAATTTTGAACCAAAACCATGAATACCAAATCCTTTACCTAATTCAGTTGTAAATGTTCTGTCTGCTGAATAATCTAAAGCTCTTGTGTACGAGTCTAAAATATTTTCATTTGGTACAAAATCAGGAAAGGCACTATCCATTCCTTTAGTAAAACTTCTTGTATTAACAATATCTGTAATTTCTTTAAAATTGCTATCAACATATATTTTAAAACTTGTACCTGTAAGTCCTTTCTTTGTTGCTTGCTCTGCAAGTTCACCCATTAAAAATGAACGAAATGCAGTTTGTTTTATAAATTCGTCACCTGCCATCATAAATCTAGAAGGCACTCTAATACCATGACCAAATAAATTAATACTCTTTGCAAACAAAGAATCTCCCGACATTCTTATTGCATACCTTTCATAAGCATCTTGTGTACCAAACATTCTTCTTTCATCAAGAATATTTTTATCAAGCCATAGTGCCTTACCTGCTGCTGTCAAACTATCTTTCATAGATGTAAATATGGAAACAAGTTCTCTGGCTGCTCTTATTTTCATTTGTTTGTTTAATATTGGGCTACCTGCTGCAAGGTCTAAAGGACCAAGAGCTACGTTAAATAAAGAACCAACTATATTGATAATTTGTGTTTCTGGTGCTGAAAGTAAATTATTAATAAATAACTCATTACTAACTCTTAAGCCTTTGCCTACTGCATCTCCAAATCCAAAACCTTTAACAAGCTTGCTTATTTTTTTGCTATCTCCTTGCATAGCCAATACCTTTCTTGTAATACCTAGTAAACCTTCAATATCATTATTTTTTATGTAGGTTTGCATACCTTCATATAGCTCTTCTTTTGTTGGTATTAATTTTTGTTCAGTTATTTCTTTTTTTGTTTTTTCTACTAAATCTCTTGTAGTTGTACGAAACTTCTCTTTTGTAGCTCTATCAGCAGTTTTCTCTCCACCACCAATACCTGCTCCTACTTCTTCATCAACTGTTTTACGAGCAACATCTTTAGGTTCTGCATCTATAAGTTGATTAACTCTTACTGTACCTGCTGTTTCATTACTTATTTTTTTTGTTGGACCTGCAAGATTTATCATTCTTGATACATCTTCTGACCAATTCTGTAATAGTTCATCTGGTATGTCTTCTCCAAGCATGAAAGATTGTTCTATATCTGTCATGTATTGAGTTACATTTTTAGCTAATCTTTTTTGTTCTTTTATTGCACCAAGATAAATAACCCTCATGTGTTTTTCTGGGTCATTAGGACTAATTTTCTTTGCTATTTGAATTACTTTAGGCAGCAGTTCATCATACCCCAAAGCACTTGCAGCTTCTACTGAAAAATCATCAGGTATAACAATTCTATTAAGTACTTTACCTGTGGCTTTCCATGTATCATCAGTAATACTTTCTACATCATTCCAAATTTTAGGATTAGGCTTTGATTGCTGTAAAGGTAAATCAGTAGCTTTTGTTTTAGTTTTTTTAGTTACTTTTGTTTTTGGTGCTACTTCATCAAACTTAGGTAAGTCATCTAATACTTTTGTAAATTCATTTGAAAATTCTTCACTACCTACAAGAGTTGCTTTTTTTAATCTTGCAATCTGTTTCTTAGCAAACTCTAATCTAGTCGGGTCATTTTTTATATCTTTCAATAGCTGAATAGTTCTATTAGCCATCTGTTCTGGATTTAATATATTAGGACCACCTGTAACGTCATCAATCAACCTTATAGCGTAAGGTTCTAATACACTTTTTAATTTAGGTAAACCTTTAGTTGCTGCTAATCCTGTAATTCCAATAGTCTCTCCAAAAACTGTGCCTGTTAAAAACTGTTTAAGTTTTGCTTCTCCAAAATTACTTTCATCTCCTTCTGTTGGTCTGTCGGGTGCAGATAAATATTCAACTATAGGTCTTACAAATCTGTTGTTTACTACAGGACTTTCTACATCAGCAAGAAAGTTAAATAAGTTTTCGTCATAAGCATCTACACCAACAAAATCTGCTGCTCCACCTGCTGTAAACCATCTAGCACCAGTAGCAATCTTGTCATAATTTTTTATACCTTGTAATGCTTTTATACCTTTTATACCTTTCAAAGCCTTATTAAAACCTGCATAGGGTATCAAAAATCCACTACCAAACTTAAATATTTGATAAGCTGCATTATCCATATCTCCTTCTTTTTCAAGACCTAAAGCTTTAAGGTCAATCAATTCATTTGGGTCATAAGGATTACCTTGCAAGTAATCACTTATATGTTTTATTTCATTTGGTATATCAACAATACCTGCTGCGGTAGCTCTTAGGGCAGTAGCTTCTTCTTCTGATTTTGGTTTTAAAAATTCATCTTGAGTTTTGGCAGCTTTTTTTATAACTTCTTCTGTAATTTGATTTGGTACAACGATTGCACCTGAGTTCTTCTTTAATTGTTCATATAAAGATTTAGGTATATCCTTTATACCAAAGTTTTTTATCTTTTCATTTTCTGTAAAGTCATCAGTTTTTTTAGACTCAATACCAAAAGCTCCTTCTGGTATTGTATTTTCTAAATTAGAATCTGTCATAGTTTAAAACCAACCTTCTTCAGTAGCACGACTAATTATGCCTAATACATTTTTATCATAATCTTTATTAGTTGCATAATCTTCGGCTTGTAGCATTTTTATTGCTTCCTCAACACTATTTGCATTTACTATACCTTTATACTGTCCAAAATTATCGTTCCATTGTTTTTTGTATTGCATCATCATTTCTCTGATATTATCAAATGTTTTAAAGTCTGCTGGTTCTGGTTTTCTACCTTGACCTCTATCTTCGGTAGTCATCTTTCTTTCAGATTGACCTCTTGCAACCTCTGAAGGTGTAGCCTTAAGTCCTAAGAAATTGTTATCTGCTGATTGATCTTTACCAAAACCTGTTTCTTCCATAGCCTGTGCAGCTACAAGCTCTGGAAACTTAATACCTATTTCTTTAGCAATATTATATATAACTTGAAAATTATGTTTTTCTCTAACAGGATTAAATGGGTGGTCTTTACTTGTAATTAGTTTATTCATATCAAACTTAGGAACATCTACTTTATTAGGGTCAGTAATACCTTCTGGAATTACTAAGACATCTCCTATCTGAATTTCATTAGTTGTCATTCCATTTGCTTTCTTTATGGCTTCAACAGAAGTATCTAGATCATTTGCAAAACCAGATAAAGTATCACCAGAACTTACGTCAACTGTGGTAGCACCACCATCACTAAAAGCACCACCATCAACATTACTAAAATTCATACCACCTTCTAAGAAGTTATTATTCTTATCGCTATCAACGCTTTCTCTTTCTCCTTTATTTGTAAGGTCATCATCTTTTTTTGAACCTATACCAAAGCTTCCATCTGGTACTGTTCTTTTTAGATTAACTGGTTTAGGTAAAGGTAAAAATGGATTGATTGTATCAGGGTATTGTTGTTTTGCTATCTCTTCAAAACCTTTTACATCATTTGCCCCTAGAGATTGTATTGTAAATTGCTCTTCCATTTTTTGTACTTCTAAACTTGAAGGCAATCTGTCGTTATCTTTTATGTAATCTTTAAAATATTTTATTACTTGTTTTTGTACTTCAAAATTAATTTTAGTTGATTTTTGAAAATCAACTTTACCTTTACCTATACCAAAGAAACTAGCTTTTGTACTTGTACCTAAGTTATCATTTACAATTTTCATAATTTTATTTTTACTTGTCTCTACTTTCTCTCCTAAACCTTTACTACTTCTTGCAAAAGTTTTTAATTGTTTTATTGCTTTAACTGCTTCATCATCTAATGTCGCATGATTCATTTCTATATGTGCTATCTCTTTCTCTAAAACATCATCATATCCATCAAAAACACCAAGACTAATTTTGTTTTCCATAGCAGGTATGATTTCATTCAAAAGATTGTAGTTATCTGATTCTCCTAAATTTTGTATATACTTCTGTTCATCTTCTCCACCAAACAAAGGGTCGTTAAGTAACTGTTTATATTCTGTCTGTTTTTGTTTTTGTACTTGTGTTATCTGATCTACAGTCATTTCTTCTGTAATTTCTATAGAATTAAAATCTTTCCATTTTGTTTTTATTGTTAGTTTATTTTTTTCAGCTTGTAGCTTTGGTGCATTTTTTAACTTTTTAAGTGCCAAATCTGTATAGTCTGAATCAAACTTTGCTGCTTCATCTAAATATGTACTATGAGTTGTTAGGTTTTTGTCTCCATAAGGTATTGATTTTAAAATTCTATCTGCAAAATTCTCTGCAAGTTGAAAACTTTTTTCTTTTGAAGGATCTACTAATAATCTAGCCTTGTCAAAAGCACCTTTAACAATTTGTTTGTACATCTTATTTGCATCTTCTCCTGTAATACCTGCGTTATAAAAATCTTGTAAAAAACCTGCAATCACTTTACCACCTTTTTCATCATCTCCACTTACAAAAGAAATTGCTGCACTATCTAAAATTTCTGGTACTTTGTTTTGTAATTTTGTAAAATTAAAAGCTTGATTTTTTTCAGTAGCATAATTTGTAATATTAAATAATTCTTCTTGAATAGTTGGTATAAAAAACTCATCAACAATATCAGGATCTATTTCTTCATCTGTAAATGTTTGAAGTGATCTGTTTAAATAACTTTGTCTCCAATTTTTAAATTCATCTGACTCACTAGAAAACTCTCTTAAAAACTTAAATATAGGTTGTCCACTTCCATCTACTTTACCTGTATCTATTTTTGCAGCATCATAAGCATTTTCAAAATTACCTTTAAATTTAAGAGCTTCTAGCTGCACCCCTGCTTTTTCATATTGTTGTCTATATATTCTACTACCACCAATAATTTTTCTTGCTGCGTCATCTCCATCTTTTTTTCTAATATCATTAGATAGTTTTGCAACCTCTCCACCATTTATTTCAGCAAAAATCCTATCTTTAGTAGCTTTTCTTTTTTCTTTCTCTACACCTTTTGTTATTGATTGATTTAAAAAAGGTCTTAAATTTTCATTTACAGAAGCTAAAGTTTGTGCCAAATCCATAATACCTGTCTTGGGTAAAACTTTTACAGGTTGAACAAAAGTATTTACAGGACTATCGTAAATATTTGTTGCTGCGGTAGATTGAAAACTACTACTCATAATTAACTAAGTAAAGAATACTGATTTAAAGCACCTGTGCCTATATTTAATAAAGTCTGTCCAAGAGTAGGTATTTGATTATATGCTTGATTAATATTGCTTTGTAAATCATTTCTTCTATTTTGAAACTGTGCTTCTGTTTCAAGTATATTTCTATCGTATTGCCTTCTAAATGATTCTAATGATTGATTTATTGATTCTCTGTAATTAGCAGCTTGTCTTTCATTATCCATTAATAATAATCCTATAGTTGTACCTGCACGTTCTGATGCGATTATAGCTCTATTTGCTTGTAAAGCTTCAATATTTTTTGCAAATATATTTTGTGCGTCTTGTGTTTCTTTGGCAGCCTTTTGTTCTGCTAATGCTAGTTGTTGTCTTCTTTTATCATCTTCTGCTGATTGGTTAGCTAGTAATGCTTGGTTATAAGTTTGATTTGCTCTATCTTTAGCAGCAGCCCTACCAACAAAAGCATTGGCAGCAGTAAGACCCAAACCAACATTAAATGCTAACGCTGCACCTGCGGTATTAACACCTCCTAATAATGCAGCACCAACACACATCTAGGTAATCCTCAGAAATTCGTAGAAAGGTTTTTTTTGATAACCATAACTCTTATGTAGTTTTACAAATGTAAACCCAAGAGCCTTTAACCATTTTATAGCAGAAGTGTTTTCTGCATATACATAATTATAAAGTATTTTATAAGACTCAAGTAGATTATCAACCCAATCTCTGCCTTGTCTTATTAATTGTATTCTATATTTTTTATTATCAAACAACTCATCTGTAGCAATACACCATATACAACCATCTTTAAAAACACCACATAATCCAATAGGTTCATCATCATCAGAAGCAATAGTCATATTAGTTTGACTACCTAAAAAAGTAAAACTAAGAGCATCTTCTGGGGTCATGTCTGTTTGATAGTAAGTTTCAAGTCTATCCATTTCCCTCATGTTTTCTACAACAAATTTAAAATCTTTTAACTTTGATTTTCTTAAATATCCCACTATAGTCTTCTACTCCTAATATGAAATACTCCTTCGTATTCTGCACTAGCTAAACGTGTAGGTAAAAATGTGCTGTTCTTTATATCAATATCAACTCGATCTGATTTACTCATAATAGGAACTTTAAATCTACCTGTATCTAAATTTATTTGACCAATAGTAGCAGAAGCAGAACCAATCAAACGACCTGTAAATTTATGTACAGATGTATCTCTATTTTCAGGAGTTACTTCTACTTTAAAAAATCCAGCATCTTCGTATTTAATATAGAAATGATGTATTTGTAATCGACCTCCTACATACTCAGGAGAACCAGCACCTTGTTCGGTTAATCTTTGTTTACTAAATCTATAGTGCATTTCATAAGGTTCGCCAATAATAAATTTACTATTTCTAAAATCTCCTGTAGCAGTAATAGTAGAAGTAGAACCATTTGTAGTGTTTGTTGTTTTTAGAACTTGACCACTTATTAAATTTTCTGTATTACCTTGAGCATTTACAAAGGTACTTGTTTCTCCACTACCTAAATATCTACCAATAACATTCATATCTGCTCTTAGTCGATAAGGAACTGTAAAAGTAGATAGACCAGTACCAGAGCTATAAGATACTGATACTCCTGTTGTTGCTTCAGTTACTTTGTGATCTAAATGATATTCAAAAGTAGCGTTAGTTTCTCTAAAATCAGTTTCAAAAGGTATCTTTTCTAGCGTTACTTTATTAGCTTCTTCTATTACAGCAAACAAATCAGTACCAATAAAATCTACATTAAGAATTGATCTGTTGCTATTAATAGTAAAAGTAAACCAAGCACTTAAAGCTTTATTGCCATCTGAACCATACAACCATCTATAGACAAATAATTTATTAGGATTATCTGTACCTAATAAGATAAGAATATCTTGGTTACTGGATACTGCCATTTTAAAAATATTACTTGGTATCAGTCTTGGTACATGAATAGTGACGTTGGCTGCATCTTTTATCTGTGATTCACCTGCAAGTATATATTCTCTAATACCAGCAAAAGAACCTTTTTGAGTTAAGAAATAAATAGAAGAACCAGAACCTACAGGCTGTGATGCTGCACTACTTTCAAATTCAGTTACAACTATGACGTTAGCTGTTTGAGGTGTTAAGTTATCTGCTGAACTTGTTAAAACAAATTGTGTTTGGTCAGAAAATAATATAAGTTTTTCTCCCATAGTGACTGCACTTCTTAAGATCGCAACTTTTGTATGAGATGCAGCTACATCAATAGGCTCATTATCTAAGACTGATAAGACTGTTTCTGGAAAGAAATTAAAAAACTCTGATACTCTTGAAAGCACTACATTATCACCTGCAAGAAACCCTAGTCTGTTTCTAAAAAAGAATACGTTATTAATTTTATTACCAATAAAGGAAGGATTAGGTGCAGAATCTAAATCACCTACAGTACGTTCACCCCATTTAGGTAAATCATAAGATGTAGTTACACTGCCAACTGTGACGTTATAACTTTCTCCATCTACTCTTGCAAATCTAAAATTACCATCTGCTTGACGTATCAAAACATGGGGCATTGTGTCGTAATTAAATTTAAAAGTAATACCAGCTTCTACAGTTTCTTCCCATTGACCTTCTTCTAACACTCCATCTGTTGTAGTATTATTGCCAACAAATTTTACATAGTAATTATCAAAGTTTGTACCTTCATCTCCTTTTACTTCTACTACATAACCATGAGGTGAGACTGTTGGTAGATCACTAAATCTTTGAATAGAGTCTTTAACTATTGTCATCTTTGTATCACCTTGAGTATCACTACCATCTATAGAAAAATTAGAATTATCATTTTTTCTTACATATAAAACAGGACCATTTCTAACAATAGTAAAACCAGACAAGCCAGAATCAAGACCAGATTTTAAATCAGCAGCTATTGTATCTGTACTTAAAGTAGAATCACCAGAAGTGTTATCTGTAACTGTTACTCCATCTATCGTCACAGAGTAGGTTGTATCTGCTGTTGCTTGAGTTATAAATATAATTGCTTTTGTACCAGTACCATCACTAAGAGTTGTATCCATAGCAGTTTGAATACTTGTATTAACAACAAAAGTAAAGTCAGCAATAGTTACTGTCTTCATTACACTTCTAGGGGTAGAAGTATTTAAATAGTTAGTGCCATCAGGTTTATGTACTGTTAGTTCTGTACCATCTAATTCAAATACTCTTACATTCCCATTACTAAATATCGCTACATATCTTTCGTTTGCATCTCTGTTTATAGTTTGAATATGAACATTACCAAGAGTTGAAGATTGTAATGCTGTTAAATATTGAAACCCACTACGTTTTGTAAGACCAAGAACAGGGTTACTATCAGCATTGTCTTGTATATCAGCATGATCTGGCTGCTTCAATGAATCAGAAGACTGTGATATACCTCTTAATAAAGTAGGTATAGCTCTTGATATAACAGGCATAATTATCTAATTAAAGCACTAGAAGGATTGTAAGTATCAAAAATATTAGTAAGAGAAGGATCTCCTCTTAATACATTATGATCTGCATTTGCATAATCTGAGTCTGTAAGTATAGCTCTAGCTCTTGTTTCATCTTCTTGTGTATATGTTCTAAGTCCTTGATCTCCTACTAATCTATCAACAAATACTCTTGCAGCTTTGATGTTAATATATCTTCTTGCTTGTTCTGTTATTTCATCAAAGTCTCTGTAATAAACAACAGTACAAATTAAATCTGCATCAAATTCATACTTATTATTTTGTCTATCATATAATTTTAAACCACGTTGGATAGGGTCTATGGTTGGGTGTTGATGTATATTTGCATCTACTCTTAAAACATTAATTGGTAGGTTAATCTGATTAGTACCATCTCTAGTAAGAGTTACATCTATTTCTGTATTAAAAGACCAACCTTCAGATTGAACTTCTTTATCAACTTCTGTCAAAGTATTTTGAGCAGTACGAGCATCAACAGGTAATGTATCTGTCAAGCTATTTATTGGAGCTTCTCCTATTGCAGCAAGCATAATGTTGATTGCTTCAAGCTCGGTGGTTGCAGCTACAGCCATGATTTAATACTTTTTTATTTTAAGTGAGTCTCTCCCACCTTTCTTTTTTTTCTTCTTTTTCTTTTTAGTAATGTTGTAAGCTTTTCCTTCTGGCATGATTAAAAAAAAAAGGGTATCTATTAATAAGATACCCTATAAATTGAAATTAAGAAGCAGATAACTTAATAGTAGCTGCACATTCTGGTCTTAGGATTCCATGACCAAGAGCATACTTAGCAA
>Ga0209232_1000886_pt1 | contig 17188 bp, 20 predicted proteins | sample ETNvirenome_2_60_FD_184066 | JGI IMG/M metagenome (GOLD analysis project Ga0209232, IMG submission 184066) | Marine viral communities from the Pacific Ocean - ETNP_2_60 (SPAdes) (version 2) | ecosystem: Environmental > Aquatic > Marine > Oceanic | place: Pacific Ocean | collected 2013-06-22
TCGCTGTAAGCAGTTCAAGAAAGTCCTCTAGGTAAAGGGCAGCGACCGGAGGCTGGTGATTGCGCTTGTGTATGATCACGTTGATGTTCGTGTCCAACGGCATCCGCTCAAGCACCTGGTGATAGTTAATGCTAGACTCCACAGCCTTGCATTGGATGTAGAATGGGTCCGTATCGGTCAGGTCCACACCCATATCGTCCAGCTTCTTGCTTACGTAACCTGTGCGCTCTACGTCGCCTCCAAATAGGCGCATCCACACCTTCGCAATCTTCAGCTCAAATCGCTTGCCCTTGTCCCTAGAATTAATCATTCCATTCCTCTGCGTTGCTTAAAGTATCTCAGGCGCTGCTCCATACGCTGTTGCATATACTCCGGCAGGTTGTCCTTCCCAAAATAGTCCTCAATAGCTTCTAAGGCGCGGCCCATCACACTTCTAGCCTCCTGAATCTCTGGAGGTTGTCGCATGCCTCTATCCTTTAGCATGCCGCTAATGCGAATGAGGTTCTCCTCTGTATGCACGTGGGCGTAAAAGAGGTTTTGTATCACCTTCTTGATGGCTGTGTCTTCAGTCATATCGTATGTATTAGATGATGTCCAATGCTGGCACCCACGAGGGCGCGTCCATCTGCCAACCGGCCTCGTCGTCCTCGTCGTGGTTATGGCGCACCTCTCCATCCCAACGCTTCCATTGCTCAATAAGGTTCTCCCATTCGATGTGGCCGCGTGCGATGTATTGTGGCTCTAACTCAATGACCTGGACGTGGTGCGGTGCAGCTGACTCCACAGCGATAATGAAGTAGGACTCGTGATCGTACCCCATGAGAGCAGCGGCGCGCTGGTAAATGGCCGCTTGCATGTAGTACTTAAAGTCGTAAATCGTGCGCTGTAAGCTGTAGTGGCTCACGTTCTGCGTGGTCTTTAGGTCCAGCATAAACCAAGATCCAAGGCCGTCTATAATGCCGCGATGCGGTACCCCGCACTGCTCAATCTCAAACGGCACCTCAAACTTCTGACACTGCTTAATCATAGCGCCAGCGTATGGGTGCGCTTCCACTCGGTGAGCCAGCAAACGTATGTCCATCGCTTCCTTCGCGGTAACGATGTCCTTATCTGCGTTCTCTTGCTGGAACTCCTTCCACGCATTGCCAGCCCTGCGGCCTTCATATACCGCCACCGTGCGGCTGTACTTCTCCGGCTCTAGGATAGCCCTGTGGACCATCGTACCGAATTGCATGGCCGGTGTAGGTGGCTTCTTATTGTTCTTGTAGTCCAAGAAGGCCAGCGGCGATCGTGAGAACGCCTTTAAGCTGCTGAACGATAGAGGCAAGTATTTATCCTTCGACATTGTAAATGGGGTTTCCTGTAAGGTCAAACAGCTCTTTGGTGATGGTTCGCATCCTGTTGTTCATGCTACTCCACTCATTGTCCTGGCTGCCGTGCTTCTCATTAAAGCGAGCTAACAGATTCCATCGTTCGTGGCGCAAGCGGCTTATCTGCTCGGCTTGCTCTGGTGTATATGCGCAATCCATTATGTAAATGGTTTTTGGAGATGCCAAGCCAAGAATTGCATCGTACTCAGTGCCTCGCGCGATTTCACCCACCGTCGCGACGCCTTGTGAGCTTGGCGCAACATCTTGTGGCGACGGCGGTGCTGGTCTATTAACTCGACGAGCTGGTCTCTTTCCCTCTGCCATGTCTTAGAATGGAAGGTCATTACTGACAGTCTTAGGCTTGGCAACGCTCAGCTCAGGAAGCTCCTGAACGAACGGATTCTCAGATTGGTACAGCTTGGTCAAGTCCACGTACTTGTGTGCCTCCGATGCAAACGCCACAAGATTCTCCTCAATGGGTGACTGTACGCCGGTGACATTGTACTTGGTGTCGAGGCCCTTGCCGACACGAGTAACAACAAGCTCGAAGTCGCTCCAGTGGGCGTCATTAAAGAGCATTGCCATCTGGTCAATGATGGTGCGTTGAGAGAACGACCACAGCTTGACTCTACCGTTATTGTTGTCGTGATCGTACTCGAACACTACAAACGCCACAAACTTCTTGGGGCGCTCGTCGCTAATGGCATGCTCTGGGCGTTGCGCGTCTGGTTCCCAGCGTACCGGCTTGCCATCTACAAATAACTCGTGGCCTGTAATGGGCTTGCTAATGATGCGCAGGTTGCGCTTGTCGCCGTCTTGAAACTTAACGTAATCGGATGCGCTGCTGTTAGACTGCTGCAGGAAATTAAAAATATCGTTTGACATATTGGGTTTATTTGTTGGCCCAAGTACGTCATACGAAGCGGGGAATAAAAAAAAACTTAAACCTCGTTATCAACATCGCGACGTTGGCGGAGCATTTTCCGCAGTCTAACGATGTTTATTGCAAGCAGTGTACAAGCGCCCGCAGCGCTTAAGGTCCAGTCTACCACGTCTTGCCAGCGCGTAATCTCCCAACCTAGCCAAACAAGGTTTAACATTAATAGGTTGGCCCCGTCATTCATTTCTCCAAGGTACTGAACAGCAGCGGCAGAACGCCCACAAAGCACAATATGACAGCCTCCCACGTGATGCCATGTACGACTATCTGCTCACAGGCAGTCGTAACAATGACGCCGCCGGCAGTGTTCTTAAGCGACCACCGCTTTAGGTCTCCCTTGCTCTCAATAGCTGAGGTCAGGACACGCCATCCATTGCTGGAGCTGCCCAAAGACTTCCGCGACCTCAAACGATGGGCAAGCCTTCGCGCTGTATTCCCTATGGCCATGTAAGTCCAGTGGTTGATTGAGTACAAGACACAGCGCACGACACAGGCGTTTAATAGCGCTGCGCTGCTCCCTTGTGATTGTGTTCTTAGGGTGGCCGCTGTAGTCTAGGCCGCCAACATAGCAGATACCAATACTGTCCTTGTTGTGGCCTTTAGTGTGTGCGCCGGCGCGGTTGATGGGTCGACCGCTCTCAATAGTACCGTCCAGCTTGACCACAAAGTGGTAGCCGATGTCTGACCAGTTGCGCGGCGGCGAGGTGTGCCAGGCGCGTATGGTTGCGGCGTTGATGTCTTGGTCTTCTTTGGTCGCACTACAGTGCAGAATGACGCGCGTAATCTGTCTCATGTTTGCACAGTATAGTGCGCTTGCGGTTGAATATAGATGTAACCGCTACCCAAAGAAAAGCCTATGATACGTATGTACGTGCCGCTTCCTACAGGTGGCGAGACGCTAAACTCTCCTGCGGTCTGTGATATATACAGCGGTCTACCTGCTGCAAAGCTGTAATTAGTGCTGTATATCAGGCCGCTCACAAGTAAGCCATGCGTGCCGGAGTTGGTACCCACAGCAACACCAAAGAGACCAGAAGAGTTGTTGCGTAAATCTGCGTCGCATGCTACCCAGCCACTGCTACTGTATGTGTAGCCACTGCGCAAGGATATCGTATCGCTGCCAAACTTGACAACGGTGCCTTCGTACTCGTCACTGCTCAGCGCGTTCTTGTGGTTGCTAATCTCGACTATCTGCCCCGCAAGAATATTCTCAGTAGCCTCCAACGCTGTAATCCTGCTCTCTGCGTCTGTGTTATCGTCGGCCTGTCGATTAATAGCGCCTTGTATCTCTCCGCTAAGCCTGGTCTGTGATTCGCTTAAGGCTTGTTGTAACGTGCCCAGTGTGATCCTGTTGCGGCGTTGGCCAATCTTAATGTTGGCCACACTGCCGACAATGGGCGTGCTGTCGTCGCTTGCCGTGGTGCTTGTGCTGCTGTCGTATTGATACTTGAACCACTCGCCCTCATACAACGCCTCTGTTGCGTTCATACGCAAGCGCATTGGCACGTAGTAGGCCGAGTCACCGTTCAGGCCCTGCACGGCGTGCGTGGGTCCGTACAAGTTGCTTGACAGGCGGATGGTACCGTTGGCTGTACTTAACGGCGTTTGTCGCATGCTGAGGATGTCCAAACACGTCAAGTCACAAATAGGTGTACTTAAGCCTGTGTAGATGCTATTGCTCCACTCGCCGGTGGACTTGGTAAAGGTGCCGTCGTCATTGATTAGCCAGACGCCTTGGTTAGGGTTGCTGTTGCCGATGCGGTCAGCAAGGATAGCCTCTGGTAGATCTAGGCTTTCTCTTGCGTTTGCAGCTGCGTTAGTTCGCGTGTAGGTAATGACATCACCGTCAAACGTTGAGCCGCCACGCGTTTGGTAAATGCTGGTTAGGTTGGCGAGTGCAAAGGACTGGCCAAGTGTAGCGTCAGCGCTAGTGACATCGTTGTTGTTCTTGTCGAACACCTTAATGTCCCACTCGCCAATCTCCGTCACGGCTACCGTACCAAGGTCTACGTCAATCGGTGGGAAAGTGATGGTGACAGTGCCGGTAAGGTGCGCACCTGCAAAGCGATCGTAGACAGCAGTGTACTCCTGTATCTCGTTGCTTGTGGTCGTGTTGTACGTTGGCGCCTGGTCATTAGGCGCAAAGCAACTCATGTTATCACCGTTGGTCGTGTAGGTGTTGTTTATGATTGTGCCGGCTGTGTCGGTCATAGCCGTCGTGGTACGCTTGGCGTATATATCGCCGTGCCGCACCTTAAAGGCTAGGCGCACCCTGCGGCCCCTGTCGCTTGATGCGTTCGTCCCGTAGCCGGTAAAGCTGATGACGTAGCTAAACGTCAAACTTACCACGTCATTGTCCTCAAGCACTGGCGCACTGTTGGCATATACGAACTGGCTTGTGATGTTGCCGCTTGCGTTGCCAGCCCCCACGCCGTTCCAATCAAAGGCGTGACCTTCGTAGTCGTGGGTGTAGTTTACTTCTGACAGACTGGGCAGCGCGCCAAACTCAAAGCCGGCCAGCTTGGTCTTGTTGCCTGATGTGATGGCCGTGGCTAGGCTGTACAAGTTGCCGCTAGTCTGAGTCACAAAGCCTGGCGTGTTGGCGCTGCTGTTATTGCCGTTGTCGCCACTCTTAAAGTATGCGTAAGCCGTCATACCTGCGTTGGCTTTAGCCACAGGTATCACCCACCACGCGCCGTGGTACTGCATCAGTCTGGCCTGCAGGTTGGTCAGCATAGACACCAACACCTCTTTGCAAGTGTGGTACTCGGCCTCACCGTTATCCTGCACGTTGCGCAGCTTGGTGTGGTTGATAATGATTTTGCTCGTGTACGGTGCGCCGGTCATCTCCGCGTGCTGCACGTGGTCGGAGACATAGAGGAAGTTCTTGTCTGCGGCCCATGCATCCACGTGGCGCACCTTACCGAGTATGCGACACAGCACCACGATAAGGTGCGTGGTGTCGGTGTATTCTGACGTGGGGCTGTTCTTGTACAGCACTTCGTCTAGTAAGCCGATGTCGTCGGTGGCCTCAAGCGTGACAAGGTTTGGGTCTTCGTCTTGGAACGTTAGATCACAGAACAAGACACCAGACCAGAACAGCTCTTGAGAAGCTGACGGACCGCGGAAGACCTCAACACGGAAGCGGCCTTCTTGTCCAGTCTGTATGTCGCTGAGGAATGTGGCAATGCTGGCCGTGGTGCTGTACACAGGGATACTGCACGCGCTGCTTAGGATTGGCTCGTGTGTATTCTGGCCGCGTCCGTCCCAGTCTAACTCAAAGCCTGGTGTGCCTAGCGTCAACGTACCAACAGAGGATCCGCTGTAGTCGCTGTCATAAAAGTCAAGGTTGTACTCTGTGCCTACCTCGTCTTTAAACCCTGCTGTAAATCTCTTTGCCATTACTTGCCAAATCTGCGACGGCGGCTGTAGCTGCTGCGCTCCTCACTAAGTAGGAGGTCGCGGCCACGGATCGTGCCGGTCACGTTCACATTCCCACCGCCAATCATATTCTTGAGCTTGTCCAATGGTGCGACGACCTCTGGGTTGATACTGCTTGTTCCTGGTCCCTCGCCGACCATTGCAAGACTGGCGCCGGTAAACATTCCGCCCTCCGCCATCTGTGGTACTCCCATGCCCATCTTCATAAAGGCACCTAACCCAGCTTTACCTCCTGTCATTTCTGCCACACCTGTGGCTCCACCTAAGATGACAGACAAGACAACAAAGGTGGCAGCCAAAGCAGCAGCTTTAATTAAAAGCCTTTGCAGTGTTTGGAGCATAAACTGACCGAAGGACTTGGTGCCTTCCATTAAGGACGTAAAGGCTCCCTCAAAGAAAGAGGGCAACTGCTGACCGACCACAGCACCTAACTCATGAAACTTATTTAAGACAGGTTGCAAGCTGCTTGACAGATCAGTGTAACTGCCCTTAAGCTTGCGGTTTTGCAGTGCGTGGTTTTCTACCTCTTTGGCGCTTTTTGCATGCGCAAAAGTACCACGCTTTACTTGCTCTACCTGAACTTTCTGCGCTTCAGTTGCACCAGCCGCAGCATCATCCCCTGTGCCTCCAAACACGTCACCGTCACCAAACTGCAAGGTGGCTATAGCCTTCTTCAGTTCAATAATTGCTGAGCTAGTGTCTGTGATCTGATCATTAAAGCGTGTGACGTTGCCACGCGATATATTTTTCTCAAACTTATCGCCTAGGCTTCCCGCTGCACTTGCCGCCTCTTCTAATGCTTTGGCTTGCTTTAAACTAGCAAGCTCACTTTCTAAGGCTCTGCGCTTTGTGTTCAGTGCCAACAGTGCTTGTTGCTTTTCAAGCTCTTTAGTGCTTTCTATAAATAGGTCAGTTTCTTCTCTTGTTGTCTTTGTGATAGACTTTAAAGCACCCAATGCAGTTATTAGAGCTGTGACCGCTATGGCTACTCCGCCAATAGGATTGGTCAGCATAGCCGTGTTAAGCAAAAGCATTGCCGCCCTAGCCTTCATTAAGCCACCAGCTAACAATAAGATTGGGCCGGCCATTGCCGCAATCGCTGCTAGACCTAGAATGACCTTCTGTTGACGTGTTGTGAGACTAGTAAAACTCCTAACAATCTCTTGGATTTTTGGAATCAGCGGCTGTATGAACTCGGAAATAAGTCTTCCAAATTCCTCGCTGAGGTCACCTAAAGTATTAGAAAGCTGTTTAAAGCCTCCCATACCGGCCGACGCTGCCGCCTCTGCGCTGCCTCCATATTGCTTGTCTAGCTCGTCAAGAATTATAGTTTGAGCTTCAGCAAGTTGGTTCGTCTCTGCTAAAGATTTGATGACCTCTTTTTGCTCTGCGCTAAACTGTATGCCAGACCGCGACAACGCTGACAGGTTAGCGACCGGATCATTCAGTGCCTTGCCAAGCTGGATGCTTGCGCTTTTTAGGTCGCCATCTAACCTAGTAGCCAAATCAAGCGCCGCCTTTTGCGTGCGTGCAAATTGATTTTCACTGATGTTTGTAAACGTCAGCAGTTGTGCCGTGGCGTCCTTAAGAATAACCTCATCACCAAACAGTGTCTTGGCTTGCAGATCGCTTGCCATTTGCTGTAGTTGCTGAGAGGTAAAGCCAACTTGACTGCCTGTGCTTTTCAATCCGGCCTCTACCTGCGCAATAGCTTTGGCTTGTTGGTCAAAGGCCTTAACAGATTGCACAGCCATCATTGCCAATGGCGCAGTCAAACCCATGCTAAGGTTCTTTCCTGCACCTATAGCCATAGCTTGTATCTCGCCAAAGTTCCTGCGGAAATTGGCTTTAGTGCTTCGCAGGTCTGCGTTCAGTTTAGTTATGCCCTTCTTGCTTAGGCCGACTGTAACTTTTAGGTCCTTAAGTTTTGCCATTTGTCATCGCTTTAAGCGTCGCCGCCAATGCCTTGTTGCTGCCCTTCTTCTTCTTCTTCTTCTCCCACGGGAAGATACACAGGTCCTGTGGCTTGAGTCGCTGCCCTGGCTTACCGTGTGGCGCGAGGCTAACCGTAGCCAACCACCGCGCGCGCTCCCACTCCTGTTGCTGCCTTACCTCCTCCTGTCGGTTCATGCCTTGCGCAGCAGCACAGAACTCTTGAAAGGTCATGTCATAAAACACGGAAGGGCTGAAGCGCAATTGCCCCAGCCCTATCTCCATGCAGTAATCAAATGTCAGCGCTTCGCCTTCACTTTTTTTTTCCGTCTCCGCCACCGAGCAACGCACCGACAGCTTCCGCCAAGGCGTCTAGATCCTTGACTTCAATGAGTCCGAGAAAGTCGTCGCAGTCGTAGTCAAACGGAATGCCAGCGTGCTTGGCTCCACTCTGTGCCATGTAGTAAACCAGCGTGCCAATCTCTACAACGTCATCACTGAGTTTGCCAAGGTCGATGCCAGCTTCACGCTTGGCCGCAGCTAAGGCGCGCATATCGCACCTCAGTGTGAACTCCTTCTCGCTAAGCGTTAGCTTCATCAATCAGCGCTGTCGTGAGTAATTGCACCGCTCAACTCAATAGTCGCGCTGTAAGTCACGTTGTCTTCCGTGCCGGCGCTAGTCTCGATGCTAGTGCAGAATGCAGTAGCGCATTCAAAGACGTCGTCATGTGTGCCGGTGTCCACACCAAACTTAATGGCAAAGCTACTCCGCGCTGCAAAGTTTGTCATCAAGGTAGTGACCGCGCTGCTTGTGTCGTCCACCAATCCGGACACGCTAATGCTTCCAGAGCGCGTGCCCTCCAACAGCTCACGGAATCCGCTGCTGTCTTTGGTTGTGATGTCCCGTGTTTCCATGGACAAGCTGATGCTGCCCTCGGTTTGGTCTGGAAGGTTAGCGCCGCCCAGAGTAACGATATATACTGTGCCGTTGAAAATGGCCATTACTTCTCTTGTTTTTTGTTGTTTGCGATAATCGCGTTGAGCAACAAATCGACGTACGCGAAAACGCGATCGTCGTTGATGCTTGGCGTGAGGTTGACCACCACCTTAGCAAACACCATGAGTGCAAGGAGCAGCTCTGCCCAATGTGTCAGGAAAAAGTCCATAGGCTCAAGTTACAGTTCTTCGCCAAACCAACCGGCCTCCCTTGCTTCTTCTTCTGTCAGTATCTCCGCGTCGCTGGGCATGAGGTACTGAAACAGCACAGTCTCATTTGTTGCGATATAGTAAGTCATGGCGGCGCGCTCCTCAGTGGTGAGCTGTGGGAACAAGGACACTAGTGCTGTGATGTCGCGCTGCGGATGCACCTGAATAGCAAGCTCAGTGTCACCAACGCAAGCCCACTGCTCGGTGTCTGGGTGCTGGATTAGGCCAAGCAGCTGCGTCGTGACATGGCCCTCGCCATGCAGCACCTTAGGCAGCTTGAGGTTGTACAGCTCTTGGCTAATGCCTTGCGCGCGTTGCTCGCTAGTCAAGTTCAGGCGCGGCGTTACGGGAAGGTATACTGTGGCCATTAGTAGATGCTAAAGTAGTCGTTCATGCTTGTGCGAATTGCAGTCCTATTGGTTGAGTCCTGCGCGTTACCCCACACAATAATTTCTTGAATCTTTCCTTTTATAATAAAGCCTCCATCTGTACGGCTACCGATGTTTATGTTTTCAGAATTTTCAGAATAAGTGCCTACAGTAGCACTCGTTTCTGTTCCGTTCAAAACCGCTAAAGCTGCCGATCCTGACCAATGAGCCTCTTGAAGGATGTGCAAATCTGCTGGCGTTGTAATAAGAGTTTCAGAACCTCTAAACCTAGTCGATATGCCATTTGAGACGTGCGCTATTTGCAGCGTTCTCCCCGAGCCAACGCTCATTGCCTTACTAAATATTGTGCCGCCTCCAGGAGCGCTTGTATCGTCATACTTAGCCACGCACATAACGGCAAATGGGTCGGACGCCTCCGCAAAGAGGTTGGTGTTGCTTAAATCACTTATACCCAAAGTCATCCAACGGCTCCCGTCGTGGTCTAGTGCAGGTTTGGAACCTTCAGTAATAACAGCAGAGCCGTTGTATATCTGCGGTTGGGTGGCGTTGGTGGTTTGCTCTGCGTCCTTCCCGTTTCCACTTTGATCGTACCACTTGGATACATAACCATTATTCCCACTGCCTACGAACGTAGCAATGGCTGCGGTATCTAAATCCCCATTAGCATCAAACCCAAAGTCCTGCTCTGCATCATCGTTGTCTCTTCTGACACGCATACAAAGTGCAGCTGTGTTAGCCAACTGTCTGACGGAGTACGCTGCTGCTGCCCCTGTATAAGTGGAGAGCAAGCCTGAGGTAGGAGTACCGAAGTTGCCGATTTGGAAATGGGCGTTGATGTTCCCCTCTATTCCGCTGCGGTTGCTGGATTGGTCGGATGGGTAGAGTATGACCTCTTGTGCTTTACAATTCATAAAGCCCGCGCCAGCGTAAGAGCCTATATTTAAGTTGCTTGTACTATTGTGCAGGCTGCTTGGCGGATCATTGCTGCTGTCATTGCTAAAATGCTTTACAAAAGTCCTTGCGGAGCCGTTTACAAAGCCTTTTGTTCTGTCGAAACCAGACTCTGAACCTTTATATAGCAAGGTCCATAAATATTGGTTTGTCGTGAGTGTTTCGCTTTTAGCAATAAAATAATTGCTCCCGTTGGAGCTTAGAGTGTAACCCATTGACGTTGCCTGCACACGAATAGTCCAAGCCCGTTGCGCACCTGACGTGTTGTAGTGTGAGAAAAACATATTATCACTTGTAGAGTCCAGCTTCAAGACGTTGTAAAAGCTCAGGGCGCTTGTGCTATATGCAAAGTCTGCGATTTCCAAGGTGTCGGCGCTTCCATCAAAATCTATCGCTGGCTTCCCGTTCTCAGTAATAACAGCAGAGCCGTTGTATATCTGCGGTTGGCTGCCGCCTGTGCTTTGCGTGGCGTTGTTCGTGTTGCCGCTTTGATCATACCAAGTAACTACGAAGCCGTTAGCGCTTCCGCAATGCGTGGCAATGGCTGAAGTGTCCATGTCTCCAGAGCTATCGAAGCCAATGTCTGTCTCGCTGTCGTCGCTGTCCCTGCGGATGCGCATGCAGCTACCGCTATAGTCTTTGTCAAGCTTGCGCACGGAGTAGGCTGCTGCCGCTCCGGTGTAGGTGTCGAGTAGCTTGTCCGGTGTGCTGCTGATAAGCGTGCGCAAAATGACAACGCTGCCGTTGGCTGTGATGCTGTTAATGTACGCGTCCACTACAGTCTGAATCGTGGACTGCGCTGTGTCGTCGTATGGCCCCAGCGGATACGCTTGCATTTGACTTAGCGCAGTGGGGAAGGGCGTACCGCTGATATACATGGTGCGGCGTACCGTGTTGTCAGCTACAGTGTCAGCCAAGTAGTTGCTGATAAAGCCACGGCCTTGCACGCTGTTAATGCCTTCAAAGTATTCCACCACGTGGCCAGCGTTGGTCAAGGCAGTAACTGAAGCTTGCGCAGAGCTGACGCGGCTGTTGCTGAAGAAGGCGTTGTCGCCGTTGCTCATCTGCTCCTGGGCGCGTGACAGCGCTTGTGTGAGCTGTCCGCTAGTTGGTGATGCTGTGTTGCCAAAGTTGCCAAGGAGCGCAAGCAGGTCGGTGGTGCTTACCGTGCCGTCTTGGTTAATGTCACCGACCAAGCCATTGGCAAAGATGGCACTAGCGCCAGCGTCACCAGCAAACTCCGCCGCCAATCCTTGGAGCAGGCTGATGGTGGCTTTGCTTGCTGCGTGGGTCACGCTGTTAGCAGGAAACTCCAACGTGGTGGCCGTTGCGCTATCTGCTGCGCTTGTTTCCTGTACGGTTAGGCTGCCTCCGCCGCCGCTTTGTATGGTGGCCGTGCTTCCGTTGATGGTGACCGTGTTGTTGCTGAACACCAATTTCGTCACCGCGCCGCTTGGTGTACCGTCAACCTCCTCAACCGTAAATGAGTTAGACGGAAACTGTGCCACGCTGACCGCTGTGCCGGTGCGCTGGATACGCACGTCATAGGTCTGCTCCAATACATACACGCGTTGGTCAGAATCAAACTGCACGTCGCTTGTGTCAAAGTCTATGCTCTGCACCTCGACGCCGCTCAACGTTCCGCTCTGACGGTCTAGGGCGCCACGTACGGCAATACCAAGGTTCATGCCGACCTCGTAGTCATCGCTCACGCAATACAGCTCTACGCGCGCCGTGTCAAGTTTGCTTGTAGCATTCTTGGTGGCTGCCGGTGTCGTGTCCGTTACGGTGTAGACAATGAACGGAAGGACAGCGTCTTGCTGCGCCATCTCTGGGAAGATGCGGTCCGCGCAGATTGCACCTACGGCGCTGCTGTCCTTAAGCAGTTTGTATATCGCTTTGCCTGTTTCCATCAGAGTTTGAATTTGTCGAAGACCTTGCGGTACTTCATAATCATAAGGCGCTCCATAGCTGGACGCAACCGAGCCAAGGCAGGGACAATCTTATTGAATGACTTGCTATTTACGGTTTTGTTCCGTCCACCAATTCCGCCGTCTTCTGTCCATTGCGCAAAGTATCCGTCCATTCTTAGCGCTCCGCCTTTTCTTGGCCCTATGAATACATTGATGCGGCTGCCGCGGCTGTTGCGTACACCAATGGAACGCCGAAGTGTACCGTTGGGAATAGTCTTAATGACTTTACCCTGACCCTTTGGCGCTCTGCCTGGTCCAGGTGTCCCCTTGTAAATCTTAAAGTCTTTACCGCTTCGTGGTATTTGAGGCTTGACGCGCTTGGCCGCCATGCGTCCAATGTCGCGGTTGCTCTTTCGCAACTCTCGCGCCATCTCTTTTGGGAAGGCACCGATGCGGCCAATCTGCTTTAGCAGCTCATCGAGACCTTCAACCTTACCTGCCATCCGTACCCTTCTCTTTGCAGAATATGCGCAGACCGTCGCGGCGGCCTATCTCCTCAAAGCCCAGTATCTCATACTCGCGGCTCTCAAAAATTATCGCATCGTCTTGGCTAATACTAACACCGCTAGCACTGTCAATAGGGTTAGGATGGTGTACCACAAAAGTAACATCACGTTGGGGGAAGATTTGGTGGGCCTTCATGCTCTCGCCGGCGCTGCCAGCGTAGATCACCTCAGCCCACATGTTGTTATTCACGGTAGCGCTTACCGTAGGCTGTCCGTAGTCGTCTTGAGTAAACGTCTCGGTCCTGTGCGTTATGTATCGGTCTCGCCGTCCTGCGTTCTTCATGGCTGATAGATAACGCGGTAAGGATTAAGCAAGGCCTCCAATCCAAACTTGAGGCGAGTGGTGATGGTTCCAATAACCTCCTCTTGCCGGTTCTCATACATGTGTGCCACAAGCAAACGCACGGCTTGAATGATTGGCGCTGGCGGTGCGCTGTATCCAGCGGTGAACGTAACCACCACAGGACTCAAAGCATATTCGTAGGTGGTAGGGTAATCCCTAAATGCAATGCGCGCCGGTGAGCTGATGGTGTCGGTGTACCAATTGGCAGCGGCTAACGTCGTGAGGTCGCTCGTGTAGTCCTTGGCTGCCGTCGTCTGATACTTAACCTCGCTGATGGCTGTAACAGGTCCGATGGGGATGTAACTATTGACAAACGCCGGTAGGTAACCCTTGGCCGTATAGCTGCCAATCTTGATGTTGCAGTGTTCCTCAATCCATGCAACCGCAGCAGAACGCAAAGCAGTAATCAAAGTGTCTTCCTGACTGTGTGTGACGCGCAGGTGACCTTTCAAGTCTGCGATACCAATGATGGTCTCAAGGTTAACTGCCGCGCCTGTTATCTCTACTTGCATAGCGTAAAAATAGAAAAGCCCGCACTAGGCGGGCCTTTCTCATTCAGTCAATTACGCTATCAAGCGTTGTCGTGGAAAGTGTAAGCGGCACCACCGTGAAGCACAGCGGCGTCAGCGTAGCGGTGGATACTAATCCGCACCTCGTGGCTGAGGTCCATAGCGTATGGATTGACAACGATGTCAAGACCACCAAACAAACCGAGTACGGCAGCTTGATTGAAGTCGGCCATAATCATAGAACCGTCAGCAGCAACACCGTTAGCAGGAAGCAAGTCCGTCACAGCGTAGGGATAGCCCAAGGCGTTGAAGTTACCTGCGGAGCTACGGTCGAGTGCAGCGTTGACGTTAGTCACAATGTCGTCAGCAGCAATCAAAGCGTGAGCAACACTGTTGGCAACAACCTTGACGTTGGCCAAGTTGACACCAGCGGCAGCCAAGGCAGCCTCACCAACAAGCATCTGAGCGGCGCTTACAGCGTTAGTGTTGTCACCGTCTCCAGCACCAATGATTGTGTCAAACACAGTCTTGTCAATCTGGCGATTGAGCTGTGTGATCATGTCGTTGGTGATAAGCTGCTCGACAGCAGGACCGCCCTGCATCATCAGCTGTTCAGTCACAGTAACGAAAGCGCCGTAGCGAGTAGGTGTCAAGCTCCGTGCGCCAATTTGGTTGGCCGCGCTTGATACGTCAGCGCCCTCAGCAGCTGAAGCAACGGTTGCAGCAGCGGTAACAATTGGCACGTTGACGTTGGAAGTCAATCCGGTAAGGACGCGACCACCAAGAGACTGGAACAAAGTTGGAGCAGCCAAGGCAGCAACACCAGCGGCAACTTGCGTACCCACAAAGCCAGGAGCGTTGGCCAAGCTAGAGCCGGCACCAAAGTCACCAGCGTCACCCAATGCACGCATTGCGCTTGCAGGAATAGAGAGCTGACCTTTGATGGTCATGTTAGAGCCGCGTGCCTCACGCATAGCCTCCTCAGTGTACTCAGCGGCCACACCAGTAACGCGCTTGCCTTGTGACAAATCACGGACGGCACCAGCCAAATCAAAGCGCTTGTTCATTCTACGTAGCTCGTGATCACCACCACGGCCAACTTCACCAGCGAGGACAGCACTCTCGGCAATCTTAGCGTCTTCACGCTTCACCTTAAGTTGCACGTCCACCTTGCGGATTTCAGTGGCGAGGCGCTCCATCTCTGCTACGTCAGTATCACAGAGATCGCGTTCTTCAAGTTCAGCGGCTTTTTTAACGTCTTCGCGCTGCTCGACGTATTGCTGGCGCAGGGCCTGCAAATCCTTGATAGGAAGGTCAGTCATTTTCATGTTGTTGTTCGGCGCGCGCAAATACAGACGCAGCCTGATATGCCGGATAAGTTACAGGACTCACATCGATTAGACGCCCCACCTTTTCAATAACTCTCACGCCGTCCTCGTCTACGCTTTCTTCACTAATCGTAAAGGCAAAGGAACTTTGTGAGATGTCGCCGCGCTGGATCATGGTGTACAGGTCGCGACCGGCTTGTGTGTCGCTAAGCACGCCACGGTAGTACAGGCCGTCCTCGTCTTCTTTGAGTTCGAGTGTGCCGTTGCTTGTACGCGCCAGCGGTACGCCGTCGTGATTAATCAAGAGCCGCACGTCGTCTTCCAATACATTGGCAAAGGCACCAGGTGCAATGCGCTCTTGGAATGCACCGAGGTCGGTGGTGCTATTGAATACAGCCGCGTAACCTTCGACGACAAGCTCGTCGGTCGCCGCGCGCATCTCTGCTGTGCGGTACTGCACGCCCTTATCAGTGGCCTTTTTCATCTTGCGCTCTGCTACGCCGCTGAGGTAGCGCCGCACCTCTGCGATGCGTGCTGCGTCTTCGCCTGGTGTATGGCTGTAGATGGCCACCAGTTGCATGTATGTGGCCTTGTTGGTGCGCTTGCTGATGTTGTGCAGCGCCCTTCTAACGTAGTTAGGAAGGTGATTGTCCGTCGTCATTGCTTGAGATTTTTTCGGAGTAGGCCTGCATCTTGTCAATGCTTAATTGGTTGACCTGTACCAAGTGTTGATTTCCCCCGTCGATGGGGTTAAGTTCCTCTGTGCTGCGTACTTCGTTGATGCTCATCACACCGTTCTGCAACATTTGGGTAAAGAAGTTTGCTCGCGCTTGCATATCGCCACGGAACAAATCGTTAAGCGCAAACTTGAAGTAATGGTTGCTGGCCTCTTGCCTTGTCAGCAGCTTGCTCTCCAGCTCTTGCTCGATGCGCTTGGCCCATGGCAGGACCGTATGCCGTGCGAACATCAGGTTTTGTTGCTCGACGTTGTTGTATGTCGTCTGGCTTTCCAACTGCACCAACGCTGGCGGTACACTGAAGATGCGGCAAATCTCCTCGGCCTGAAACTTGCGCGTTTCGATAAACTGCGCTTCCTCCGGTGCGATGCTGATTCGGCTATACTTAAAGCCAAACGGCAGGAGCTTGGTGCCTGCGCTGGTTTGTGACGCGTTCCACGACCCTTGCAACATTTGCATCTGCTCAGACTTCAGCGGCTGGTCGCTAGACAGTACGCCGGTCATCTGCCCACCGTTGCCAAAGTATTGGCTTCCGTAGTCCTGTGCAGCTTGAGCAAGGCCGAGGTTCTCTCTGTGCAGCTGGATGGGTGACTTGCGGTAGAGGTTGCAAATTTCCAGCATGTTCTCCTGCTGTACGACACGACCGTCACGCAGCTTGTAGATAATGCGGTCGTTAACGACGCGCTGCTCGACATAGTCAGTGTCCACACATTGCAAAGCCAGTGGTACTCCACCGGCACCACGCTCAATAATAGCGTAGCCTACGCCCTTGAGTACAGCGTTGGCGATGATTGTCTCCCAAAAGACAAAGGCGGTTTCATATGCGTTGGGGCGATACTTGGTGACGTCGCACGCTGGGTGGTCAATAACGATGTCGCGACGCTGGCCGCTCATCTCATAGAGGTTGAGACTTAGGCTGGCAAGCGTACTAGCAATTTTGTACACGCATGCGTACACCGTACTAATGCGCACGCTGCTTTCATGGGTGATACTGGCACCGGCTGTCGTTGGTCCATACAGACCCACGGCGTTAATGATGTCCTCAGGACGATCCAAGCCGACGCGCATGCGTACCTGTTTGACAAAAGACTGTAAGCGATTGGGCATGAGGCAAGATAAAAAGGGGGAGCCACCGTCGCGACCCCCCCTCAAATAAACCAAATACAGAAACCCTATAAGCTGATAACCTCCAAAAGAGGCTCCTCCTCTTGAGCGTTGTTAAAGTAACAACCCATTGCCATAATACTGGCGACTATACCATCAACTTTCTGACTCTCGCTGTTCTTCTTCTTTGTGACCTTGATGTTGTCGGCCTCATCGCGTGCCAGGTGTACGCATCCCATCTGCCATCGCAGGACGTCGTGGCCGCCGTGCTTGACCTGTCCCTTGCATAACAGTACCTCAAACTGTTTGGTGGGGTAAGACATCGACGCGTAACCCTGACCAAAGGGTTGGCAGTCTATGCCGTCAAGGAATGGCACGACAAGGTGTGCAATGTATCGGTCGTAGGCTAGCGCCTTAAGATCATAGGTTTGTGCAAGCTGCTGGATGTGGGTGCGTACA
>Ga0209232_1000887_pt1 | contig 17167 bp, 20 predicted proteins | sample ETNvirenome_2_60_FD_184066 | JGI IMG/M metagenome (GOLD analysis project Ga0209232, IMG submission 184066) | Marine viral communities from the Pacific Ocean - ETNP_2_60 (SPAdes) (version 2) | ecosystem: Environmental > Aquatic > Marine > Oceanic | place: Pacific Ocean | collected 2013-06-22
TAAGTTCATGTGTAGTTAAGTTTTGTGCTTCGTCAATAATAATAATTGCATTTGCAATAGACCTACCTCTAATGAAAGTTATTGCTTCTATTTCTATTTCACCATTCTCAACGTACATGTCCATTGTGAAGGCATCATTATTAAAAAGAAATTTTAAATTATCTTTTATAGGAGCAATCCAAGGATCCATTTTTTCTTCAAGGGTTCCAGGTAAAAATCCTATATCTTTTCCTACAGGTTGAACAGGTCTTGATATGACGACCTTTTTATATTTCTTATTAGTGGGCTCAAGAGTCTGTTGAAGTGCTGAAGATATTGCTAAAAGCGTTTTCCCTGTTCCTGCTTTTCCGACTAGAGTTACTAGTTTGATAGAGTCATCAAAAAGAATGTCAAGTGCAAATTTTTGCTCTTTGTTTCTTGGGGATAATCCCCAGGTTGGCTTTGATTCAATTAAGGGTGTAAGAGGTTTTTTTCTGTCTTTGAATCTTGATATTATTGACTGCTGGCCCGCTGCTTTGTCTTTCAAGACTAAAAATTGATTAGGGTATAGATCGTAATCGTCAAATTCTTCTGGTATTTCTAAGCTTTTAGAAGCATAAAAACTATCAACCAGACTTTGATCAACATCTATTCTTTGAACTCCTGAGTACAAAGTTTCTGCATTCGATACAACACGATGCTTTCGATAATCTTCGCATTGAACATCAAGAACATCACATGTGACTCTTACATTGATATCTTTGGTCACTAGTATTACCGGGTGATCTTCAGAGTTTTGCAAGCTTTTTGCTGTAGCAATAATAATACTATCAGGTTTTTCGTGATCCATCTCAGAAGGCATAATATTATCAAAGTCTTTTATTTGATCCTTAGAAAGAATCTTTAGGACTCCTCCTGATTTTAACTTGACTCCCTCTTGTAGACTACCTTGTTCTCTAAGTTCGTCTAAATACCTTGAAGAATTTCTGCAATTTCTTCCTATTTCATCCTGTCTATTCTTCTTTTGATCTAATTCTTCTAAAACAATTAAAGGAATCACAATATTATTATCATCGAAGGAAAAAATACACTCAGAATCGTAGAGTAAAACGTTAGTATCTAAAACAAATGTTTTTTTCAAAATGTGTACCTAACTTTAGTATATGAATAAAAAAAATATAAGCTGCTTTGATGCGCATGAACTTATGGAAAAGCCTTGTTTAAAACAAAGCTGTAAAAACTGGATTAATTGTAAAAATGAAAACAACTGTGTTTTATTAGCAGCTAAGACAGGGCCTAGAACTTTACAAGAAGTAGGTGACATTTTCAACCTTACAAGAATGAGAATTTGCCAAATCGAAAAAAATATCTTTAAAAAGATAAAAGTCGACCTAAAATAAATATTAGCTTACAGTAAATACTATGGTGGAGCTGGCGGGAATCGAACCCGCGTCCGCAATTTTCAATTATAGGGATTCATTTACAAGCTTAGCTGGTTTTCGGCTCCAGCAAGCACATCTCAAAAAAAAATGCTTACTTTTAAAAGGAGTAAGCAAAACCTTATCTCAAGCAACTTTCTGTTTATTGGCTGTTGACGCCTCACGTATCTACTGTTTTTTAAGCAGCGATTGCGTATGTGTTAAAATCGTCGTTTGCGATTATTAATTTGTGCCTTTTTACCTGGCCAGGCACCTCCAGGACTTGCATCACCTTAACATCCGACCACGTCAATACCGGGTCAGCCCCATCAAAGTTATTCTTTTCCAGAATCAAGAGAAACTTTTACAAGATCTCCAGCAGCTGTTTTCAAAAGTCTAAGACCTTTTCTAGCTCTTGTTCCAGCACTTTTATTACCTCTTGCATTCTTGTGAACGTCAAGCTCAAGAGACTCAACGAGAACTTTAAGTTCTTCCCACTTATCTATGATTTGATTACTCATTATTTTTTCCTTTCAAATCTAAACTAAAGATAGTGAATCATCATATTCACTTTTAATAATATCGTTTAATTTTCCTATGTATCCAGAGTTTCTTAAGTTCTTAAAGACAAGATTTTCTTCAGAAAATTCGCCTTCTCTCTCAAGGCCTAGTCTTCTCATTTTCATAATTTTATCTTTAAGATTCTTGAGGCCTGTTATTTTATTTTGAATAGATGTTAAACTATCAATTCTATTCATAAGATCATCAGTTTTTTTAGAGACATTTTTTTCATCTACAGTAGGCTCTGATCTTTTAGGAAATATTTCCCACTTATTTTTTAATACTGAGAACACTCCCGTTGAATGGTGTGGCTCTTTTGAATCTTGCGGATAGAGTTCAACGTCATGACCGTAAACCTTCAAGTTATGAGTAGAATTCCATATTCTTCTCTTAGCATCCATAAACTGCTTCACTAGGTCTTGATCATCGTTTACTTCATTAAAATCATAAAGTATATGAAGATCTATGTCGCTTTGATCTCCGTAATTATAATTTGCCATCGATCCTGTAAATATTATGTCAACAAAAGGAACTTTAGTATCTAAAGATTGGATAAATTCATATGCAATTTTTAGAAGTATTTTTCTAACCTCTGGTTTGAGTTCAACAGAGAGCAAGTCACAGTCAGGATCATCACAGACTGTGTCCCAAATTTTGTTATTAAGAATTTTATTTACTCGCATTTAACTCTGCCAATCAAGAGTAAATATTACGATAAATAAGATTTAGCTATCTAGAATTAACTTAGAAGTATTTTGAGCGCCTTCGACATTATTATCTCTAATGCTCTTGTAGACATTTACATATGACTGCATATGTTTTGGGTTTTCAAGCTCTAGGGATAAAAGATTTATAATTTGATGAATCTGATCTTGTGAAACACCAAAATCCATAATTTCCTTAACAATGTCCCTTGCTTTAGAAAGTGAGACTGCCCATTTTTCTGTATTTGTCTCGCCGTACTTTTTAATATCACTCATCTTCAAAGTCTCCAATATATTTTTGAGTTGACTCTAAATCAACTATGAATTCGCTTTCATTAATAATTTTTAAAATTTTTCCTGATTCTTCATAATCAGTTTCGTCTCTGTTTAAAAGAATATGAGAGCCCCATTTTTTATTCTTTACAATAAAGTTAGCCTGCTCCCAAGTAGCAATGTCGACATCATAAGCATCAAGTATTTCGCCTAGTTTATTAGGTAACATAAGTTTAATATCTTTCTTGCTTATAAGAGTTTTCATTTCCTCTTTGCTATGAATTATTTCACTTTTGCAAATGTCAAAAACTTTGTGAATAACGCCGCAGTTGTTACACTGGACATTTTTTGACTTAACTTGATCATTGTCACTAATTTCAGAAAATACAACAAACTTATGAAAGACTGGGTCTTTTCTATCTCTATATTGCGGTAAGATGCAGTGACACTGGACTAAGTGCTTTACGCCATCCATTACTTATTTTTTGAATGAACTCTTAAAGTGTTAGTCAAAAGATCTGATCCTTCAATAAATGCTTGATCGATGGAATTTTGAACGAGAAGAGAAACTCCTGCGATCTTTTCTTCCTCAAGTGTTAACTGACCATTTTGAACTGCCTTTTTAAGATTTGAATTTACAGTTGCTTTGATGGTGTCTACTAGTGACTTTACGCTGTAAGAAACATCTGATTCTAAGCTCATAACTTACTCCTATTTACTTTTAATCATAAAATCATAAGGTTGAAATGTAAACTATTGATCGATAGTAATTATTTTTTCAACAGATGCAATTTTTTCAAAACATTTATTAGCCATCTCTATGCCGACAAAAAAACTCTCAGCTGGTAGGCAAAAATTTACTTTTTCCATTGAAGGAAACTTTGCTTCATTTCTTGAAAGAAATCTATGAGGCCTGATCAATCCTTTGGAAATAACAGACTTGGCTGACCTTAAAGTTGCATCAAAATTTGATGTTATAAAAACATTTTTTTGCTCATCTTTTTCGGGTACATATATTGTGCAAGTATGACCAGAAAGATTCTTAATTCTATTTTTATAGTAATCTACTTCTATGTTTTCATAATTTTTTTTAATTAAATTCAAAACATGTTTACTGACGTTGTTTTTTGTTTTTTCATTGATAATTGTAATTTTCCCAGAAGAAACGATTAATCTGTCAATTATACCTACATCTTCCTCTGGATCTATTGAAGTTATGAGCTCTCCACCAAAAATTGAACAAAATTTTGAACCTGTGCAAACGCACATATCAGAAAGATCATTTGCAGAATTTTCATCAATTTTCGAAGCAATTAACATGATGTCTATTGTGCCTCTCATATTATTTGTCATAATAGTAGATAAGACTTCCTCAGAATATCCCCTGCAAAACAAAGCAATAGACTCCATTGTAGATGCAGCATAGTTCAATATTCGATCTAGTTCAGAAACTTTTTCAATAACACCGTCAATTACAAATGTCTTAACGTTTTCTCTATCATATTTTCCTTTTGATAAATAAAGTAAATTTTCATCAGGAAGGCATTTAAAAGAGAATCCTCTGGAAGTTTCTATAATTACTTTGTCGCAATTTTTTCTTTTAATCTCTATTCTTCCGTTTAGACCAAAAGAATTCAGTGCTTGAAAAACTGCATTACTGTAAAGACTTTCAAAGTTATTATCAAGGAATTTTTTTAATTCTTCTACTCTAGGCCTCTCCAAAGAATCATTTACACTTTTCTTTAAATTTTCAGTATTTTCATAATTGTCAAAGTTTTTATCCCTGGAGAGATCTAATAAGTCTAAGAAGTAGGATATGAAAATATCTGAAGAAAATCCGGAGATGTTTTCGCTTTTTAGCAAAAACTCAACGATAATCTGTTTGAAAATATTTTCCTCCCTAGAGTTAACTGGGAGCATTCTAATCGTATTTAAAGCATACTTTGATATGATAGGTGTGCCGTCTTCAGCGTAATAAACAGAGTTATTCTCTTTACTGTGACATACTTTCTTGATTTTTTCTACAAAGCGTTCGAGAGATGTGCTAAATAATTTTTTATTTATTGATTTTGTGTAAGTCATAAGACTATTATAACGCAATAAACGATTAAATTTAACTTAGCTGTCTCTCCATAAATTATTGGAAGCAAATTTAATGATCTCTTCAGCAGATTCTTCGTTATAACCATAATCTTCAATTAGAGTTTTAACCATTTCATTATATTTGCCTTGTTGTTTTTTATCTCTACTCTTAGACTTCGTGACAATTCTCGAGAGATCTTTTACTGATGCCATTAATTTATTTTCGATTGCTTCTTTAAGCGGCCCATAAGCTTTCCAGTCGATTTTCTTTTGTGCTCTCATAAGTGAAAACATATAAGATGTGACATCTGCTCTAAATCCGTCTCTAGAGGATCCAGTTATACCAATATTTTCTTCAATTGAAGCCATGAAGTTTTCGTCTGGCTCCATCTCTTCTCTAGTGACGTTATCTTTAACATTTGTTTTGTTAACATAAGCCTCAGCATGATCAAGATAATTGTCAAAAAGGGATTCAGCTTGTTCTTCGTATGCAGATACGAATGCCTTTGTAATTTCCTTCTCAAGTATTCTTAGATACTCTTCGTGCAAATCTTTTTGAAGATACTGCAGATACCTTTCTCTTGCTTCTTCATTAACAATCTGATCTTTTACTTGTTTGATCAAAGCATCTCTTATTGATATGGGCGTTACCATATTGTTTTCAGAGTCAGATATTGCGGCATCAATGGCTTTCATAATAAATCTTGTAGAGATGCCAGTCATGCCTTCATCTCTTGCTTCTTCTCTAAGATCTTTGATGTCTACTTTTTTAACTCTTCCTTTTTCAATGATGTCGTCTCCGTTATAGATTTTCATCTTTACTAAAGGTTCAACTTTGTTTGAAGGTTTAAGTCTAGACATAACCGAGAACATTGATGCAACCTCAATAGTGTGGGGTGCAATATGTGCATCAAAATCACTATGCTTTATCAGCTTATTGTAAATTCTTACTTCTTGATCAAGTTCAAGACAGTAGGGAACATTAACTCTAACAATTCTGTCTAATATTGCCTCGTTTGTATGCGTTGATTTAAACTTGTTCCATTCTGCTTCATTACAGTGAGCCAAAATGACACCGTCAAAATAAATCATTGGTCCTTTACCTGGAGATGGAACATTTTTCTCTTGAGTTGCTGTAATCATGGTATGCAAAAACTCAATTTCATTTTTAAATACTTCGACAAACTCAACAATTCCTCTGTTGCCAACATTGAACGCACCGTTAAGTGACATAACTCTAGGGTCATCCTCAGGATAGATATCAAGCTTAGAAATGTCCTCGCTGCCGATCAAAATTGATGTGTCTTGTGTATTAGCGTCAACAGGTGGTACAACTCCAACGCCTCTTCTTCCTCGAATTGAAAAAGAAGATTTAGTTACAGGAAACTTTTCATATTCACCGTTAAATTCATTTAACAATCGATGGCGGCATACTGGGCAAAGATCACCTTCAATAGAAGTACCTAAAATTTCTTCAAATTCCGGTCTTAAAGATCTAGGTAGAAGATGTAGTGGTTCTTCTCTGATTGGGCAGCCTTCTAAGTGATATACATCGCCAGAATCTTCTAAGGCAGATTTTATGTGCTCCATAAGGGCAGATTTACCTGCACCTACTGGACCTAAAAGCAATAATACTTGTCGGCTTTCTTCTCCTTTTAAGGATGCAGATCTTAGATATCTCATTATCTTTGATAGGGAGTTTTCCATTCCAAAAAATTGATCTTTGAAGTAGTTGTATACTCTTGTTTTTTCGCCGCCAAATAATTTTCTACACCTAGGATCATTTTCCTCTAGGTTTTCAATTCCATCAGATACAATTGAATCATAAAGCCTTTTGTGAGCCAGCTTAACTTTTATATCACCTTTTTCAACTAATTCTAGGTATTCTAAAAAAGTCCCGTTGAATTTATTAGACTTTTTGTTTTTTCTTTGCTCTTGGATTATTTTTTTAAAATCTGCTTTTGGCATCTTGTTATCTTTCCCTGTAAAGTTGGTTTGACTCCCATAACTAAATATTAAATAGAATCATAAAAATGATCAAATTTCAAAAGGTTCATCCTCAATGATTGTAAATAGCTTGACGTCATCGCCCCAAAGATCAACTATATGTTCGCAGACTTTACCTGCATAGTTTAAATCTAAGTCTCTTCCATCATGATCGTGACCTAAAATTAGTGTATGGTTTTTTTCAACTTTTTCTATGTAAATTTGTGGCAAACTACCCAAACCTACGTTTCTTATTAATTCTTCCCTGACTTCTTTCCATCCGTCTTCGTCAGATATGTCGTCAATTGACCATTCAGTTCTTTTCTTAGAATAAGTGAATAAGTTTAATTCTCTACAAATCTCTTCATTCAAGTATGTTCTAATAAATGATTCGTCATTGTGACTTTCACGTGCAATAAAGCAATGGTCTAGACCTAGATTCTTTTCGATCCACATAAAAATAGTAAAACCTAAATGATATGGGTTTAATCTTCCTACAATAGGTCTTATCACCTGATTGTGAAGTTTTAAGAAGCTCATGTGATATTCTTGGGGTAAATCTAATTCATGTAGAATTTTATAATGCCAAAAAGAAGCCCATCCCTCGTTCATGATCTTTGTCATTGCTTGTGGGATAAAATATTTTCCTTCATCGGCGACTATTGAAAGTAAATCTCTTTCCCAATGCTCTAAATTTCTACTATTATCCCTAATGAATTCAAGTATTGAATAGTCAGGTTCAAGTGGATGTTTATTGATATCAAAATCTGCTGGAAGGTTTTTTGGATTTGCATTTAATATTTTTAAATACTTTTTTCTTTGTTCTGCCGGGCTAAGCTTTTTAACGTTAAACTCTCTTGACATTTGATATTTTAGTGCGTGTGCAGCATCTAATATTTGCTCAACTGCATCAATTCCTATTGAAGGATTATCGACATACTTTTTAACTCTTTTGGCTGCATTTTTAAATTTTGCTATTATGTTATCTGGGTTAGTGTGACGAAACATTCTGTTATTCTTAAAAAAATCAGAGTGACCTACGCAGTGTGCCATAGTCAGCACATGTGTTGACATGGGATTTTCAGTCATCAAGTAGGATATACTTGGATTTGAATTAATAATCATTTCATAAGGTAGACCTTCCATCCCTAAATTATAGAGCTGGTGGGTTCTTTCAAATGATTTTCCGTAAGACCAATGGTGATAATGTGTAGGCATTCCAGTATATGCCATATAGCCAATCATGTCGTGATAATTACATATTTCATAATCGATTGGATGCCAATCTAAATTATACTTCTCACCTATTTTGCAGATTTTATCGTCCCACATTTTTAATTCTTCAAAGGTCCAATCCATTCTATTCCCTTTCGCCGCCAAAAAGTTTTTTAAACGCAGGCCAAATATCCTTTGAAGAATTCAAAAGAAGAAGTTTAAATTTGTCATCAGCGTGCGGGGTATAGGTCTCATACGTCCTAGAATAAGGACTAGATCTCCATTGCACATTTCTGCCGTCTGGATCTATTTCACAATATCCATAAAGTTGACACTTTTCTTTGAGGGATAAGCTAGACTTTATTGCTTTTTCTTCATCTTCAGACCAGTTATCGCCATCAGAACAATGAAAGGCATATATATTCCAATTTTGTGGGTGATATCTTTTATCAATGGCGTTTAATGTCAAGTCTAGGGCTGGAGATATAAATGTTCCACCGCTAGGTGATAATTTAAAAAAGTCCTCTTCAGAAACTTCTTTAGCCTCTACTGTATGAGCAACAAAAACTACTTCTATGTTATCATATTTGTGGCGTAAAAACTGGTATAAAAGAAAGAAAAAGCTCCGCGCAATATATTTTTTCTCGGTGCTCATTGAACCTGAAACGTCCATTATGAAGAATATTACAGCTGAGCTTATTTCAACGGGTTGATTTTGATAATGTTTGTATTTTAAATCAGACTCGTGGAAAGTGAATCTTTCGCCATCTTCCTCAGAGAAAGTTCCTGCTTTTTTAGCTATCTTCTTTCTTCTTATTTTGTTTTTCAGAGTTTCTTTTTTAGAAAGCCTAGGGCGGATTCCATATGGACGATGACCTTTTCTTTTATAAGCTTCAGAAGCTATGAATTTAAATTTCTTTCTTTCAAGATCAGGAAGTTCTAAGTCTGCAAATAAATGTTCAGCTAGTTCTTCTAAAGTAACTTCAACTTCATAGTGCTCTTCGCCGCTTTTATTTCCTGCTTTATCACCTTGCGCTTTACCTTGTTTTTTAGCATCAGCTATTTTTTGGCCTCTTTTAATATCTTTTCCTTGCGCGCCACCTACTTTTTTAGAATTATCTCCGTAAACAAATTGATATTCTTTAATCCCTCTAACAGGTATTTTAATTTTTTTGTTTCCGTCTTGACCGATGATAGATTCATCTGCAACAATTTCTCTAATACCTTCTTTTAAAGCTTTGTCTATTTTCTTTTTGTGGCGGGCGCGGTCGTTAGCTGACCTGTCTGCAATGCTTTTATGTTCTGTAAATGTGCTCATACTAAACCTTAAACATTACTTCCCAAAGCATTTTAACAAATAAAGAGCCTACTGTACCACCGAGAATCCAAATTAGTTTAGTTGCGGTTTTTTGCCAGTTTTCAAGTTGACTATTCTGAATAATAAGATGATCGATTCTTTTTTCAGTGTCGTCGCGCCATGGGAGTAAGTCATCATACCTAATACCCATTGTATTAAGTTTATCTAAAAGAGGCATTCTTCTGTTTTGCTCAGATTCTAGGTCTCTTATCCTAGATATGACGCCTGTGTCAGGATGATTAACTGTATCTTTTATCTCTTGAACACTGTTTTTAACTTCATGAAGATCAGATCTTACATCTTTGATATCTTCAGCTAATGCATCAAATCCACCATTTAAAATAGAGGAGTTTTTAATTGCATCATCTATTGTACTTAGTTTATTTAGTACGTCATCAATACTTGACATTTTTCACTCCTGAATTCATTTATAAGTATCGATTGAACTAGGAATGTGAAAGCTAAATCATGACAAAATAAGATGTGATATCATCAAAAAGTTAGACAATACTAAATCTAGAATGAACTTAAAAATATTAAAATAATATCATTTTTTTAAGCTTATGTCAGGAAGATTTCCTATCTTTACAAGAATCACAAAATAAATTTATTGTATTGTCAATTGTGGTTACTAGCCAAGAGTCTAGATTCTCAGAAGAAGAAATAAATTCTTTATTGCAAGATGTGCATTTATCTGGAAATTCTTCAATTGCTTTTTCTAAAGCTGAGAGTCTCTTCTTAGCATAGAGTTTTTCAGAAGCATGCTTTTTGTTACGCTTCTTTCTTTTCAGTCTTTTCTTATTTCTTTTATCAGATATCTTATTCATTATAGTACTTAAACAGATTCAGTATCAGATTCAGAATCAGATATCATTAAATGATTCATAATCAATCTCAAATTCAATTTCAAAGTTTTTATTTCTCATATTCTGTTTCATAGTAAAAATATCAAGTATATGTGCTGTGTATAAAAATTATTTTTTTTGTATAGACTTTAGATCTATGTGACGAAGATAAACTTTGCAAATTCTGTTCTCTACAATAGCTTTATAATAGATGTTACATGAAGTGTCCATACCGTCATAGAGGATGACTCCTGGTCCTTTCTTAGATTCAAATGTAAACGTGCCTGCGTTTCCGTGCGGACCTTCAAGAATAAATGCTAATAAGCTATTTTTAAAAGATTCGGGTGCAGGAATAATTCCTACTCTCTTGACAGAGACTAAGTCGCCCTTTTTGATATCACTAAAATGTACTTTATTCCCAGGGGAAAAATTCATTGCTATTCTACAGTATTAAGAAAGTCCTGAATCTCAGTAGCTGATAGCTTTGAAATAAGATCAGAGATTTCCTCTCCTGAGTTTTTAGAGATTATCTCTTCTTGACGTTCCTCAGTGTCTTTTTTAAGATCACCTTTATAGTATTTTTCTACGCCTTCGAATTTTGATCCTGCATACTGCCTTAACTTATTTTGAAAACCTTCAACATTGTCTGTGCCAGGCTCAAGCATAATCTGGTATGTTATAGGAGTAACTGTGTCATTCCAATCATCTTTATTGAGTGCTAACATATCTTCTCTGACATCTTTAATAAACTTTGCTGTGTCAAACATTTCTAAGTTAAATCCTGCCACACCTACAGATGGAAATAACTTAGCTAGCACATTTGCAACTATTGTAAAAATAGGTGTAGCTGCATCCAGAGATGCTAATCCTGTCATTAAATAGTCCATATTTCTGGCACTTGAATATATGTCTGACATTTCTTCTTGAAATTCACCATAGCTAATCTTTGCCGCTGCTCTTAAATCTTTAAGTTTATCATCCTCCATAAGATGACTAAATAAATGAGTTAATCCGGCAGGACCTAAAAAATCTAACTGGTTAAATTGTTCAGAAAGAGAAGAGAAATACTTTTTCTCAAAATTAGCTTTTTCCTTATTAAGTTCAGATTGAGATCTTTGCTCACTAATAATGACTGCTTCTTCGCTTGAGACAATCTTTATATTGCTAGTAATCTTAATTCCAGAGATATTTTCTGCAACTATGTCTATTGATTTACTAAATGCTTTATCTTCAGAAGATGCTATCATATCACTGCCTGGGCGAGCAATTTTAACAAAAGTTGTGAAATCCTCTTCGTCTTCATATCCGCCTTCTAAGTCTATATCGTCATCTCCAGGGCCAGGAGCACCAATTCCATAAAAACTATCATAGGCAATTAACCCACCTATGCCAAGAGCTGCTAAAGCAAATAGTTTTAGAGTTGTCTTAAAAACAGAAGATATTCCTACTTTTGCATCTCTTAACAAAGTTTTTAAAACTCCGCGCTTCAAGCCAAATATTTTCTCAAGAAAACCAATCTCTTTGCTCTTAAGCATTGTCCTTGTATGGCCAAAGTATTTTCCTTTAGCAAGTTGAGGATGATAACCGAATTTATCAAATTGATCTGATAATCTTTTAGCTCTTTTAAGCTCGTTTTTAATTACTTTTTCTGATAATCCGCCTGATGCCATAGTTTTCTTAAACACTTGATTAGCTAGCTTGATATCTTTTGGATTGGCTTTTAATACTGCGTCTCTTGCGGCTTTCGCTTTTTTTAGTGTCGGGCCGGATCTAGCAAAGTAAACATTAAGGCCAGTAATAAAATTTTTAAATTTTTCAACTAATGCAACTTGTTTTGCGTTAAGGCTTACTTTTTTAGTAACTTTTCCAGAAGCATTAACAAGAGGCGCTTCAAATACGTCATCCGATTTTTTAACAATTCCTGCTACAACTTCATCTCCAGCTCCAGCTCTTCCAATTTTTTCTGCAGCACTAGCTGGTTTGCTAGCACGAGAGGATTTACCAGCCGCAACTGCAGCATCCTGGGCTTTTAATGAAGGTATCTTCTCAATTACTGTTCCACCAGACTGCTTAACTAAGGACTTTTCGGCATCTGTAAGTTTTGTTGAAATTTTTCCACCCGGCTTGACATAAAAATTAATTTGCTTTCCGGGTGCAATTGTATGCGAAAACAATTGAGGAGCATTTGTTTTCTCTGCTTTTGAAATTGTATCTAAAAGTTTTTCTTTTGCTCCAGGAGACTTTGCTAATTGTGACAAAGCCATCCAGGACTTACCAGTCAAAGTTGCAGCAATTTTTGGAGCAGCTTTAGCTAGATCGTCGGCAACTTTAGGTGATGCTTTAGCACCCAAGCCAAAAACCTTGGCGACGAACGAACCAAGTTGTTCTTCAAGGATTTCATCCTCAAGTTTTGTATGAGATGTAATTTTAGCTTTAATCTTCATAGATCTATTTTAATCTTCGTCAAGCTCTTCGTAATCTAAGTAAGAAAACACAGATTCCAAATAATCGGAAGCTTTAGTAATTTTACTTTGCACCCAACCAGGTAATTGATCATCATCTTCGATTAACTGAAAAATCATATGTGCCATTTTTGATGTTCTATAGAGTTGAGACTTGGCCATTTTTCCTTCGTGGTCATGATGTTTTTCGTCATGATCATCTTGGTCGTGATCCATATCTTCGTGATCACGCATGCACTGTTCAATAATGTTTCTAAGCTGAGACTCGGAGATTCTCAAGATGTTTTCGTTTTTTGCATCATTTATTTTCTGTACTTTTGACTGGGGTTCTTCTACTTCAGCTGGAACATCTTCAGGTACATGCTCGGTCGGCTCTTCTAGATTTTCACCACCGCTAAATGCATCTTCAACAGTTTTTACATCACTTGGTTTTTCGTAAGAAAGCGCGTTTTCGACTTCTTCACCGATTATTTTTTTGATTAATTCGATTGACATTGGGCCATCCTCCACATATAACTATTAAAATAAAGTTAAAAAATATTGAGCGAAGCTCATTGACGCGCAGGCGAGTCACTCAAAATCTCGTGTTTTCTATGTTTTCAATGTCATGACACTTTGTGTCACTCCATTGAGATACATCTGGTTTAAAGTATGTTCTTACCGTTGTTGGTTACTAGTATTATAATTTAAAACAGCTTATGGGTTAACCTCATGATCACAGCAGATACTTTGAACTATGAAGGTAGTAACGTTATAATATAAATGAGGACAACTTAATGCCGCACAACCTAGAAGCGATTAGAGAAACGTATTTAAGTAGAGTTGATAATCAAACCGCATATAAGTGCGGTGATGGTGGCGGGTTTATCTACGTTTACACATTCGAATCTTGTATTGATGCAAAGAAAAACAGAGCAGATGATCGATGCCAAATGAAAATTGGATGCACAGACAAAGCGAGCGCGGAACAAAGGATATATGAGCAGATGGGGGCCGCCGCGAATGAGAAGGCAATCCTTCTCATATCTGCCGCCGTCGACAATGTCAGGCAGGTAGAAAAGCAGATTCACAACCGTTTAAATCGAGTGGAGTCAGCCCCGGGCAAGGAGTGGTTCTGGACCTCCGTCCCAGAGGTCGGGCAAATATTAGAGGAAGTCGTCGGTCCCCACGCCCTAGAGGAGTGGGACCCCGCAGTGAAGTACAGGGAGATTCGCAGAGAGCAATATCGAGAGTACTGGGGTTCGCTCTGGAGAAAGTGTGTGAACGGATTTGCGTGGGCAGGGCTCGCTGCGGCATCGTATCACGGCTATCAGCTTTACACGTGGATCACGGGGAACTAAACCCGAATACTTAGGGACCACGCGCGCCCGAACGCTCACCGCATAACCCCGCTCCCTAGAGATCCCTATCACCCCCTTAGACTCCCTATAAGCGCTCCTCTATCTGATTACATTACTATAGCTGCAACTGAGGACTCTTGTCTGTTCCCGGTTTTTTAATACAGTCATTAATGAAGTCAGGTATGAAAGCGTTTTCTAAAAACGCACTCAAGTGAGTCTGCGTAGTGCGCGTCATGAGCGAGTGTCGCTCTTTGCGCTCTTAGGCTTTTCTATAGATGGATTGTCTTGTGTGTGTCGATCTTGTTAGATGTGATTGTATATGTGTGACTGACTGAGGAGTGTTGTCTGCGTCTAACGTCGTCCCTGAGGAAGCTGTTCTAGTACCGGTGTTTTTGACGGGTGAGATAATCTGGTTTTTAGTTGGCGGCGTGTTGACGCGAGAGGTGGGCGAGTCTTGTGTGTGCGGTGACGACTGTGTTAGCGGTTGCGCTCTCGTGTAGTCTATTCAGTGTGCACTCTGCTAGATGTGTTCGTAAGGGAGCACGTGAGCTAGCGTCGCCCTTCTGAGGCTTCTGCGAGTTTTTGTCTTCTGTGTATAGACGATGTCTTCGCTTAGTATCTCATCATGTTCGCGATGGAGATCGTATACGCACAATTCTCGTGATCCTGGCGCGGCTTCTAGCTCTTTACTAAAAAGCTTTCTAAATTTTCTCTCGAAGATTTTTTTGAGATTGCTCTTTTTCGGTTACTCTTTAGTTTAGGAAAAAGTTTTTCAAAATTTCTCCGGAAGATTTTTTTGACTCTGCGATTTTTAGAAATGAAAAAGCTTTTCGGAAAGTCGTGAGCAGTGTGAGTGTGTACTTAGGCCCAGCCCGCGCAGCCTACCCCCTACACAGTTTGCGGGGGCCCCCTGCGCCAGGCCCCCTATAGGGGCACGCGCGCTCCAGGGCTCACGTATGGCCCCCTGCGCAGAAACACTTAGGGGAGATTGTACTCGGCGCAGTCGGGAGATACAGTCTCATCGTCTGGGCATAGAAAACCCTCTGTCTGACAGCAGGTCTCACCCTCTGGGGCTGTCGTCTGACACTGAGTGGAACACTGCTGGGGTGGCGGTCCATCTGTATAGGGTATAGGAACGATCTTTAGCGTCGCTCCCTTACAGGCTGTTAGTAGTAGTAGCACTATAGCGTATTTCATTTTTTGTTCCCTCCGTATTTCCTGTCTCTCCGCCAGGTTCGGAATCTCTCTTCTAACTCTTCTCCCAAAACGCCAAAAGCTACCCCAGTGAGGAGGTAGCTTACAGCGTAGAGGAATCCCTCTAATCTGTCCATGTTTTTTTAGTCGATACTTAGTGCATTGACCAGTTCCTCCTTTGACATGTCGTGGCGACCAACGATATTGCGACGCCTAGCGATTCGGAGGAGGCTCTTACGTGTCTCTTCGCGGAGGTATTCAACGCTAGACCGAGAAGTCTCTTCCATGTCGATGTCCAACGAGAGGTCAGTCATCTTGCGATGTGCCTTGCTGTAAGCGCTCTGAGCCATCTCCAGTTGGCGTTCCAGGTTGCGGAGCTTGTCCCAAGCTTTCTCAGTGCGGGTCATAGCTGCACCGAGCTTACCGAGCTTAGCGGCCTTAGGAGCTTCTGCGACCAGAGCCTCGTTACGGCTATCACGGAGTTCCCACATACCAGTGGCTTTGTTGAAGTTGTTTTGAAAGAAGCCGTGAATCCAAGTTTTGCGTTCAGCCATGTTGCCTCCCCAGGCGTGTTGTTTATTTACGATTCATTATAACGTAAGCCTCTCGGACTTACACAACTAGTAGACTACGTATCCCATGCCCATGGAGTCAATCCTTAGACTGCGCCTTCCGAGCTTCATACCCAAGTCACTTGCCGCCTGAAAGACATCTTCTTGATAGCGGGTACTTACTGCTGCGGTTGTTTTACCGTACATGGATCGACCCGAGTATTCCTTTCGAACGGTGGCATCAATGCCCTCTGAGTTTAATGCTTCAACAATCTCAACTGCTTTTTCGAGTTTCATAACTTCTATCCTAATCCATCAGGGGGAACGAGTCGTAGTAAGCGTTCACGTCTTTGACTTCTTTGAAGGTGTTCTCGTCAACAAACAGTGGAACTCGTCCGAAGTGATCGCCCTCGAACTCGTCCTTAGCTACTTCGATAGCGTCTTTGAGGTCGCGAGCCATGACTTGGTTAAACCCACAATCACCGTACTTGTTACGCTTGAACTTGAAAGTGAAGAGTTTTGGTTTTGGTACTGCCGACATAATGTTGCCTCCCCAGGCTTGTTATTGTTTTATACGTTTCATTATAACGCTAGGCTTTTCGAGTTACACCAAAACTAGCATAACCTATCTGTCTGGCTCATCAACTCAAGTTCTTGCGCTAACTGTTGGCGAACATGCTCAGCCACTTCATCCTTCGTTAATGGGTAACGACGGAAGCTATCGGAGTGATCACCTAAGGAATCATCCTGAATGGCATCCAGGGTGTCCACGATGCTCTGCAAGACCTCTATACTAAGACCACCATGTGTAGTATTGGGGTTGACGTACTTCATCAGTGCACGGATCTCGGCACGAGCGTTGGCGAATTGAGTGTCAATGTTATTTTGAGTCATTTTGTTTCCTACAGGTAAGGGAGGATGATCCACATGCCTACGTAAGTTGTAACTAGCAAAGAGCTAATGAGCTTCATTTCACAGCGCATTATTATGCCTCCATGTAAAGGTGCTTGAGAGCAGGATCGATTTGAGCGTAGTGGCCGAAGGAGCCAGGAACTGCACGGCGGATCCGAGCCTCTGCTTCGCCACCATCGCGCGCCTTGACCTGGCGAACCCGATTGACCGAGCGGTTATCGTAAAACTTAACAACGAAAGGTTTGAGTGAGCTTGGCATGTTGCCTCCTATTCGCCTACATTATAACA
>Ga0209232_1000888_pt1 | contig 17162 bp, 31 predicted proteins | sample ETNvirenome_2_60_FD_184066 | JGI IMG/M metagenome (GOLD analysis project Ga0209232, IMG submission 184066) | Marine viral communities from the Pacific Ocean - ETNP_2_60 (SPAdes) (version 2) | ecosystem: Environmental > Aquatic > Marine > Oceanic | place: Pacific Ocean | collected 2013-06-22
TTCAAGCAGATATATATAAAGAGTATGAAAAGGCAACTGTAACAAGTCGCAGTAAAATTTTGCCTTATATGATACAACATGACTTGAAAGAATTGATAGGAAAAATAGAGGAGTTTTAAAATGGCAGAAAATTATAATTTATCTTTTCATGAAATATTAACAAAAGTTAATAATGCAAAAGATAAACCTAAGAAGATTGAAGTATTAAGAAGATACGATACAAATGAATTAAGAATGTTTTTAAAAGGTGCATTTAGTCCAACACTAGAATGGTTAATGCCAGAAGGCGCACCTCCATATAAACCAAACGAGGCACCTGTAGGCACAGAGCATACATGGTTAAAACAAGAAGTAAAGAGAATGTTCCATTTTCTAAAAGGTGGTAATCCACAATTGTCTCAAATGAAAAGAGATAATATGTTTATTCAAATGCTCGAAGGATTGTGTGCTGAAGAAGCAAAGTTACTCATACAAGTAAAAGATAAAGAACTAAACAAACACTATAAGGGGTTGACCGCCAATCTAGTCAAAGAAGCATTTGGTTGGAATGACGATTTCATGCGAAAAAACGCATAAAAACCATGTGACAACATGTCGCACTCCTCAATATTTCTACTAAACCCTTGAAAAACAAGGGTTTTTTCTTTAAGATAATGCTTGACTTTCCTTACAAAATCATGTATAGTATAACTATATTTCGAAAGGATACATTATGAAACTTAAAACTACTAGAAACAATCTACTTAAATATATCAATACCCCATTTGACGGTCAAGATTATGAGACCGTTGCTCATCTTATTGCAGGTAATCAATTGATTGCCGCTGCTAATTTTATTGACGGATTAGATACAATTGTTAGAGATACAATGAAAATTGTTATCATGAAAACTTGTCCTAAAATTTCTTTAGAAATGTTTGGGGTTACTGAATTTTATACTTATGGCGATTTTGAAGGAGGTCAATAATGGGTAAAGTAAAACAATGGGCAGAAGATAATGCCGAGAACTTTTTAAGTCAATTAGAAAAACAAATCAAAGACGGAACTCAAACAGTTGCGTCTGCTATGTTACTTGTTAAGTCTGCTGATATCATGTGGGACTTAATTGGTTTTAATGATGTTGACGAGGTTGAAGAATACCTCGAAGGTGTCGTAAATAAATAGTAAGAGAGGTCTTATGAAATACTTTTTATCAATATTAGCAATCATGGGTATCTACCTGATTGCTTTTACAGAAATCAAACAAGCACAGACAATTAGTCAACCGTTAGAGATAACAATACATGTACAACCAGCAAGTATAAAACCTGTAAAAACAGGTTTGCCTGTTATCAATACATCAAACAAAGACACATTTGTAAAAACTTTAAACGCATGTGTCAATCATATCTATTCAGAGTTGCCAGTTGAGCAACACATACCTAAAGAAATATTAATCGCACAAGCGGCACTAGAGACTGGTTGGGGTTCAAGTAGATTTGCCAACGAAGGTAATAATCTATTTGGTATTCGAACATTTAACAAAGATAGTGAGTGGTTATTACCAGTTACTTGGGACCAAAACAAATGGATTGGTTGGGGTGTAAAAGTTTATGATAATAAATGCGATAGTGTAAAAGATTATGTAAGAATTATAAACACAGTTTTTGCCTATGAAAAATTTAGAGAGTTGAGATCACAAAATGCCAACGTTTATGATCTTGTGGATACTCTAGATAAGTATGCTACTAAAAATAGTTATACAGAGTTGGTTAAAAAAGTAATAAAATATAATATAGAAGGTGTATATGAATTATAATTTGTTTTGGAAAAGAGTTGACGCTCTTGAAAGAGCATATAATACGGCACCAGATGATATGAAGTACGTCTGGTTTCACAAGTTGTATGCTATGATGTTAAATGTTGAATATTATTAAGGGGGTTGACAATGACTAAATTTTATGGTATAATAAAGAATAATTTACTTTTAATAACAGTTATGTTATGGGCAGTTATAATTGCTATAATGGCGTATCCTGAACCTAGAGATAACAAAACTATTATACAGGTAGAAATTGATCTTGAAAAAATTGATGGTTCTTTGAAAAACATTGAAACAGCAATAGAAGAAATATTTGGTAAATTAGAAATAGAAATTAATACTAATACAGGAGATTAATATGAATATCTTTTATCTACATAAAGACCCACAGACTGCCGCCAAATGGCACGTTGATAAACATGTTGTTAAAATGATTGTCGAGTCCGCACAATTACTTTGTACAGCACACCGTATGAATGATGGTGTCAAAACTGAGGCGAGAAGTAAAACAGGTCGTAAGACATGGCGTTATATTATGGAAGATGAAAGAAGACAAAATCAATTGTATCAAGCAGTACATTATCATCATCCTAGTGCTGTATGGTGTCGAGAAACTAAACAACAATATTTTTGGTTGTATGATTTATTTAAATATCTAGGTCATGAATATACACATAGATATGGTAAAGTACATAGTACAAACGTAAAACTTAACAGATTATTAGAAAACGCACCTAACAATATAGGTCAAGGTTGGCGTGAACCACCACCTGCTATGCAACACTATCCACAATGTATAGTGCCAGGTGACAGTATTCAATCTTATAGAAATTACTATATAGAAGCAAAAGCATATTTTGCCAAGTGGTCTAAACGTGATATGCCTGATTGGTTTGCTGAAGGAGTTGCATGATTACAAATATATTATTAGGATTTATATTATTAGATTTATTATTCATAACATTGATGTTATATGCAATAGGGGAAAAAATGAATGACAAAAAGTAAACATAAAGAATTTCATAAGAACGAACCACCTATACCATTTACATTTGATTTTTATTTGGTCTATTGGGAAGACATACAAAGTGATAGCGGATGGCGAGACTTAAAAGATATACAATCATCTAAACCAGCAATCTGTGTTTCGACAGGTTGGTTAGTAAAAAAAGATAAGAAGGTACATATTCTCATGTCTGATTATAATTATGACGACAAAGGTGAATTGTCAGATGGTGGTAACACAACGGTGATACCGTCAAAGAATGTAATTAAAAAATATAAGATAGAGGGACTATGAGAAATTTCGTTGTAGAATGTTGGGATGGTGTTATGAACTTCAATCATAACCCACTAAAGAATATACCAGACTTACAAGTTAGACATTTAATATTACAAATACTGGCATGGATGTGGTGTATAACTTTTTCACTATTCTTTTCATCATGGTATATTTTTGGTATATCAGTTGTCGCACATTTTGTATTAATACTTGCAATCGTAGTAACAGTTGCTACTTTTGTTTCAACAGAGAGAATGTACAGATTTAAAGAAGGTTATCATTCTATGGGTCGTGCAAGAGGTTCAGTATTGTATAGAGGTAAAGATGGTCAAGTATATAAAGTACCATTACCTAAAAATGATCCTGGAGGAGAACACGATTAATGCCTACCTATAGATTTTATGATAAAGTAAAAGATGTTGAATATGAGGAATTAATGACTATTGCAGAAATGGAAAAGTTTATTAAGAAAAAACATATTACACTATTACCACCTACACAAATGAATATTGTATCTACTACAGGTCAAATTGACAGTAAAACAGACGCAGGTTGGAAAGAACAATTAAGTAGAATTGCAGAAAAACATCCTGACAGTAATCTAGGTAGAAGGTATAGACGTAGAGGAATTAAAGAGGCAAAGACAAAAGAAGTATTAGAAAAACACAGAAAGATAGCAAGAGCAAAAGGAAAATATAAATAGAATTAGATACGTTGCAGTACAATGGTAGGAATATTATATACTGGTAAACAGAATCCGAAAATGTAAACTGAGCAACACTCATAAAAAAAAGTGAAAATAAAATGGTAAGTAAAAAGAAAACATTAGGTATATCGGCAACAGAGTTAAACGATATAAAACCTATAACAGATAATCAAAAAGAAGTTTTTGAACAATATCAAAAAGGTCAAAATCTTTTTTTATACGGTGTGGCAGGAACTGGTAAAACTTTTGTCGCATTATACAACGCATTAAAAGATGTGTTAGACCCGAAGTCACCAAGAGAACGAGTGTATATAGTTCGTTCTTTATTACCTACAAGAGACATAGGTTTCTTACCTGGTGATGAGGAAGACAAATCATATTTGTATCAAGTGCCATATCAAAACATGGTACGATTTATGTTTAAACAACCAGACGAGAGATCGTTTGATCAGTTGTATAATAATTTAAGAAATCAAGGCACGATAGATTTCTTATCAACGAGTTTCTTACGAGGTGTTACTATTGATAATGGTGTTATAATAGTTGATGAATGTCAAAATTTAAACTTTCATGAACTAGATACAATCATTACAAGAGTAGGACAAGACACAAGAATAGTCTTTGCTGGTGATATACAGCAAACAGACTTAACAAAAACAAATGATAGAAACGGTATTTTAGATTTCGTTAATATCATGCAAGAAATGAAAGAAATAGATTGTATTGAGTTTGGCATACCAGACATTGTTAGATCAGGTCTATTGAAATCATATTTAATTAACAAAATAAAGTTAGGATTACACTATGAGCAATAAATTTTCAGAAGCACTAGAAATAATATTACACCACGAAGGTGGTTATGTAAATCACCCAAAAGACCCAGGCGGTGAAACAAACTTAGGTGTCACTAAAAGAGTTTACGAAGACTTTGGTGGCGAAAAAGAAATGAAAGATTTAACAAAAGAAGATGTTGAACCTATCTATAAAAAGAATTATTGGGATAGAGTGAAAGGTGACGATTTACCTGAAGGTCTAGACTTATGTATATTTGACTTTGCTGTAAATGCAGGACCAGGTCGTGCCGCAAAATTTATTCAGAGACTAGTAAATACTACAGTTGATGGTGGCATAGGTCCTAATACACTAGGTAAAATAAACGAGTATGTTGAACACTATGGTTTATCACAGACTATAGAAAGTTATGCATTAATGAGACAAAATTATTATGAAAGTCTTTCTACATTTGATACATTTGGTAAAGGATGGACAAGACGAGTAAGTGAAGTGACAGAAAAGGCAAAGGAATGGACGCAATAACACACACAATATTGGTTTGTATAGTAATCTATGCTTCTTATAGATACGGCAAACATGTTGCTTATAAAGATTTTAACAGATTTTTAGGAAAGGCAATGGATAAAGCAGGGAAGAAACCAGACCCATTTTTTACTAGAAGATAAATTGCTTGACTTTTTAGTCAAACCGTGATATAATAGTTTTAACTATTAAGGATTATATAATGTTTACACATCAACCACCATTAAGAGACTTACCTCTACTGAAAGCAAAGAACGTAGATGGTAAAAGATTTTACGAAGACCAAGAAACTAAAAAGATTTATCCGTCTATAACATCAGTATTATCAATTCGTCAAAAAGAAGGATTGTTAAAATGGCGTAAGAACGTAGGCGAAGAAGTTGCAAATCATGTAATGATACAGGCCGCAAATCGTGGCACAGCAGTACATAACATGGTTGAAGATTATTTAAACAACGTTGACTTAGAACAAGTTGACAAATACAAAAAACAATTCTTACCTAGAATGATGTTTAACGTATTGAAACCAGAGTTATCAAAAATAAATAATATACGATTACAAGAGGCGGCAATGTTTTCTACTGATTACACAGTTGCAGGTCGTGTCGATTGTATTGCAGAATATGATGACGTGTTATCTATCATAGATTTTAAAACATCTACAAAAGAGAAACAAGAAGACTGGATTGAAAACTATTTTATACAAGGTAGTGCTTATGCAGAAATGTATAAAGAACATTTTGGTGAAGAACCAACACAAGTCGTAATACTAATTACAACGGAAGAGGGTACAACACAAGTGTTTAAGAAAAAGAAAGTTGATTATTTACCTCTATTGAAAGAGGCAGTATCAGACTTTTATAAATGGCAGGAGAATAAAAATGTCGATTAAATTATATAGACTAACTACAGGCGAAGATGTTGTTGGTGCACCTCAAGAAAAAGAACACACAACAACACATACGGCAATTAAAAAACCTTTTGTGTTAATACCTATGCAAGGCAAACCAGGTGAGAATACTAGAATAGGTTTTCAACCTTATATACCTTATAGTGAAGATGAAATTGTTATGATTAAAAAAGATAATATTATTTGCACTACTAATCCAGGTGAGAACATAAAGAACGCATATGAGCAAAACACTACAAACTTAGTGAAACCAAATAGTAAACTTATAGTCTGATGAATTATTATATTAAAGTAATTTTAGGTTTCTTTGCATTGGGCATATTTTGTTCTCTCTTATTTGCAGGATTAAACAAAGCACAGGCAGACGAAACATTCCCGAAAGATTTATTGAGAGTACAATCAGTACCAGTTTATTGTGGTAATTCTTTTGAAGTGTTAGTCACTACAATGAATACTTTTAAAATGCAGTTAATGGGTAGTGCCAATGTTACAGTACAAGGTCAACCAGACGGAAGACTTTTAGGCACCATGTCAGTATGGTATAATACTGATAATCAAAAAGGTGTCTTTTATCTTACCATTCCACAAACAGGTGAAACTTGTTTGATGTCGTATGGTATAGATTGGGTCTTTGATACAGAAATACTATTAGATGTAGTAAACAGTTCCCTTGCTAATGTGAGTAAACTACCTGATATCGAGGTAGAATAGAAAGCGTAGCAAGGGAGACCAGAAAGAGAAATATGACACCAAAACAATTTGCACTAGTGATAGAAAAAATAGCAAGTAAAAAAAGAATATCACATATGGATGCTGTATTAGATTATTGTAAAGAAAAAGAAATAGAACCAGAACAAGTGACACATCTAATAAACAGAAATTTAAAAGATAAAATTAAAATGAACGCACAAGATTTAAACTTTTTACCAAAAACAGCAACATTACCAATATAGGAGAAACATGAACTTAATAAGACACACATTTAAATATAGAGTTGCAGGCGTCTGGCAAGATGTCACAACAGTTGATTTATTTAAAAATAGAAAAGTAGTATTGTTTGGTTTACCTGGTGCATTTACACCAACATGCTCATCAAAACAATTGCCAGGTTATGAAGAAAACTATCAAAAATTTAAAGAACTAGGCATAGATGAAGTTTATTGTATAAGTGTTAATGACGCTTTTGTAATGAACGCATGGGCAGACGCACAAGGCATTGAAAAAGTAAAAATGATACCAGACGGTTGTGGCACATTTACAAGATCATTAGGTATGTTAGTTAATAAACCACAACAAGGATTTGGTTTAAGATCATGGCGTTATTCTGCTATTATAGATAATGAGATTATTACATATCTTGCTGAAGAACCAGGTATTAATAATTTCTCAAACGATAGTGATCCGTACATTGAGAGTACACCAGAAAAAATAATAAGTTACCTTGAAAAAGAGTAATGCAAGAAGGATATGAAGCATACAAGAAATACCTTGGCATTAAGTTACATTTTACAAAAGATGAATACGATTTCTTTAAGTATAATGCTAAAACTAATGCTAAGTACGAAACGTTTATACAACGTAATGACAAATATTTTTTTGTTAAGGCAGCCAGAAAATATGGCGATAATATTGTTGACTATTTTGTTAGCAATATCATATCTAATAAATCAAGTTACATCAAGGATATGAACCAAGAGGCATATCTAGATAGACAAAAAAGAATAGACGGTTTGACATATTATTTTGAAAGAGACATTGAACAATTAATGAGAAAGAGTGAACAAAACTTTGATAAGATATTTAAAGTAACAAGAGGTCAACATCCTATATTGATTAAAACTTATCTTGCGAAAAGAATATCTATAGAGACAATGTGTATCTTACAGAATATGTTAAATTATGTAAAAAAATTTGACAAGACAATAAAAGATACAATTATATGGCCACAGTTAAAAACAAAAATAGTAAAATATGGTCCCTTTATCAAATACAATCCAGAGAGAATGAAACTAATACTAAGGGGCATGATAAAATGAGTGATTTGTTTGTATTAGGTAATGGTGAAAGTCGTAAAGACATAGACGTAGAACTTTTAAAAACAAAAGGTAAAGTTTATGGTTGTAATGCACTTTATCGTGAACACAAACTAGATGGTCTTATTGCAGTAGACCCTATGTTAGAACATGAAATATATCGTAGTGGTTACTGTGACGAGAACAAAGTATATTTTCGTGATTGGGAAAACATGCCTAACGAACATTATGAAATGATGAAAGAGGCACAATCATCTAATATGAAAAACCCAACAATAAGAGAATGGAAACATACACCAGAGAACTGGTATGCCAATTTTGTTATACATGGACAATCAACAGTAAATCAAAAAAGACCTGACGATAGATGGAAAGGTGATGGATTTGAGAATGTATATATCACATGGACATATGGTCTTGCAGATAACAATATCACATTACTAAGTGATATTATGAGTGACTATTATCCTAATTGGGAAGGTGAAGGCGGACCTAAAGATCCAGGTTGGTCATCAGGTGCAACAGCAATGTATATAGGTTGCAAAGTAGAAAAACCTAAAAGATGTTTTCTAATAGGTATGGATATGTATAGTACAACAGATTTTATAAACAATCTTTACAAGAACACAAATGGTTATTTAAGTGACAATGAGAACTCAGTAACACCACAAAATTGGGTAATACAAATGGGTCGTGTCATGGTAAGATATCAAGATATAGAGTTTATTAAAGTGAATCCTGAAGGTAATAGTCAGGTATCACAACGCATGCCACAATGGGACAGTTTACCCAATGTGAAATATATGTATAAAAAAGAATTTTATGCCAATTTATCGCTTGACTTTTAGTCTAGGATGTGGTATAATATAGTTATCATTCAGCAGAAATGAGCAAGTTGCAACTTGTTTATCGTTCTGACTGAACAATGCTTAAGAGGGCATAAAGTCTATCTGAGGAGGGTTAGGGCCGACTGGCTGAAGACACCAAGGGTAGGTTATTAGTAGGGACCATCTTCTTAGGAATCTGGACTCTTCCTGAAAAATTGTGGGTATTCCACCAGGTAAATCCCACGAACGGCTGAGTGATAATTTTTTTATTATGAAAAGAAAAACTTGTATATATACTACTATACAATTAATACGAATACAACGAATACAATTATAAGGAGACAAACATATGTCATTCGCAGACTTAAAAAGAAGTCGAGGCAACTTCGACAAACTAACTAAAGAACTAGAAAAAGTTGCACAACCTACCACAAACAATAATTCCTCAGATGATACAAGGTTCTGGAAACCAGAACTAGATAAGACTGGCAACGGTTATGCTGTATTAAGATTTTTACCTGCTGTAGAAGGCGAAGAACTGCCATGGGCAAGAGTATGGTCACATGCTTTTCAAGGACCTGGTGGTTGGTATATTGAGAACAGTTTAACAACACTTGGTCAAAAAGATCCTGTGAGTGAAGAAAACAGTAAACTGTGGAATACTGGTTCTGACGCAGATAAAGAAATCGCCAGAAAAAGAAAAAGAAAACTATCTTACTTTACAAACATATTAGTTGTTTCTGATCCTGCTCATCCAGAGAACGAGGGTAAAGTATTCTTATACAAGTTTGGTAAAAAAATCTTTGATAAGATTACAGAAGCAATGAAACCAGAGTTTGCAGACGAACAAGCAATCAATCCATTTGATTTTTGGGCAGGTGCAAACTTTAAGTTAAAGATAAGAAAAGTTGATGGATATTGGAACTATGATAAATCAGAGTTTGAGGCACCTTCAAAAATAAATGAAGATGATGATTACATTGAAGCATTATGGAAAAAACAATATGCATTGAAAGAATTTTCAGCACCAACAAACTTCAAGTCTTATGACGCTCTCAAACAAAAATTTGAGAAAACAGTTTACGGTACTGGAAAAACTGTAACAGCAGACGAGATAGATATCCCACCTGTAAGTCCTGTTGTTGCGGAAGTTAGTGACACACCTAAAGTAAGTGAAACACCTTCGCCAATTGAAACCACCTCCCCTAGTGATGATGGTGAAGACGATACTATGAATTACTTTAGTAAATTAGTTAACGAGTAAATCGTTACAATCTCTCCTGTTCACTAACCTGTCCATGTCCTTATAAATAGGACATGGACTTATTTTTAACAATATTAGTTGACTTTGGATTGCCTGTTGCCGCTGCAATGGTAATGGGTCTTTTCATTTATATTATTCTTAAATATATTCTAGCAGGAGTTGTAGAACAAGTTGGCACAATATCAATGTTAATTGGATCGCTAGATAATAGAGTAAAGACCATGAACCATGACCTTATCAAACTTGACATTTTAGTATGTAGCGCTCTCAATATCAAACCTGACATGGATAGAATATCCAGAGCAGATGGTAAAACAGACGCTAGAAAAGATTAATGCCAGTAGAAGAAACATCCGCTATAGTAGAGATATTGAACCAATATGGATTTGCCACGGTTGCGGCAATCGCCATGGGTTATTTTATTTACTTCATATATACTTACATAACAGGAAACATAATAGAGAAACTAGACAAGGCACAATATACCACTATCTTACTCATAGATAGAATTAGAATGCTAGATAATGATTTAATTAGATTAAGGTCAAAGTTAGACACCATTTTGGCCATGAGAGAGAACGAGGAAAAAGATGGAACTAGGAATAATAATAAAGATAGTAATATGTCATTGGATAGGAGACGGTCTTCTTCAAACAGAGAAGATGGCAACCCAAAAGAGTAAATCGTATTACTGGTTGACGGCACATGTTGGGGCATACATCATACCATTTGTAGTGGTTTTTAACAGTATCATGCCATGGGTAATATTGACGGCAATATTGCATTGGTTACAAGATTGGCAAACATCAAGAATAAACTCTCATTATTTACAAGTAAAAAACAATAGAATGTTTTGGTCATCTATCTGGACTGACCAGATGTTACATTACATCATATTGTTCGTTTCAATTACCTATTTTATATAAATACTAGCATATGAAAGCACTAAAATTATTGGTGCTAGGTATGTTTTTTTATGTGCTTTCGACACCTAGTATCGCAAGTGAAATCGTACATGATTTTTCAAATCCTTCTTTCTCTGGAAATGGATACAGTACACATGTCCTATCACTTGAACAATTAAGATATAGTAGAGAAAAGAATATTGCTGACGACCAAAGGTCTGCTGACGCCGCTGCCAAGCGTGAAGAAAATAATACGACTATTAACAAGTTTATCAAAAACGTTGAAAGTCGTATCTATGCAAATTTATCAAAACAGTTAGTTGATAATATGTTTGGTACAGAATGTGAAGGCACTTGTCCTACATCTGGTACTGCTGAAGTAGAAGGTTCTACAATCTATTGGGTCAAAGACACAACAACAGAAATAATCACACTAACAATTACATCACCAGATGGTTCGACAACAACAATGTCCGTACCAGTAGGCGACTTTAAATTTTAATATGTCAATCAGTTTTCCACACATTGCTGCCATAGTTGCGATTACTTGTTTTCTAACAAGTTGTGCTTCAACAAAATCTGATAGTATAGTTTATGGCGAATCACCATACACACTTGAAACAGATACAATGAAAAGATTAAACCTAATACCTGAATTAGGTCAACCACAAATTACAATTGCAGTTTATAATTTTCCTGATAGAACAGGACAAAGAAAACCTAATGTAAAGTTTTCTCAATTATCAACAGCAGTTACACAAGGACCAGAGACATGGGTTATCAATGGATTAAAAGCAGTAGGTGGTAATGACCCTTGGTTTATAGTTGTAGAGAGACAAGGTCTTGACGCTATAATAAAAGAAAGACAATTAATAAGATCAACAAGAGAATTATATGATGGAGAGAGTGACGTAAAAAATCAATTAAAACCTCTAAAGTTTGCAGGACTTATAGTAGAGGGTGGTATTGTAGGATATGATTCCAATGTTACATCAGGTGGCATTGGTGCAAGATATTTTGGTATAGGAGTTAATGAACAATATCGTACAGACCAAGTAACAGTTTCGATAAGACTTGTTGCAGTACAAACTGGTGAAATATTAATCACCACATCAGCAACAAAGACTATCGCAAGTCATTCAAGTGGCGGTGACGTATTCAGGTTTTTAGACATGAGTACAAAAGCGCTTGAAATAGAGACAGGTGTCGCAACTAATGAACCTGTCAATTATGCCATAAGAACTACAATCGAGCATGCTATTCATAATATGATTTATGAAGGTATCGATAAGGGATTATGGAAATTTAAAATAGAGGAGTAAAGTAATGTACGCTAAGATAATCGCAATAGTAATGTTGTTTGCCTTACCGGTAATGGCAAATGATATCTATGTGACACAATCAGGTGCTACGCTTGACCTCGACATTACCCAAGACGGACAAAACAATACTGTAGGTAATAGTACAACTGCTTCAACAGTTACAGGTGCTAATACCACTATCGACATTGATCAAGTTGGTAATAGTAACGTTTTAAAGTTTGATGTAAACGGCGCAACCTTTACAGGAACATTTAACGTCACAGGAAACTCAAACGATATAGATTTCAATTGTGATAGCGCAGGAAATAATTCTTCATGTGCTACTGCTACTGCTTCAATAGTATGGGTAGGTAACTCAAATGATTTAGATATCGATATAGGTGAAACTGCTGACGCCGCAAATGCGACTGTAAGTATAACAGGATCATCAGGAAGTGACAGTAACGTAGTTGCTGCTACTATCGATGGAACATCTGCTATATTAACGTTAACCGTAAACGGTGACACAAATAATTATTTAATTGACATAAATGGTGATGGTGATGTTAACGGACACACCTTAGTTCACAGTCACACTGGTTCAATTGCTGATGTAGATATAACACAATCAGGTGTTTATGATAATATAATTAACTTGACAACAAGTGGTGATAACCATGATATCGACATATCGCAAACTGACTAAGTGGACAATAATAATATTAATATTATTCTATGCTACCTCTTTATGGGGTAGCATAGGTAACGTTGACCAAGTAGAAGGTAACGGTGTTATCGACCGTGACAAAACAGATATAACAATCGAAGAAGAACTTTCCATAGAACAATACGACACAGTAAAAACTGGTAATGGTAAAGTAGGTATATTATTCATAGATGATACCAGAGTAGATGTAACTCAACACAGTAAACTTATTATAGATGAATTTGTATTTGACCCAAATACTAACACAGGTAAACTGTCATTAAAGGCGGCACTTGGTACAGTTAGATATGCAAGTGGACAGATTGCAAAAAACTCCCGACAAGATGTAAAGATAACGACACCAACAGCAACGATAGGTGTTCGTGGTACAGATTTTTCTATGACAATAGATGAACTAGGTGGTAGTACAATTATATTATTACCATCATGTGATACAAATGGTAATTGTTTTGTAGGTGAGATTAGTGTAGAAACAGACGCAGGACAAGTTATACTCAATCAAGCGTTTCAAGCAACACAAGTAAACGTGCCTGAAAGTCCGCCATCACCACCAGTAAAATTAGATTTAGAAATAGACATGATTAACAACATGTTGATTGTTGCAAAACCAAAAGAAATAGAAGAAGAAGATTATGTAAAAAAAATTAAAGCAGTTGCAGACGCATTAGATATTGACTTTTTAGAAATTGATGACTTAGAACAAGATTACTTAGAAGAAGACGAAAACTTATATGTAACAGGTTTAGATATAGATTTTTTACAACAAAATTTTCTTGCAGACATACTTAAACAAATCAATGAAGAACTTGCAAAAGAAATGAGAAATGAGTTTGATAAACAAGAACAAAGATCAACAGAAGGTATTGTGTTAGGTAAAAATCCTGAGACTGGTGTTATATTGTTAGACGAAGATCCACAATGGGTATGGATACGAGAAGACGCCTCTGGCGCATACATTGAACTGAGATTAGATAAAGAATATGGATATGTTATAAATATAATACAAGGGGAGTTTGAAATGTACGATTTTGAATTACTAGGACAAGACAACGAAATAGATATACAACAAATACAATGAAAACATTTTATAAGTTTTTAGAAGACAATCCTAGAATTGCAAGAAAAAAAGGACAACCTGCAGGTTCAGATAAACATAGTGATTTGTACACAGACGAGAATCCAAAGGGTACAATACACGGTCTTAAATTTGCAACAGTAAAAGACGCTGAGGCAAGTGTAGCAAAGATTGAGAAGTCAGGTAAAAAACACGCTCACAAAATACAGGCAGCGATTGCTATGGAACAGAGAGCAAGAGAAATGGGTAAGACATCCGCAGCGGATGTTTATCGTAGATATATTAATAAGATGAAAGCAAAAACAAAGAAGAAAAATGAAGAAACAGAACCCGATAGCGAAAGACCTACGAACACCTAAGTACAGAAAAAGGGTAGTAAAGGATAAAACAAAATATGATCGTAAAGATATTAAAAGACAATCTCCTATTATTATGTCTAATGGTATTCATTCTTACATTATCGACTTTGACAAAGGCAAATGATTTAGACTTAACAATAGATAATCTAACAGACGGTGGTAGTTTAGATATAGTACAAGATGGTGAAAACAATGATATTGACTTTGATATAGTTAGTATGGATGGTTTCATTATAGACATTGACCAAGTAGGTGATGGCAACTCACTTGACGTAAACGTAGATGGTAGAACATCTAACGGTTCATCTATGTATTTCAATCAAACAGGTAACAACAAGTCTTATTCGAACACACTATGGTGTGGTCATTCATTTTGCACTATAACAGTTAATCAAAACTAAATAGTAATAGTGAAATATATTACACATTGGACAACAGCGTTCATAACGCTATTTTTTCTTACATATCTAGGGTTACAAGACCCAGGTTTCAAAGAGACACTACGACTAAAATCTTTTGACTTTGTTCTTGCGAATGAAGAAAAATCACAATCAAAAGACATTACAATCATAACAATAGATGAAGAAGCAATTGAGAAGTATGGTCAATGGCCATGGCCGAGAGACATACTAGCAGATTTAATTTTAAATTTAAGACAGGCAGAAACAGGTATTATTGTTATGCCTATATTGTTTACTGAACCTGATAGGTTTGGTGGTGATTGGGAGTTTTGTGAAAAGTTAGGTTACGGTACTGTAATTGCACAAACAGGTACAGTACAAAAAAGAACATCTAATCCTGTACCAAGAGGTGTTGCGAAGATAGGAAATCCTTTAGACTTTTTATATGAATGGCCTGGTATGTTAGGTCCATTGCCAGAACTTGCGAAGTGTACACAAGGCGTAGGTGTTATCAACACAGCACCAGAAATAGATGGTGTTGTAAGACGAGTTCCTTTACTCATGAAAATAGGTGATGAGGTCTATCCTAATATGGCGATAGAAACAATAAGAGTTGCAGTAGGTGATCCTTCTTATCAAGTTAAGGCGGATGATACAGGTATAATCGCAATGAGAGTGCCTGCCTATGCAACAATCAACACAGACACAAACGCAAGAATATGGTTACGATGGAACAAAGAGTTTAACACATTATCTGCCGCCAGTCAAGACTTTTCTGACGCCGCAGGTACAACAGTAATTATTGCCTTGACAGCAGAGGGTACATCTAGTATAGTTGCAACACCAATAGGTGAACAATATGACTATGTTATAAGTGCTAACTCACTACAGACAATATTAGATGGTGAGACTATTACAAGATATGATTCCTTGATAGAATTAATGCTTGCATTTGCTGTAGGATGTGTTATAATACTATTAACAAGATTTGCCCCATACTGGATTATAGGTCTAACATTACTAGGTGCGACATTTGGCATAGGTAACTATTTTACAATTGCATTTGAGACACTAGTATTAATAGATGTCACATGGATATTATTAACATTATGGGTTACAGGTTTTCATGCAACATTCTTACGTTTCATATTAGAGTTTCGTGCCAAACAACAAATCAGAAAACAATTTGAGAAGTATCTTGATCCACGACAAGTGGCGATACTTGTAAAAGATCCTAGTAAATTAAAACTAGGTGGTGAAAGAAAAGAAATGAGTTTCTTATTCATGGACATTGTAGGGTTTACACCTATAAGTGAATACTATAAAAACAAAGATGATCCTGAAGGACTTGTAGAAGTTATCAATGATTATCTAAACCGTATGAGTAAGATAGTATTAAAGAACGGTGGTACAATTGACAAGTATATGGGCGATTGTATTATGGCGTTTTGGAATGCACCACTTGATTGTGACAATCATGCTGAAATGGCAGTCAAAACATCTATCGAGTGTGCTGAAGAAACAGATAGAATTAAAAAAGAATTTAAAGAAAAAGGTTTACCAGATATTAACATTGGTTCAGGTGTTAATACTGGAACATGTATTGTAGGTAATATGGGAAGTGAGATGAGACTAGACTATTCTGTAATAGGTGACGCTGTAAACTTGGCAGCAAGACTAGAAGCACAGACTAGAAACTACAAAGATGATAATGGTAAAGTTACACCTACTTTGTATTCGTCTTATACGAAAGAACAATTGATTGATATTAAATCAGTTGAAGTAGATAAGATTAAGGTGAAAGGTAAAGAAGAACTGATCACGATTTACAAACCAAAGGAGAAGTCGAATGACATTATCAAGGCAAATGGGCACAATGCTCAATCAATTCAAAAGGAGAACTAAAATGACAAACTTAAAGAAACAATCGAAACGAAAGAAGATGAAAAATTTAATGACCTTAACGAAGACGCCTAGATATCAGACGGCCTAAAAATCTTCACCAGGAGTTAAAGAATAATGAGAACCATTGGCGATATTCATTGCTTCAATGGTTCTCTCATGATTTGAAGCACTAGTATTTACAGAAACAACTGATCTATTATTTACAGTTGAGTTAGTTGAATTATCATCAGCAGTCGTAACTACTGTACTATTACCTCTTTCCATATTACCACCAAATCTCATATCAGCATTTTCTTCCATATTCTCACCTAATGCAGACCTTAACATTCTAATATTTTTAGACGCTTGA
>Ga0209232_1000889_pt1 | contig 17148 bp, 10 predicted proteins | sample ETNvirenome_2_60_FD_184066 | JGI IMG/M metagenome (GOLD analysis project Ga0209232, IMG submission 184066) | Marine viral communities from the Pacific Ocean - ETNP_2_60 (SPAdes) (version 2) | ecosystem: Environmental > Aquatic > Marine > Oceanic | place: Pacific Ocean | collected 2013-06-22
TCGAGAACTTATGACTGTTGTCAAGTGTAGCGGTAAGTTCGAGACCGCAAACTACAGTGTGTCCTTTGCTACTTGCCTAATCCAAGGCTGGAATGTGATGTTTGCAGGGGGTAATGTGTAACTCACTACCCGTCCTGCATGTTACACACCATAGATATCATTCACTTTACGTGTTTGTCACATATATCACATGATGTGGTCCTGCCACCACTGAGGGCTTTCACCCCCAGTGGCTTACGTGTCGCTGATTGCTGTCCTATCCGAGTAGTCCGAAGAAGTCGTCATCATCCGTGAGGTCTGCCAACTGGCCTGATGCACCAATCTTGACCTGATGCTTCGACATGTCGAGAGTCGAGAGCCAGTCTGCGAGGCTGACGCCTTGCAGTGCCTCATACATCTCGTGCTTCTTGTTAGCCATGCTACCCAAGTTGATGTCATCCCATGATGATAGTGCTCCATACTCGTCTGGTGCCTTGCTGATTGCGACATTGTGGAAGTCGTCCATCTGCTGTGTCCTCGCCATTACTGGCTTGTATCGCTCTAGTCCTGCTATGGGGCTAATCTTGCTGGTGATTGCACCCTTGAGGAGCCTTGCGAGTAGGTTGTCACCCTGCATGTCACCACGCTGGGTTGGTGTCAGGAACTTGCTGTCGAGTGTCGACAGTAGGTCACCGACGGTGCCCTTGATAGTGGCCCAAGGTAGTATGTGACCCTCCTTGTGGTGCACTACACGTATCGCTCCACCGATGAACTCGGTCACTTGAGGAACAAGCGTCACCCTGTTCACTCCGTCCACTGGTGACTCATACGCTATCTGGAGCGTTGTCTCACCGAGTTGTCCCTTGCTACCCTTGTTGCCGGCTACGATGTGTAGCCATCCGTTCTCAATGCCGAGGTTGAAGTGGAACACCATTGATGCCACTTCGTTTGCTATCCTACCTGCTGGCTGAGACACGGCAGTCGTCATCCTGCTCACCGTTGTACCGATGAGCAAGACCATTGCTGTTATCTGTGCTATTACGTCTTTCTTTGTTGTCATTGTCTTCACATCCACCGTACTTACCTCACCGTGATGGGATGCCCTCATCATGGTGTGATTCGCTTCGGCTTCAATCTGCAATAAGCCCAGACGCTACATCGAATCAAACCGTTGCACTGCGAGCCAGTCACTTGCGGACACGAATGAGCCGTTAGCCGGATTCGCGTAATGGCAAGTGACTGTGTTGCGGTTCTAGCCACGCGCGAACGACAGAAATTTTTTTGCTGGAAAATTCTTTACGTGATGCCCCTTTGCAGCAGTCATGGCCCTAGAGGATGCATGGTTTTTTCTGAAGGGAGCGCCTGCTCCTGCTTGGACAAGGAACGTCGCTGAGTCACCTAAAGTCATAACGGGTGGGTACCAAGACCCTGTAGCGGGGTTCATGGGCACTGCGGGCCATGACGGGACTAGGGACAAACACGGTCTTAGAAATATTCAACATGTAGACAATCAGGTCCAGACGAACGAAGCCCTGTCTAACATGCGACAAGGGGCAAATGTCGATTTGCGTCAGGGGCAACTAGACCGAGCGAAGAAGAATCTAGGTTCTAGCCGTGCGGCTTGGCGCATGAACGACATAGCCTATAACGCACTTACTCCACCACGGTCATTTACGCGGAGAGCCTTGGATAGACTAACAGGCCGAAAACAGCGTGGGGGTGACCGGATGACCGAAGAGGAGGCGGTGGAGGGTGAGGTACAGGATGTGGACTGGAAGAAAAGGCAATTACAGGCTGCTCAGGAAGGTCAGTATCTGGGCCATAGAAGGTATGAGGATGACCAATCCCCGCAACCGTTCAGTAATACCCACCAAGTCCAAAGGATGCCAGCACCCGATGTAGGGGCTGAGTCCAGTTTCAATACGAACCCTGCTGATGCCACGACTAGTGCGTTTGACCCTGCACCCACATGGCAAGGGCATGAACAGCCTAAGCAGCAGCAATCATGGGTGCCTCCTACCCAATAATCTCTTAGCCTGACCCCCCCTGCGCTAGCCATGGCTCTAGAGGATGCTTGGTCGATTCTGAAGTATAATCAGTTCTGGAGAGACAAAGGGACTCAGAACCTACTCAATGAGGCTCATGGTAAATTCCAATCCATTCGGGATACAGGGAGCACCAATCAGAGGTTGGCTGAAGCACGACTTAAAGAGCGGAAATTTTGGGATTTGAAGGGGAAGAAGAAGGACCGGAAAGAAATACAGGACGCGAGACTAAAGCAGGAAGCCGCTAAATTAGCAAGCAAGCCTTACATGGACCAATACCGTGAGAATGAACACGCGATGAGGGAAGAGCCAAATGCTCTCCACAGAGAACCACTTCAGGGCACACTCTCCACTAATGCGCTAGACCCGAACTTGGGCGCTAATTTAGCCTCTGGCACTGCTGAGGGATGGGCCAATAGAGAATGGAATCCGAATTACGGGTACGGAGCACAGAGTGGTAATTCCGCAAGCGATTCCAATTCAGATAGTGTAAGGGACGACAGGAAGGCATTCGAGCAAATAGACCCAATGACATGGAGGGCCAAAACGACGGAGGAACGATTCGGGGAAAGGTTCGGACCGAACGACACATACTTCACAGATGGTAATAATTTTTCTAGCAGGAATCCTGAACACTACAATGAATACACAACACCTGAGTGGGTGGGCGAATGAGTAAGTGCTCATGCGGCTGCGCTGAAGGCAAGTGCAGGTGCAAGCCCGGATGCAAGTGCGGGTGCAATCACGAGAAGGGCGGTGCGGATTGGGCGCAGAAGGTCACTAAGGCGAAGACGAGTCATACTAGAAACCTCGGTAATAGAATCCCAGTGCGTAGCAATAGGACGAATCAGGGCGCTACTGCCCCTACCCCTCCACCAAAGCAGGTAGGAGTGGCACAGAATACTACTGCTATGTGCAATACTTGCGGTAGGGAGAAGCACGTTTTGAACGTGAACAACGGGATATGCAACATATGTGCACAGATGCAGGGGTCACAATGATGTCAGACGCCGTTCCCTTGGAACTAGCGTGGGACGCTATCATAAAGTATGTCACAGACCCCACAAGAGGTCACGTGAAGGACCCTCATACGGGGGAATTGGGGGGTGTTGCTCACAAGGACTACCGACCTCCTGCTAGAGTCACTGATTTGTCACAGTCCAAGAACTTCAAGGTGAATGACCCATCGACCCACATGCCGGGCCCTCCTGAGGCGTCAAATATCGGTCCGGGCAGTACTGGTGAGAGTTGCAAGACCTGCGCTGCACCTAGCACAGGGGGAGAATGCCAGAATGAACAGTGTGCTACTAACCAGAAGAGCGGGCAGACTGGTGTCAGCAATAATCTCGGTAAAATCAAGCCTCACACTATCGTTCCACCAGCAGCGACTGCCAGCAATGCAGGTGGTGGACAGCAAGAGATACAGGGACGCCTTGAAGCACACGTAAATGACATGCACGGCGAGGAGGGGTCTGGGGCGCAGAGTGGTAGCGTCTCCTCTGCACCAAAGAAGACTCGAGCATGGCATGAGAGGATGACTGACTGGGCCAAGGACTCCATGACGCCTCAAGGTCAGGGTGAGATGACTAACGTGATGTCCGAGAACTTCGGCACTCAAGCGCATGACCCCAATGCTGGTGGGATGGCGAACCTAGGCAATGCCGCTACGAGTTTCTTCTCTTCCCTCCCTAGCCTGAGTGACTTGCGGACCAAGGCAGGTCTGAACATCGCACCTGCAGGTGGATGGCAGTAACTTAACCCAAATCTCTTAACCTACTACGGCTTCCGGGGCACATGGCAGTGCTGGTCAGGGACAATCCCGGCTCTCTTGTTTTAGTCAAGGCCGCTGCCAAAAAGGGCAAGAGGCCGACGGAGACCCTGTGGCAGTTAGTCAACAATAGGTGGCGAGGCGCTAATGTCAAAAACCACGCTTCTGGGATTCCCGGTGACGGAGGCACTCACTACAATGGTGACGAACTGCGAATGCTAGCCCATATGTGGGATGCTCTGGGGTTCAACCCTGACCGTCCCGAGGGTAATATAGCGTCACTGCATAACGAATCCGCTCACCCTGAACCGAAGTTCTTCGGAGGAGGTCTCATAAACCCTGATACTGGGGAAGCGATGCATCCCTCAGGAGCGACCTTGGAGCATCTGGGCCAAATGGGTCGGAAGGCGATAAGCGCCATGAGACTACGGCACAGGAGATACATAAGCCCGAAAGGGGCGAAGGGGAAGGGACCGAAAGTCCATAAGGAGACTGGTGAGATTCTACCAGAGTACGAAGACGGTCCTTGGGGTCCGGGCACTGGTGCTCATTTCAGCGAGAAATTGAGGGGGTCGTGGAGAAAGAAGGTACCGACGACTCAGAAGACGGAATACAACTTGCACCCCACAGAAGGGCTACAGAGGACAGTGACTCATACTCCCAAAGACGGTACTGAAGCGACATCTACTACAGATGCGAGTGGTTCACTAGCCACTAGCACTGCATTCGCTAATCTACCAAAGGGTGATGCCGAACCCTCTGAAAAGACTGGAAATGCTCTAGATGACTCCTTCAGCACTCTCTCCAACGAGCCCGGTGAGGGTAATTTGTTCGATGAGGCATCGAGTGATACTGAGACCATGCCTACCCATGAGGAGTTGATGGAGATGTATAGACAGAACCAGTTAGGGAACAAGGGCGAGGGAGATGCATGACTCCAGAGCGAGAGTCATGGGAAGTCCTGAAGCAGAGCGCTGAGGGGATGCAGAAACTCCCTGAGACCCCTGAGAAGATAAGCGCCGACCATGAGCAGAAGTTCAATGACGCCAAGATGCAGCACAATGCGAGCATCAACAATGACTCCATCAAGAACTACGTCATGAGCAACCTCCCTGTCATGACAAGGGCTAGGGACGATTTGCACCGATTGCAGGAGGATGTGGGTGAACTGCTACTCGCACCGAATGCCAAGAAGGTCATCAACCCAGTGGATAAGGCCATCAAATCGCTCACTGATGCCATCAGAATGGCTAGAGCGCATCTTCCCGAGACACCCGGTGCGGGATTCGCTGAGACGTCTTCAGGGGGGAATGACGCTTTGAACCGCTCTGCAGAGGAGATGGGTGGTGATTTCGACGGGCTTGCCTTCCCATCGTCAGGTGATATGACACATGCAGGTAATACGTCACGTTCTACTTTCGCTCCTGAGTCTTTCTCTTAGTCCACAACCTTCATCCCTCCCGGCCTATTGCGAAGGGCGTGCTGATGTCCAACCCACTGGAAGATGCATGGGGTCATCTATTCGATGAGTACATGCTCTTCAAGATGGAGACATGGAGTAAGAGGCAAGAGAAGAAGAGCATAAGGGTCTTAGTACATAGGCTGAGAGACCCCACTCTTGTATCTGACGAGGATGATGAGGACAAGAAGATAGCGGCTGTAGAAGCGTTGTTGCGTCGACAGTATATGAGGAACATGCCGAAGTTCAACGCATTGATGAAGGCCTGCTCTCAATACCAGTTGATGAATGATGGGACTATCAAAGCAACCGAAGACCCTAAGGATAGCATTTTACATGCCCACGTAGGTGGCTCTCATGGAGTGGGGGAGATTAATCTCGAGACTATGCTCTCCCTCTCATTGAATGCCATTTACAATGAGGCTACTAAGCATGTGTATGAGCAGCATGAGGCTGAGACCGATTTCATAACTAGGCAGCGGGATGTCGCCATGCTACAGGAAGACCTAGATGGTAGGCTCTGTCATGTATGCCGTGGTGATGGGGAGACCTTCACACCGGCACGTTATCGTGCGAATGGGGACCAGATAGAAGGGACTGGAGTGCAGAGCACATGCAAGGAGTGTTCCGGGGAGGGTTATATTCGATTCGGTAGTAGCACCATGGGTAGAATGACTGCTGCTAGGCTCTCTAGATGGTTGGCAGATGCGGACAATATGGGTTGGAAGGCCCAACCAACACCTAGAGAGATAGACAGGGAGATGTATAATCTGAAGAACCCTCGAGACCCTGAAAGGCAATCCAAGATTGTAAGGAAGTTGGTAGAGAGGGCTTATCCAGACGAGTCGCCAGAATTGGAGGGTGGAGAACCCCATGTACCGAGTATGGATAGATTGCGTGATATAGCGAAGGAGAGAGCGATGAATAAGCGTCTGATAGGAGACCCCCACAACATGAGTCTCCCTGAGAGGCTCTTAGAATTGAGTAAGTTCAGAGCCAAAACTATCGACATCCTGACTTGGGGCATGGTAGAGAAGTTCCTCTACCCACAAGAGGGTGGCGAGTGGGTGGATGCGGTGCAGCCCAACGCACAAGAAAGGCAGGAACATGAGGAAGAGGTGAATAGAATCCAGAAGGCTGTCCGACTTGAAATCGAGGGTTTGGATTTAGACTCACCAGTGACTGATGATGCTCATTGGCTCAGACAATCCTATGAGCGGTATCTAGAGGACCGTCGGAGATACCACGACGGGGAGGATATATCGGAGGATAGAATACGGAAGAATGCCAAGGAGGACTTCTTCGAGAATAGGACAGAGGCACCTCTGTACCAGTACTTCAGGCCTTATGTGCGTGAATTGGTCAAGAATCATGAGATGTTCACTACGAATCACAAGTATCTCACGGAAGAAGGGTTAGACCAACCGATAGGGCACAAGGAGAGGAGGGCGGCAGAGGCAGACATAATCCATCAAGCGAAGGAGTGGTTACTTGACGTAGTGCACAGGTCCAAGAACCTCCATATCGGCACAATGACCGCTTTTGACGAAGAGATGAGGGAGCAAGACGTTGATTGGAAGCAATTGAACTTTGATAGGGTGATGAGTTCTTGGGAACTGCTAGGCGGTTCTAGTAAGGGTGACAAGATACGCAAAGCCATACTTGACCTGAAACTAGAGCATAGGGACGGGACTAGGGAGTCTTTCCTAGGGAATATCCTGTCAGGGGGTCAGATGACTGGCACCTTCCCCATGAACGCATTGGCGCAAATGTCACACACCATCTACGCCCATGGTACTGGCTTGATAGGTTCTAAGAATAACGCTCTCGAGATTGAGACCTATTTGAATAGCAGGGATGGTGGCAAGAGACACGAGTATGTAGAGCAGACTCATGACATCGGGGGTGTGGATGCAATAGACCCCGACACAGGTGAGTTGGAAGAAGACAGGTATAATGTCGATGAGGATGACCTGTTGGAAGAGGATGGTGCTTTGGGTGATTCCCCCGAGGAGACTTACGCGGAGAGGGATTGGGCTGGTGCTGATGCTGCTAGTGTGGCTATGGGTGATAAGTCCACTCTGACGGGGCTTGACCCCATAGCGATTCCAGTAGGAAGTCACATACTAGACATGCAACGAGATGATATCGTCACTCTCACTCAGAAGTGGCATGACCACATGGGTTACAATACCACTCCTCCTCTTCACCGCCCTGTCAGGGATGACATCTATCTAGAGTTATTGCATTCTGCCTTACAGAAATCTGCAAGAGGTGATGGGACTCAAATCTACCAGAGTAGGAGGACAGGTGAATTAAACAAAGAACAGGCTGATGAGTTACTCAGGCAGTTGAGTGGTCTTCCACCTGAAGGGCCAGATAGGAGGTTCTGGCTAGACAGGCTAATCCAAAGAGGCCAATTCCGCACAGGTGTGAAAGATAGGCAGAGGTTTGGGAAGCAACAAACCAATTATCAGGATTACTCTCGCATGGTGACATTGAGGAATATACTACTAGACCCCCGTACTGGTAGTGTCAAGAACCTCAAGGATGTAGCAACTCACCCCGACTTCCAGCGCTTAGTGAGCAGTGATTTGAGAAGCCGGGCAATGAAAGGTCTCACAGTCAAGGAGAAACAGCAATTGTCAGAGGCTCTTGCCACTGAGGAGTATTACAAGGGCACACTGCAGAAATGCCCGGACTGTGATGCTAGCGGGAAGTCATTCGCCACTAACAACTCTTGCAGGAATGTCGTAGGTGAGTTAGGCTCACCCGACGCAGTATCATGTTCTGGTAGTAACCTCGTAGGGGCTAACAATAAAGCAGGGATGCTCATGTATATGCATCCCACTAAACCCGGAACTCTAGAGGCTAAGATTCTATATGAGAAATTACAGCAGGAACTGCTAGGTAAAACCACATACACCAACATAGAAGGGGACACTGTCACTGAAGTAGGGAGACCTGACCCTAACCACGCGATGTATAGTTTCGCACGAAGCAAGGACTACGAGAAAGGACTCTTGGAGAGAGCAGACGAGTACGATAAGAAAGTGGCTATGAGGTTAGGCCATATGGTGCTCTGCCCTGCTTGCAATGGTGAGTCTGAGTCTGATTGTGCCATGTGTGAGGGGGGTGCTGGGCCATACGCGGAGGAGGTAGACGGGAAGAGTTATGTCGCTGACACACGCATCATTCGAGATTCACATTCTAGGTCTAGTGGTATTTCCGATTACAGGTCATTGGTGCAGTTGGAAGCCAAGCAGAGGGCGGAGCGGAGATTACGAGAGGAGTTCCAGTTTCGTGGGAGGGAGACCCCGCATCGTGCGGGTATCAACTCCTCTCTCATCAACAGGATGATACCCATTGACGAAGGTGTGAACACCCATGAGTTGCACCCCATACTCCTCTTCCCTGAATTGACGCGAGAGGGTGGTTTCCTTAGCCCGGAGAGAGTGGTTCAGGAATGGAGGAAATCAGGAGGGGACCGTGATAATTTCATATTGAAGTATCGCACTTTATTCGCAGGGATACCTCAGGCACTGGAGGGTAAGTTAGCCGGAGGCTTTGGTGCTGATGTTATAGAGAGGACAAACCCCGAGAATGCGGTCAATTCAGGGTGGTTCCAAGGCTTGGTGGATGCGCTGGCTTATGAGGACAATGACTCTTTTGAGCATCTAATTGGTCAAATTCACCAAGGTGACAATGACAATCGGAACATGAGATTAGACGAGGGGCTCATGGAGAGAGGCGCTTGTAGCACATGTGAGGGTAGCGGCTACTCTCATTGGCCGGACGGACGTATCAATTTGCATCGTACATGCGTGGACTGCAAGGGTACTAAGAGTGAGGGAGTCAAGAACCAGATACTACGCAACCCTGCAAAATTCCAAGGCTTGTCTGATGAGGACATACGTGTCATGTTCGCAAGAGGGGATTTGGATTACGAGCATCGCGGGCATCGGACTGTCCTTGACAACGCACACATCAACCCTACAGGTAGGATGTGTGACACATGTCAATGTGGTCAACATGATGTCATTCGACAAGGGGACCACACAACTCTCTCGATGATGATGAAAGGGAGGAGTGCCACACCACCGAAAAGGAAATTCGGTGAAGAGGAGATGCAAAGCAGGACTCGGGTGAACAAGCCTACTCGCGCACCTATTTTCTCAGCCAATGAGAACCTAATACCAACAAGGCGACTGGCGTCAGCGCATCAGGATAAACAGCAAGGGCTCTACACGGAACTATTCGATTTGATGAATGAGGTGAAGGCTCTTGGTAAGAACGGGGAATATGGTACAGGCATTGACCCGATAACTAAGCAGAGAGTGGAAATCACCAACGAGGAGATGCATGCGAAGATAGAGAGACTAGTGCGAAAAATACGACAGCAGGACGTTCGTGATGCATGGAACGAGCGCATGGGGCGCAAGGGCTCATTGCCTGATTTGAATGTCACCGTCCCCGCAGTCCATCCAGAGGGGCATGAGAAGGAAGGGGAACCGACAGGGGAGGACCACGCGGTTGATTGGCGGCAGATAGTCGGCGGGCTCGGCATGGTGAATATATCGGCTCTACCCTCTAATATCTACGACCCCAGTGTGATACCAGAGGATGTCATCCTGAAGCACCCTTGTCCCTATTGCACTAGGGAATCCATGCATAAATTGGGGACGGACGTCCCAACCTTGGAGGACCACATGGAGGAGGGTAGAGCGCAAGGGTTGGGGGATTATGACATAGAGTGTCCTCTCTCGGTAGCGAATTTTCAGAAGGCGTTTGACGAATCTGGTGGCGACCCAGAAGCCATGAAAGGCATCGAGCCACCACAGGGGGTGCAACTCATGGCTGACGAACTTCTATCCAACCTCAATCTCGAACCTCATGAGAGGGACTATCAGAATCTAATGAGGAAATTGGAGCCTACGTTGGACGAAGCGTGGGCTAAGAGGACAAGCCACGACCCCTACACTGCCATAATGAAGACCCTGAAACCTCAACAAGTGTTAGGGATACCCATCATACAACCTATTCCCCCGGCCATTATCATGAGTGCTAGGCTCAGTACTATGGGGGGTGATAACCCTCTAGGGCGCGGTAATCCGATGTCACCGAATGCTAGGATGAACCAGATGCTCCCAGAGAGCCTCAATGGGAAATCTGCACGATTACGCACTGCCGAGGAAGCACTACCACACGATGATGAGAGTGAGGCGTTGCTGAAGAGATTGCTAGCGATGCACATCATAGAGCCGAACCACCTTGCCAGTTCACACGGTAATCCCCTAGGATTATTCTCACCAGTATCTCGTGATGGGGGCATGTCAGATTTCTTCCGTGGGAGAATTCAGTCAGAGAGCCCAGATTTCCAATCTAGAAGGGTGCTATGGGCTATGAGTGTTCTCAGGAAGAACATGGACAACATGGCTTTGACTCAGGAGGAGAAGGCAGAGTTTCGCCATCACCATCAACTTAAACTCGAGCCCTTCTTGAATCTCGAGAAGGATTGGAGGGAATATCTGACCCCTCGTATCAAGTATGAGTTAATGACGGAGTTGGGCTTGAAGCAAGACGACCCTGTGATGATGAGCATCTTCCATTTCCCTGACAAGACAATATCTTCGGGGGACACACTGTTCTCTTCTCGCTTCGATGAAGATGTCAATTGGAGGGGTTTGGAAGGGGAGGATGGTAGGATAACCCCCCTGTCCTTCATCTTCGATGCGCTAAACCGCAGTGCTCTGTTCGATGCCAAGGATGAGACTACAGCACACTTCGATGCTGATGAACATGGGTTCATGCAACCTTATGAGCACCACCCTAGTGTTTGGGGCTTCTTCCACGAGATGAGTGACCTACCGAATCCTGAACTCTTCCATAACTGGGTAGCACATGAGAGATTGGATGATTCATACAACACCATTACGAGTGGGCCGAATGAGGGGACTAGCCTGTGGAATGTCACTGGTAAGAGCCTTGGTGAGATTATGGAAGACACTGATTCCGAAGGTAACAACCTGATGGATATCCTATGGCGTGGAATCACAGGCGGGAAGGGTATCACCCGTATGAAGCAGATGAAAGTCCCAGAGAAGAAGCGACCTCAATGGGTACCAGTTCAAGTTCTGGATGGGGAGAAATACCCAGACATGGATAATATGTTGCAACTCTCAGATACCGAAGGTACTGGTTTGAAAGGGGCTTGGTATCATCTACGGAATGAGATAATCATGAGAGCGAGTTTCCCTGAGTTCAGTAAGGAGAGCATGCGTAGAGCAGGGCAGAACATGGCCCCTGTGGGTCTGAACACCCTAGGCACAGGCTCTCGCTGCCTCTCCTGCCAAGGACATGGTGTGCATCACACTGTAGATGAGGCTGCTAAATGGCATGCTAGTAAGATAGGGTATCGTGATGAGGATGGGGTTCTCTTACCGATGCCTACAGTCGCAGCATTGAACCCGGACGGCACGAAGGCATACCTGACAGAGCCTGACGGAAGTCTGCGTGAGAAGAGAGTCCCGTTGCCCACAAAAGGCGGTGTCCCATGGAGGACTGTCATAGATGCCAAGATAGACGGTGGAGACCGACGTCTGGTAGGACAAGTGAATTGGGGACACCCAGATTCCATGAGATTCATCAGGGAGGAGTTACGGCCACGACATCTGGGACAGGTTACTGATGAATGGGATGAATCATCGTGGGATGAGTACATCAACGAGTTAGCACGACACATCCCTTCATTGACGGACCCTGAATATGGGGGAATGGATAACATCCTCCCAGCCCATGAGTTCGCTTGTGTGGCGTGTCAGGGGACAGGGCACTGTGGGGGATGTTCTGGCTCAGGCCATGGGGAGCACGCTGAGGGTGTAGAGGACGCCATACAAGATATCAATATGGCTCTCCACTTCATGAAGAATCTAGGTGTGGGTATCATTCCCGGTGAGGATGGGAAATCACGATACCAGCCCAGAGCATCCATGTGGATTAAACCCAATGATGGTGCTATTGGTAGATTGGCCAGCACTCAAGGTGTTGGTCAGACGAGAGAGCCACTCCCTGAAGAGGGGCCAATCATGAGTCTCATTGGTCCAGATGATAGAGAATGGACACCCGGCACTGAAGACGAGTGGTTGGCGGCGATGGATGATAGATTCACCACCACAGCGCGAAGGTGGGCTAGAGAGCAAATCGGTGTCGCTGGTGAAGATAGTAATGCGATGGACATGCTTCGCACCATAGGTGATATAACGGACCCTGAGTCATTGCGTCATTGGGCTCAGGAGTTCTACAGCCGTGTCCTCCCAACTAGAGGGGAGGAGGTGGAGGACCCGCTCCAAGCCCCTCACGCTCACGCATATCAAAACCCTATTGAGTTAGCCAATCAAATCATTAGGCGTGTAAAAGACCACAGTGATGCCCAAGTGGGTAGTTTCACTGATTGGAAATTACAGAGACTGGTACATAACGACCCCTTGGGCTATCACAAGGCAATCAGGGGGGCTACGGGCGCGAAGCATGGTTGGCCAACAGGTAGTTTCGAGAGTTTCCTGTCCTCAGTTACGGGGAAGAGATTAGCAGACTCAGCCACCAAAAAGACACTGGCCAGAATGCTACGCTCTGAAGAGCCAGAAGACCTAGCCGCTTTGATGTACTCCCTTTCTAACAAGACTCGAGCGCTAGAGGGTACAACTCTACGGCCCTCGTGGTGGACTCACATGCATGAGAGTGGGTTCAACCAGCACGATACAGTATTCCCGAGAGGTCATTTCGGAGGGAGTGGGGATGAGAGCCTCCTACCTCGATGCGAGCACCCCCATTGCGAGCAAGGCTTCCATGGTGAAGTGCACCAATGCAAATACTGCTCAGGTAGCGGTGACATGTCTCACCATCACGAAGGAGCAGAACACACCCCTTGTTTCGTGTGCGATGGGGATGGGGTGGCTCACTCTGGGGGGATAGCCACTCATGGACCAGACAAGCCGGGTGAGTTCTACAACCCACACGGTCATTACTGCTCTCATCACCACCCCATAATCCAAGAGAAGATGCATGAGATGTTCGAGGATGCTGCGGGTCAGAAACTCAGAGGTCACTACCGCAAGATTGTGGGTGGTGATTTCGCAAGGAGGCTCATCAAGTACACCAGCATGGGGTCTCAAGAACTCACAAACCTGATGCGTAATAGCCCAGAAGCGTTCCCGCCGGAGGAATTCCATGATACCGGGTTGAGTCTCTCCCATCTCCAAGGTTTGATGTTCATCGGCTTCCATAGTGTCTCTAGTCACCAGACTGGTCAAGAGAATGATTACTTGATACCCATGTTCGAGAGGAATGGGTCTAAGTTCAGCATCTTCGATTTAGGGGAGGGCCATGTGTCAGACTGGCAGGGGATTGGCAGGCAATCACTCTTCCAGAAGCAATTCGGTGCTGATGGTGTATATCTCGGACGTGGCATTGACTATTTCGACCACCCTAACTGGGGTGATAGTGGGGTAGTCAATCCAATAGGTAAGATTGCAGTTAATAACCGAGGGGACGATTACAATCTGGATATGGGTCTAGGCCCTGACAGTCCTTTTGATAAGAACCAGTATGACGTCAAAGGTGGGAGAGTGGTATGCCCTAACTGCAATCATCATCTCAGCACTAAATCATACCGTGACAGGAAATGCTATACTTGTGGGAAGGAAGCAGCAGGTTGTGTTTGTAAGGAGAGTGGGGAGACACCAGATATTCGCAATGGTCCTGAGTACTACAAGCCTTGTAGTGCACCCATGATACACAGTGTGCATGCTGATAGCGAGAGTGAGGGGAAATGCAATTGGCCGGGTGGTAATTATGACAGGAAATTCAAAAAGGAAGTAGGGTTCAAGCACTTCAATAGAGAGAGATTCGCAAGGGAGTATCTCATAGGGCGCACGTCGGGACAGCCACCAGCGCATGTGATTGAGAGAATGCAGAGAGAGCGTCTACGAGAGAGGATGGAGGCTATAGCCAAGGGAGAAGTAGACCCTGCTATAGACCCTAAGACAGGGAAATTGAATTTGTACCCAAAAAAGAAGTACATACTCATGACTGACCATGAGGGGAATGCGATACGATATCCGAAGGAACACCCTATGAATGGACAGCCCGTCTATCGAAGTATCGAAATGCCTGTAGATGAACCTCTCTGTACTTGGTACAAGTTCAATGGGATACCGACACTACATGGGCTCTATGACACCCGTCTCGGTAGCCGGATGACGAGCAAATCTTTCTGTGATGCTTTCTACCAGACTCTAATACCCTACAATAGGAAAGGGGATATCATCTACAATGATGATGGGCAGCCTGATATATCCCCAAAGGATATCAGGTCCTACGAGCAATTGCAGTACCTACTGAGGGAGTTACCACAAGGCCTGAAAGACTCACAGGGAGTCGCTATGGATAGAGAGACTACTGGTGAGAAGGAGAATATAAGAAAAGGTGGCTTACATGTCAGGATACCTGTCATGCATGCTGGTTTCGGCTCGTCCCTAGGCCATGCTGGTAAGTTGGAGGATGATGGGTACCAAGGTCTCACTAATCCACAAAGTCTCTTGAGCCTGATACACAAGGTCAATGAGAAACTCAAGATATCCACTTTCAAAGCGGCTGCGTCAGGGAAGGAGTTAATGGCTAAGATTGCCAGTGTGGACCATCTTGGTAAATTTGACGAGTTGCATAAGATAGGGAGAATCAATCCAGACACTGGGAATTGGATGTTCGAGTCCGATTTCGTGGGTTGGGTATCTTCGTTGGAGAGGTCTGCTGAGAAGAAGAAAGACTTGGACAAGGGTATGTGCAAGGAATTACAACGCCAGTACGATGATACTGAATTGCATAGATTGTTCGCTAATCACTCTATGAATGAGCATAACAAGAGAATGATGATACGACAACCCAGAGGACAAGACATGCTCTCCGTCGATGAAGATTTAACCGCTTACACTATCACAGACACAGACCTCGCTAATCGTTATTTGTCATCCATGGTTATGGGGGACCATCAAGCAGAGCCACTGACCAAGGAGGGTGCTGACCCTGCATGGGTCAATTTAGTCACTGGCACTGACCATGGTCTGCGCCCTCACCCCCTGACATTCGGTATCAGACCGGACATGTATCACACCGTTGTCGAGCAACATGCTGAGGAGGCTCATAACGCTGCTTTGGAGTTCCAAGTCACCCATTTCCCCTTCCAAGCATCCTTGGAAGCGGGCGCGAGAGGCGAAGGGGTTTCAAGAATAGTCAGAGAGCATTTGCAGAATATGCCGGTTTTGGATGCGACACATCCCCAGCATGTATTAGGTGATAGCCCCACTGTGCCCAAAATCGCACCAGATGATGACAAGCAGTGGTTTGTCCACACTGGGCAGTTATCACCAGAGGCTAGAGAGAGGGCTGAGAAGAACGCTCTCTCTGAATGGGAGGGTGATGAGTTCAGAGAAGGATTTGGAGACACATCCAGTGCTGGGTATGAGGAACGATACAATACTGATACTGGCGACCTTTCTTGATAATATTGCTTTATTCTCGAATAATAATAGCCCTATCTTTCTTATTGAATAAAAGAGTAAGAAAATCAAGAAGACGGTCAGGCTCACAACAGGAGGGTATATGTGCTAGTCATTAGTCGCAGTTGCTAGGAGAGTGATAAGCATGCAATCCCTACCCCCATTACAGCCAAGTGAGTCTAGTGCCGACGAGATACGGGTCCTAGGCCTGATAACCTTCGTATCTATTCTGGTCGGAGCAGCCATTGCTGTGTTCGATGCTGGCCTATGGTTGAAGATGGACGGAGACGTCAGAACCAATGCGGCTACCTACTCCATGGGAGCCTTCACACTACAGGGGATGTCATTCGTCCTATACAAACTCCTGATGCAGGAGAACCTCGACCATCGTGCATCCTTCGCAAGGATGGACAGGGACAGGTCTCGTAAGATGCAAGGCATGCAGCAAGCCATGGCCAACAAGCAGATGGAACTCGAGATGAGGATGCAGGAGGCTCAGTTCATGAGGCAATTGAGCATGATGGAGAAGCAGAATGAGTTTGACATGGGTACTATTGACTATGGTCTACCCCAACACTCCGCTGAGGACAAGGGTGGTATCGACCTCGGGGGAAGCAAGGCTGTAACCAAGAGTCAGACTAATAAGCATGAATCTCGTGACAAATCTGGTAAGTTCTCCAAGAAGGGTTCGTGATGGGTTGGTTGTTTCACACTCCTAGTGATGATACCACAGAGGCGACCCTGAGGGGTCTGCACATGGCAAACACCCTCGACAATTATTACGAGTATGGCTGGGGATGGGTTAGAACACTTTTCTTCACTACTACAGCCGTCTTCATCACTTCCTTCGCTGAGAAAACCCTAGACATCAGTCTGTGGGACAGGACAGTCGAGTGGTTTGTCGAATATGCTCAAGATAAAGTGAATAGTTGGACGTGATGGTGTGAATGGTAGGTTTGGGCGGTTCGGTTCTCATGGGCGCGGTGGTCTACGGAAAGGAACTCTACAATTTCCTCAAGCCTCGCAAGATAGGAGTGTACGGCCCTTCTATGGTTGGGAAGACTACGCTAGACAGGTACATGACGACTCCGGGGGAGATGGAAGACGTGGAAGAGAGGACTACTCACACAAACCGCCTCGTAGGAGGAGGTCATGTGCTCCCCAAGGCTACAAGGAAAAGAGTGAGATGGCACGGAGAGAAGAGGGTGATACACTCTTCAGACGTTGGTGGCCAGCAGAGGTTCTGGAACCTATGGATAGACGACATGGTCGAAAGGCAAGTAGAGGTAGTGATATTTATGATAGACGACAGAGGGAAGACTGGCTCGAATGCGGATATAATAG
>Ga0209232_1000890_pt1 | contig 17146 bp, 11 predicted proteins | sample ETNvirenome_2_60_FD_184066 | JGI IMG/M metagenome (GOLD analysis project Ga0209232, IMG submission 184066) | Marine viral communities from the Pacific Ocean - ETNP_2_60 (SPAdes) (version 2) | ecosystem: Environmental > Aquatic > Marine > Oceanic | place: Pacific Ocean | collected 2013-06-22
AGGCTAACAAACTAGAACTACCATCGGCCTCATCACCAAATGATAAGACTCTGCCTCTTGAAACAAGATACTCTATTGATATTGAGTTAGGCATAGATGAGTCCGACCTTAGTTTTGCTAACTGAGTGAAACGTCTGCGATCACTTGGTTGAACGGTTAATACTACCTTTTCATTCAATACCTGATGCTCAATAATATCAAATATTTCATGAACAGTTGTAGATTGGTTAGTTGTACCTTTACCTAATTCAACTGGACCGACGAACAATTCTTCATTGTCTTGCAAAGCAACCGCTGTGCCACTGCCACCTGATATCCTAATAGTGGTTTCAGTAACAGTATGGTTAATCGTTCCAATAACAGTTCCATCTGCTTTATAGACAGTATCTCCGTCAACAAATATAGTTCTCGCATCAACACCATCTACGGTCATTGCTGCCGTAGTATTAATATTATACCCACCACTATTGTTAATTAGTAAGCCAGTCCTAACTCTACGGTTGATAGGTAACTGCCTCGCCATATCTTCTACTTCTTCTATATTATTAGGTGCATAACTTGGCGCAATGATTACCTTACTAAACTGTGAATTTTTTGTAGATAAATCAGAATTAGCAACGGCTATACTTTGCGGAGTTTTAGCCGGAGTATCTGTCGAAGTTAATGGAAGATAGTTTTCAGGACAAAGAGTGAAATCTAGTTTTGATTCTGCTACGGTGCCCTCTTCGGTGTCACCTTCTAAATCACCCTCTGTGAAACCAAAGTTTTCAGGCATATCTATTTCTATCCTGCCTCCGGGGGAGTATATATCTAAGTCCCCTGCATCTAACGCAGTATGAATAAGATCGAGAATCGATGTACTACCTGTAACAATAGTGCTTACATCGGGTACAGTCTTTGTAACCATTAGTGATGGGCCACCCATACTTAGTTTTACGACGGCACCAGTAGTATCAGCAGACTGGAATGCTGAATCAGTGGCCGCACTAAATGTGACCTTCTTAGTAGAGTGATTTAGTGTAGCAGTAATTGAAGGGTCGGTTGTTGCAGAAGTACTACCTATAGAGAAATTTGCTGCAGATAGAACTGCTCCATCTTTGCCGAAAGATTTGATGCTTTCTAACTTGATGACCGTGGAGGTACTAGTAAATGATGAGTCTATTCTTGACGCAGCAGCGACAGAGAAATTTTCAGAGTTATGACAAACTGCATTGTAGTGTATTTGTACAAATGGAGCGTAATTGTAAGTAGACAAAGAAGGTAAATCCAGTATGGCGATTCTTGCTTCGTTAGATGGAACCAAATGCCTAGCGGCTTCTATGGAATCATTCAACGTGGTATTTCCACCAATAGTTTTCAAACTAAATAAACTAGAGTCAAACTTAGCGCCTCCTAAACCAATAATTCCTCTTTGTGTATCAGAAATGTCACTCATTCCGTTTTCTACAACTTGGCTCACCTTTGTATTAAATGACAAGTTGGTTATTTGATTACTAATGATAGAATCATATGCGGTGACTTTAGAATTAATTAATACAGTATCTTTTATGTCGGCGTACTGAGATTCAAACGATGCAGAGATTACATCAGCAGATGCATCTAGTTTTTTATCTACTACTAAATCTGATGCTGGAGGGAGTGTACCCATAAAAGGATGACTTTTGACATGATTCAAAGTATGTCTACCTGCATGCCCTATGTAAAAACCATCGCCGGGATTAGCAGAAGATGCTGAAAATTTATTGAAAGTATCAGAATCTATAGCCATACTCATAGAGAACATTATACCATGATTTTCAAATTCACTTTCATCAATGCATACTTGTCCTTGTCTGTGAGAAAATTGTGTACCACTACCCTGTGGTTGGAAGTCATTACCGTTCCCTCCATCGACTATACAATCTCCTGTAACTATGACAAATATACCAGCGTCATGTGCCTGTAGCGCTCCTCTTCTGCCATTTGAAGTAGCACCAAAATCAAGATGGATGGATTCTACAGTAATTGTACCTGCACCTCCATTTATCGCAGTTAATCGTAACCTTTCGGGTGCCTTTGCAGTAGGTTTACCTGTTGTTGGATTGTAACCTAGCGGGTTAACAATTATGTTGTAAGGTACCTTGGGTATAGTAATATCACTAGTTGATGTCGCTGCGTACTTTTTAACAGTATAAGATCCCTGAGAATTCCAAGGTGGCATTGTAGTGAAGTCTATGTTTTCACTAACTCCGTCACCTGCTAACTCTTTGGCTAATGCTTTAGCAGCAGTTGTACCTATATTGATTGTAGAATTCGCACTAGTAGATGCTGAAATAGATGGCGTAACAACCTGTGTAGTAATTGGTTCTATTGGCTCTTCAAATCTCCAAAGAGCAATCGTGTCGTCGCTTTTCACAGGGGCGTAAGCGACTTTACCGGATGGCTTTACTCCTCTTGAAAGATGAATTGCTTCTATGGTGCCTCTGTACTCGCCGCCTTTGCCACCAAGGAACATGTTAGACGGATTCAAAACAACTTGTTGTATTTCATCAAATGCCTTTGAAACTACTAAATCACCATTGATATGCATTGTCAATCTTCTACCTGTAAAGGTAACTGTTACATTCAATAACTCTCTGTGACCATCATTTAGTGCAGTCGAATCATTCACTGCTGCATCTGTGTAAATGTATGAATTGTGTAGTGTCAAACTTGGTGTAGGGAACAATACTCCGTCCCAATATGCTAACTCTCCGTTAGGACTGTGCACTGGTTTAGCACTGTTTAGGGTATGTACGCTACTGGTGCCAGCGGCAACATTTTCTAAATTGATTTCAAATGTAGCAGGTGCAGGGCTAGATGGCGTACCTACACTCAATCGCATTACGTTTTCATATTCGTAAACTATTCCACCACAATCAGGTACAATCCAAGTTTCTAATGTGAATGAACGCAATACATTTGGTAGCGTTTTCAATGTTCCATCATTTTTACCATGTACTACATTTAGGTTAGGAGGAACCATTACACCGTCGGTTATGCCGTTGAAAAGCAATGCGTGTCCGGGGTCGATTAGTATAGTCATTTTCACACCCCTATTACAAAGTCAGACGCTAATAATCTCAAATTAAATGCGTAGTAGTTGTTGCCAGCATCATAGCGTACATGTAGTTTTTCAGGAATAATCCTAATCCCGCCATCATTTCCATGCGGTTCTGATAACAAAGTAATGAATGTATCACCAATAAAATTCTTTACAAATGAGCCGATTGCGACTATTGCTTCACCAAATTCAGCAATGTTATCTAAAATACCTGAGCCTTTGTCTTCAAGAGGGTCACCGCCTAAATCACCGGGCAACAAACCCGGTATCATAGTGTGGTTTGCACTTAGTGCATTACCTTCTGAACCTTTAGCATCAGGATCTTGCTCTCCAAAAGTCAAAAAGAAATTTCTTGCAGTCGGTGTAACTGCATCACTTTGTATTAAACTATCATAAGGTATCTGTATTCCTCTAATCAAATCTCTATTTTTCTTTGCATTAGAAACTAAACCTATCAAGTCCTGTACTTTATCACCGGCAGATTTGGAATTAGCACTCACTGAATAAACTCCATAGTTATCTGTAAAGAATTCTATTTGTGCCAAAGCCTTTCCAAAATTATAATTTTCAGATGAACTAATTCGTAGACAAGGTTCTTTCACTGACATTAAATTTGCATTAAGTGGTCTTACTTTCTGTTTCACTTTCAAAATAGGTCCTGAAACTTGCACATCGAAAGCATCGGCTATACTTTGTCCCGTTCCTCCATCTATAAAACCAACTTCCATCGCATCAGTTGTAAGTTCAAGTGCTTTTTTTACAATGAGAGCCAAAGTACTAGCAGGGTTACCATTTACAGAATGATTACTAATGCCACCTATTGGTACGCTAACTATGATATCTCTACCTTGACTACTTGCTATTCTATTACCATCACTGTCAAATTGCGGGTAATGCTTTCCTCGTGTGTGAATAGCAGGATAAGTACCAACAATCTGATTTCCACCACCCGGAGGATTAGACTCATTTTGATAATCTGCATGTGCAGGAGTACCTTTAAAATCTAATCTAACAGCAATGGGTTCAGGTCCCGAACATACCGCAAAGTCACCACTATCAGATTTACTTATCAAATCCATTCTCCAATGATTAGGGTACAAGAAGATAGATTTGTCTGTAAGTAATTCTTCTAAAGGAGGCGTTGCACCGTTTGCAACTAAATAATAATCTATATCTTCATACACTGGTTGGGCAAACCCATCTAAGGTAATTTCTTTGATATTTCTTGAAGTAAATGCACCCAAAAGGTTACCTTTGGCTTCAATAACACTCCCTACCACTTGACCAGTTGGAGTATACAGTGTAGTTTTAAACGAGTGCAAATCAGTATTATGTGCTAGTGAAACCTTTGTGCCGCCACTGAAATTCAAAGTATTACTACTGATACTTGTTATTGTTCCAACAAAGGTTCCGTTTGCCAAATGTATTCTGTCCTTTTGAAAAAACCGATGTACACGCCCACTATCAACCTGTATAGAAGTTGAGCCTGCTGAATAAGTACCTGAAGAAGGGTGATCTACATTTCCTCGCTCGTTAACAGTATGCTCCATAAGTAAATCGTTAAAGTCTTCTATAAATGATTGCTTTGTTATGTTGTGAACATCAATAGAATTAGTAGTAGTTGATGTTTTTTTTGCAAAGTTCTTTTTGAATTGAGTGGTTGCTATTGTACCCATTTGAGATAAATATCCGTTAAACAATTGGTCATTAAAATCTGTTGGTGATTTATAATTAGTTGTAGGCATCGTCGAAGCAAAATTAAACACAACGTCTCCCCCGCTAACTACAGGTCTTGTTGTTTCTACGTCAAATGAATTATTAGTGTCGTCATGAAATATACCACCAATCTCTATACCAACAGTGGGTATATTAGTATCAATAGCAACTCTTCCTACTATGTTGTTAGGAGTAGGAAAGGCAGAGGCATTACGATCTACTGTGATATCTAAAGACTGAGCCTCTAATGGTATTTCCATAAGGTTGTCAGGGCCAACTATTAATCGGATTGGTAAAGCCATTGTATCTCCTCAAATTATTACGTTTGCTGCTACAAACTTTAAAGAAAATTCGTAGGCTTTCATTTCAGCATCTCTATGAACATGGAAGTCAGTAATTATTCCGTGTATACCATTTCTTCTACTATTATCATGCTCAGGCGCATAATCCTTTGATGCGTGGGTGTCGTTACTAACTGACATCTTTTCAAACGTCGGGACATCATCAGTCATCACCCAGTGATTTCTCTGTGCTACCTGAGCATCTAAACTACTGTTACCCTTTGTAACATTACTGTTATATGGTATCTGAATTGCATATATGTAATCTCCTCTGTTTCTTTCGCCATAAAAAGTCTGCGTAGCAAGGCTAGCAACATTTAAAATAAAATTTCCTAAACTACTGTTTGATTTTGTTACATCATAACTGTTACTGTTACCAAGTATACCCATAATGTCTTGGACTTTATCACCAGCAGACTTGACCTTTTTACCTGCCTTACCTCCCGTAAAGCCCTGCACTGTAGGTAAAGTACCGACTCCGAAGTTATGTCGAATTTGGTTGTTAACAGTGCCTAGCGATGTAGCGAGAACCTGAGTTACCTCTAGTCGTGTTTCAAATCCATCTCCACTCTTTTTGATGGCGGTTGTGAATATCTTATCCATAGTTTTGTCACCAGCAGCATTTACCTGACGTTCACCTATTTCAAAAGTAGATGTCAACAAATTTGACAACTGGTAAGTAATATATTCATCTGCCCTTTTACCGGGCGTGTGTATACTCGCATGAGTAGGTATTTGTGACAGCCCTTCTGTCCTAGAACTACCATTTTCATAATTTGGATAATTGACATAAGTTAAAGTCTGACCATGAAAAGTAACCTCTTCAAATGCATTTTCTATAGGAAGAACTAACACCGGTCCTCCATACAATGATGATTCGTATTCAGGGCCTAAATTTTGACAAGGTGCTATCCATACCTCAAGGTCATCAGCAACTGTTCCTCCTCCAGCAATAGTTCTACAAACTATTCTAGTTGGTGAAGTAATAGAAATTACCTCCATTATCCTTCTAACACCTGCAGAATTTGCTACAAAGGCTTCAGTAGTAGGGTCTCTCAATGTAATGTGATACTTTGTAGTGCTATTAGTTGGCTCTAACCACTCACGTGGATCGGCTCCGTCAACATGTAATGTAAAGGAACCATCACCACTAAGACCACTCATACCACCATCGACATTGACACCTGTCATCCTTCGTGTTTTATTAACAAAACCATAAGGCTCTTGTTTGGATGCAACTCTTTCGGCATCAAAAACTACTTTAACAGAGTCTGCATCTTCTTTAAAACTAAAAAATTTATACGGATGTTCGCCGCCTAAAGGACCAATTAAGGGTATGTTGTATTTACTTGAAAGATACCCCTCTACTTGCATAAATTCACCTAAACCTAAGTTTCTATTATAAATTACAATTTCGTAAATGTTCCCAACAAACGGATTAGAAGTACTACTATCACTCGCACCTATGAATGTAGTGGCAGCGTCCGAGTTGTTGTAAGCAGTGCCGTGCGATTGTTTCCATTCCCCATTATGAAACAACTGTTTTGTACCGCTCGCAGGTATTCTTGCAGAGATTATACTAGGGCCTAAGTTTGTCGAAATCGTTCCGTTACCGCTTTCTAAAGTAGCAGTACCTGAATTGTATACATCTAACTTGATTTCGTTTTCAGAACCTGTCATATTGTAAAATAGAGCGTAGCCTTCACTAGTGCTTTCTCGACTAACAATTATAGATTGAGCAGCACCATTATCATTTATCGTTCGGGCTACTGCAAAGATAGTCATGTTGTCAGGATTCATATTAGCATTAAATGAAATATCAAATCGTGAAGAGCCGTCAAAATAAACGTAAGGCTTTCCACCCGCACCATGGTCTTTGTAAATAGGAGAGCCGACTTTGTTTGCAGTTATACTAGAAACAGAATCCACCCAAGTACTTACTGTGGCCCCGTGAGTTAGTGCACCCCCTACCATATTTGTAGCACTCAATGAATCTGCATTAAATCGTGCAACTAGTCCCGAAGTAATAGGTAAGCCGCCCGTCGCTGTTTGGTTTTGCTCAACCCAATAAGCAACTGGAAATGACATGTGTTTACCATGCCACTTTTGCCAGTCAGACTTTGTTTTAGTTCTTCTTTCAAACAATGATGTAAAACCTTTACCAATAGATGTACCAATAGATGAAATGATGTTACCGATGCTTTTTTTCTTTTGCTTACCACCAGTGTTGGCTTCAGCGTATGCTCTAGCAGCGTCAGCATCAAAAAGTGTTTGGGTGTGGTGTAAATCAACTACAGCCTTTGCTTGCGATGATACTTCTTGTCCTTCGTCATCAGTAAACACACCTTGTATCTCAAACCCAACCACTGCCTGATTAAGATCGATTGCCATTTTCTTTGCATCGGCCAAGGGTATACCAAATGCAGACTGTTGTCTTTCTACAACCATGTCTATGCTAGTCGCATCTAGGGAGATAGTGTTACCATTTTCCTGTACAAGTCGCACAGGTACTCTCTCCCCGTCAGCCATTTTCAACCACTCCTACTAAATCCACTTTGGTTAAGCGGGCCACCAATTTTAGAGCGTAGTTCTTTTTGAACCATAGCGCTTATCTCTTTAGCCAGCGCCCTTTTGTCACTTCTATCTGTAACTCCACTTACATCTATTCTAAGGTTTACAGTAATATCACCCGAAGACTCTTGGGTAGCACCTCCTCCTATAGGAGTTCTTTCAGAGGAAGGACTTGTCAACTGACTAAATCCTTCTGTCTTACTCGTTTGCCTAAGCGATTCTCTAAGATCGTTGCTATGCGCTTTAGTCATAGCCATAGAATTAGTAAACTTGTCCATCTGTTGCTGTAAAGCCTTCATATTTTTTTGGGCTTCTTCTGTGTAATCCTTGAAATTTTCCATAGCGTCTACGGAACGTGGGTCTATATTGCCGTCTACCATTTCATTCACCCCATTATAGCCTCAAGTATGTTAAATTTAGAATTTTGCTTGAATAACATTGTATATCCGCAATCTTTACAACTTATTGCATTGTATTTCTTATTTGAGTAATTAACTAATCGACTCCATTTACCCTGCATAATCACAGTATCATTTTCCATTTCTTGGCTATTGCAAACCAAGCATCTGATAGTGGTCACCTAGTTCCCTCCAATGGGGGCACAACGTCATACCCCAAGTAAACTGCGTTTGCTGAAGTTTCTGACTCGTCATTAGAAGCCTGTGCCCAATATAGTAATTGCTTGGCATCCGTTACGTTTAGATTTCTCACTTCATTCAGCCCCATATTATAGTGTGTCATTAGAAGGTATTCCATCCCTTCTCGTTGGTACCGAAGTCGGTTGGCAACGGACCTGCCGTTGATGAAGTGTTTGATTTGGCCGACTTCGGCTCCCGAAAAAGTAACCATTCCATCACCTCGCTAGGTTCAGGAAGTAAAGCAGTAAGTGCTTGTCCTTCTTGAGGAGTTAGATTCTCCATGTCAAAGTAGTCGTCGTAAATCAACCAATGATTGAAAGCATGTCGCCAGTACTCGGAAAAGTCCATGTTACCGCTCATCAGCAGAGGTGCCACTGCTTGAACATCAAAGAATGTCAAAGGCTTTGCTGATATTTCATAGGGTATTCCATTTATTTCAATACTATTCTTGTTCTCCTGCGACATACTTACTCACTGTGTCCTCGGATGCAGCCTGTTCGGGGGCATCCTGTGAAGCAAGATGGGCGAACGGGTTATCGCTGGCCTTACCTGCTTCGGGGTCGAAAAGGTATTCTCCACCCTCTTCTTCTTCATCATCTATAACATCGATCTCAATACGAGGATGAAGAGGTTTCCAAAACTTCATCGGCATATTATCATCTCAACAATGGTATAGGGTATCTTGGCTGACTACCTTGACATTTCTCGGCTCCAGCCTGATTTTGGAATGCAATAGTCCCATTCCATCAGGTACAGGAATAGGGACTTCAGTAATAACATAATCGTCTATAAGGATTCTAAGTGACTGAGCAGTAGCGCCACCGCCGCTAACGATTGGCTTTGTAAAATGCAAATGAATTAGATTACCAGTTTCGCCAGCCGTGCCACCAGTTTCAAGGTGGCTACGCAATCGATGAAGTAGAGTAGCATCGGTCAGGATTACATCTATTTCCATTTCAAACTCTTCACGACCTTCACGAATAATTGATGCATTCCTAGTGCCGCCATAAGGGACTTGCTTGGTTGACAAGTTGTTTGTATCTAGTGTTTCAGCAACAGGGTTACTTTGTATAGTATGGAAAAGTTCTACACCAGTCTTACCTCTCAGTTCAAACGCACTGACCATGCCAAGGCTAGAGCCAAACGCCTCTACGCTGCCATTGTAAAACATAAATGGCTTTTCGGAGCCACTTGCTATACCTGATGCTTTCCTTGATGCATCATCAGTTGCAGTGTTTTGAAACATTCTGTGAGCGATATATCTGTCACCTTTGTTTGATGATTCTAATCTACCAGTGTCAGTGTAAGTGGAGAGAGCGTCGAATACACATCGATATCTTAGTTCAGCATCTACAGTCGATGTCAATTCCCACTCTACTACTTTACAACCTCTAAATATACGAGTCAACTGTTTACTATCGTTAGCACCGCCCGGTGCATTTGATGTCTGCTCTGTGCTGTATGAACCAACATCTCGATTACGAATACTGTGCTCTAAACAGAATGATGGAATGGTATCGCTTGAGAATAATAAACGCCTAACTGGATTTGTAATATCTTTTGTCGTAGCAATAGTTGGTCCGCTTGAATCATACTTTCTCAAAAGTATATTATCGCCATTATGTTCAAACTGCCAAGGGTCATCTACAAATAGCCTTTGTCCACTAGCCAAAGGCTCTATTGCTGCAATTCTACGACACTCACTAGTTTCAGTCCACTCGAAATGGTGGGCATCCGATCCTAAACTACTAGAACTAGCAGGGGGCCAATAGTCAGTGGTCGCTATGTCAGGAGTTTTGTAAGTAACTGTAGGTGTCCGAGTGGTATCTTTGATAAGAATATAGTCACCCACTGCCGCATTAACTGTCCCACCTCCGGCATCAAAGTCTAAATTATCTATATCAATAAATGTCTGACCGGGAGCAACAGTGTAAGTCAACCCACTTTTAGCAGTTGTACTTGTGGGTGCCGAGCCACAGTTGTAAGCATCCACAACTTCTCTACCAAGACTGTAGTATAACCAGCGTGGGCTATGTAGTGGCATTTCAAGCACACCGCCCATATGATGGACTTTACCTGTTTGCTGTACTGCGACCTGCCTACCTAGACCTACAACGTGATACTTGTGTATGTCTACAGTCATATCGGGTAAAGTTATGAATGACGAAAGTCCGATAAACTGGTCAATAAGGCTAACTTCGGCAGAAGCCGCTGCGCTAGGGTCAATGGCAGTCGTCACTCCGACTGTAGGCATACCCAAAGAATGCACGAAAATAACATCAGACGTAGTGCTATCAACAGAACCTCCAAGATTCATTGCAGGCACTATCTTAATTTTAGTTACACTGGATTCAAAAGTATGGTCTACAATGCTGAACATTTTACCACTTACTGATTCATAATAGTGATTTACAAAGTTACCAGTGGTGCCACCATGAAATGTCATCTTTGTACCAATTAACATACCAACTGGTACACGTAACACACCCGGTGCTGTATTAGACCCAATTGAGCCTGCGGAGCCTGCTTGGGTGCCGAATGTGATTATTGTATGGGAAAGGTCACTTGAATCAACAGCCGACCAAGTTAAAGGCTCATTGTGTTCAATGTAAAGCCCAGTCTCATGACCCATTGTAACCTCAGAGACATCACCTTTGTAATGAGAACTAACACTCATGGTATCAACTCCGCTAGTATGACTACCTCTACTTGGAACGTGTGTCTAAATAACTTCTTGGTTCTGTCACTAAGATCGGTACGGGTTTTCATAATGAGTCTGTCATAATTAACACCGTCACCTTTGCGCTTAGTATGAATCAACCGACGCATTTCATCCTCCATTTTTCTCAATCTAGTTCTGCTAACAGCAGTCCTTATATCAACAGTAATGTTGACTCTTGTTGTAACGAAGTTGTAAAACAAATCAGGCTGTTCTTCACTGTGAGCAGTTTCGTAACATAGCACGAAATCACTACGCTGCAAATCTAAACGCTTACCACGTTCAGGCCCATGGTCTGCTATGTCAATGATGACTGGTTTGATATTCTCAGTGTTGGCTCTATTCCAATCACCAAGAACGGCAATGATAGAATCTAACGGCTCAGTGTATTCCGCTGTCATTCAAACACCACTACTTCCTTATATCTACCTAAGATAGCCTTGGCTTGATTGCGATAGATCTGAATCTTCGCACCAAGGTCTACATTCTGAGAGCCTTCAGGTATTAGCACCGAGCGGTCATCAGACATGAGTAAGTCGGATGCAACCATCTTGGTAGCCGCTTCTTCGATAGCCTTTTCCACATAGCGCTCTCCATAGATATAAGCGACTTTGATGGCGTTCCATTCAAAGTACGGATAAGAGTTGTTGAAGTAAATGATACCCATTTCGTAGTCAATCCACCAGTCTTTCAGACGACCTTGGTCGCCTCCCAAATCAGAAAATGCTCCAATGTCTGATTGAAGTAATCTTTGGAAAACAGTAGTGCCGCCAGTGTTTAGTGTAGTCAACGGCGTACCTAAGACATTAGCACAACCTGTAAAGGTGGTATCAGTTTTACCAGTGTAACTTAGTATAGCAACAGATGAACCTGAACCAACCATCAAGACTCCACCGCTAGCAAAGCCAGTAGTAGATGCAACTGTTACGGTAGTTCCTGACACGCTAGTAGATGTGGTGCTAGCCTCTGTAGTTTGACCGATTGTTAAATTAGTCAAGTCAGATGAAGCCACACTAACGCTTTCACCACCTTTAGTTTGCCTCAAACTAGTTAGTTTTACTTTACCATTACCATAATCAGAATTAGCAGTTGCTAACGCTTCGTTGTTTACAGCGATGTTAGAAGTACTACCCGGTAAAGTAAACGCTGGAGTAAAGTCGATTGCTACCTTTTCTACCCTATCTTCTTTATTGATTAAATCAGCAAGGCTTTGTGCAGCACTAACTTTGTCAAACCTTGCATCCCACTGAGATGTACCCGACCCCTGTGCCAACTCGACATAACTACCATTTGCTAAACCAATGTAAAGGTGCCCACCTGCGATATACAACTCAGCATTGTTAGCAACCGTTGCTGCAATTCCTGCACCAATTGTAACACTTGTGCTACCTACAGCCGTAACTATGCCCAATTTAGTGCCAGTGCTATTATACACAAAATCACCTAAAGCAAACTTAGTAGTAGCATCTACTCCATCCACTGTCATAGCACTAGCGTGGCTTGCAGTATAACCACCACCGTTGTTAATCAAAACACCACTAGCAACATTTTCTAAAGCAGATTCATCTACTATCTCAAGCCTAGCCTCGGAGCCAGCAAGGTCTCTATAATCGTCACCCTGCCATACTTCAAGACGAAGAATTTGTTGAACATTACGGAATAAAAGTGGAGCGGTACCTACATAATCTGTGTAGTACCGGCGACGGTACGGCTTGTAGGTATCAAAATTAATATACTCGGCGTTGACCAAAGTTGGTCGCCAAGCATTGTGAGTGTCATTGTCTATACGATCTTGAGTACGCTTGATGAATTCCTCAACAGTACTGCGTTTCATTCCACGGGTCTTGCCGTTGGTAAATGATGCAGTGTTTTGAACATAACCGTTGTCTGCTGTTTCGTAAAGGCCCGGATTTATAGCAGATGCAAATGCCAATTTAACGCCGCTAGCAGATGTAGTTATTGCTGTAATTGGATGCTCTTGTCCCATTGGGTCAGCATCACTGTAAATCAGTATAGTGTCGCCTACTGAAAAGCCAGTGTTTCTGTAATCGCCACCAGTAACAAACACTGCGTTGGCCTCTGCGTTAGCAGACATCAGTACTGCTTCTTGAGGACCAATGCCAAGTAAATCTGCAACCTTCTGAGCAGTAGTGTATACTATATCATCAGGGTTGAGTGGTCGTGTTTCAGCCTCACCGGGAGAGAATATAACTGGCATCTTTCATTCCCCTCACCAAAGCCACGCTGTACCTCTTCAATAACCCTGCCGCCAAAATCGGTCCTTGATGCTCTTTAACAAGTCGTCACCAACAGTTGCGTCGAACCTACGGATCGTGTTAGATTTCTTTACTATCTTTTGCTTTGCTGCTTCTTTTTGTTCAGGACTCATATTAGGGTCTTTATCAATTGCAACAAGTTGTGCCACATCTTCTTGGGTTAAATTCAACACCTCTGATGTTCCCTTACCCTTGCCCGGAACTTGGAGTGGCTCATCAAGATTTAAGTCAGCACCTGCGAATGGTCCCATGTCAGGCGCTGCGGGTTGTACTGGAGGTGCTGGTGCTTCAGGCGCTGGTGCTTCAGGCGCTGGAGGCTGTACTGGAGGTGCTGGCATCTCAGGCGCTGGTGCTTCAGGTTGTGCCACTTGAGGTGGTGGTGCAGGCTCTGCACCTGCGAATGGAGATTCGGGTGCACCTACGTTGATACCTTGTTCTTGTGCTGCCCCTGCTACCCTTTGTATATCTGCACCTACGTTGGCCTGTTCTTCCATTTCTTTTTCTCTGACGACTTTATCCATACCCGGTTGAATCATTTGATTTTGTCTCGCTGCACTTTCAAGTGCTTCCTTTTCTTGCCCTTGGCTTGCAATTCTTTGCTCTGTAGAAGAAAGAGGAGCCGCTAATGCTGCACCCGACATACCTGCTGGCAATCTACCAGTGCCGGAATCAGGAAGTTGAGTACTAATGTCAGGCTGGACCACTTGTCCATCTGTTTCACTTTTATCGCCAAGGAACATGTTATCGGCAAGTTCTCTTTTTAGGTTAGCCGCTCTTTGGTCAAACGCACTCATGTCACTAAACGTGTTGATTAATCCTCTGAATCCTTGAAGTCTATATTCTAATTCGGCCTCTGTTTTGTCATCACCTTCAAAGTCACGGTGAGAATCAACCAAACTGGAGTGGTTTCTTTTTACAGACTCTAAATGATCATCTAATAGATAGAATAGAACGTGTTCTGCCATTTCAGCGTCGTCGTAATCTCTAATGGACTTCCCCGTGCTTCTTGCTGCGGTTCGAGTCCTTTGCACATAGGTGGTCTTTGGAATAGCACGGTTATAATCCGTCACCGGTACATCGTACTGTTCTTTAAAGTGGTCAGGATCTCCAGCCTTAGCCTCATCGATCATAGCAGCCGCTCTCAAATTTTTAATCTGACTCATAATATTGTCAGCCTCTTCTTTAGAGCCGTACTGCTTTGCAGCCTCGTACTGAGCATGCAATCTTTCCAGTGAATTACCATCGGGTAAAGCCACGTCAGGTAGTCTTGCAGCAGATGCTGTAGGTATCATAATGTTGAAACGTGCAGGGTCATTCTGAATCTCTTTAGCACCTTTAAAATAATACTCCATTGCCTTTTGTATTGGCATCATTAACCTTCTTCTTTCATAAGATTCGAGTTCACTAAGAGGTTGGCCGTTTGCCAATTTCTTCCCAGTTTTCTCGATAAATTGGTGCTGGAGCGGATTGCCTACGAAAAAGCCAAGGCTATATTGATCGAGTAAGTTATCTATGATTTTATCTTGTCTCATCTGATTTACGATTACACTTTGTCGCCCCATCTGTGCAATTTTTTCACGGTTTAGCAAGTCATCCTTTTGAGATTGAAGTCTGTCTAGTCCTTTTTGCTCGTTTATATCGACATTTACTTTATCTAATTCAGACATAATGTCTGCTCTCTCGTTATCACCCATGACATTTGGAATAAGTTTAGCATAAGGTGGCATCAGTTTGTTAGCCTCTTCTATACCTATCTCATCGAAGTGGTCAACAATGTGTCTTGCCATTGCAGAGAACGCTGCTTCCTTTGCTTTCTTTTGTAGCCTTAATGTATTGGCACTTTCGTCAGCGACTGGGGCTTGTCCAACTGGACTGTCAAGTGAAAACGACTTTGGTCTTCTTTTGACTCTCTTACCATAAGCAGCAGAATCTTCTCTTAGGGATATAGGAACTTTAGTTATGTCAGGGAATTTAGAATCATTTGGACCTATACCTAACTCTTCCATAATTTCTACGAATTTTTCATCATCTTTTAGTTTGAATCCTGTCTTGGCGGCTAGTCTCTGCCACACCTTAGTATAGACTTCATCATTGTGTAGCATGTTGTTTACATGGCTTCTGAGTGCTTTTGCCTCACCGTAATCGCTAGTGATGTTACCTCGCCTGTCCCTTCTAAGAGGGAACTCACTACCGGGCGAAGGCATCTGAGGAACACCTTGTTGCTCTAGGTATTCGGGAATACGTTGTTGAATTTGTTTTGGTAATTCTACTCCTTGCTCTATGATGACCTTTCGACGCTCTTCTTCGTATTCATCTTTTAATTCTTTAAGTTTAGCAGAATACTCTCGACTTTCTTTAACATATTTCGGGTTACTTGTAGGAACTATATTTCCTTGTGGATCTGTTTTATAATTATCTTTAAAGGTCGTTACAGGTTTATCTATGCCTTTACTTCTAGCAAACGCCTCAATAGATTGCAATTCTTCAGGGAATCTAACTTTAGCATCTTGGATATCCTCTAACTCATCTTGGGCACCTGCTCTAATGCCTTCTATCTCCCCAAAGTCTACACCTGCTCTATCAGAGGGCACTACTTTGAATCCACCAAGTTGACTTTCTAAGTGCTCTTTACGCCTTAACAAACTTTCAAGTTTATCGCCCTTCTCCTTTCTAGATCGGACAGCGATATCCGCTCTGTCAGAAGCGCTAATATCAGGCGGAGCAGCCAATGTGCGAGGAGCGGTGTCAGCATCAGGCTTGGTAGCAAATTCAGAAGGCTTGAGAATCTTTACTTTTTGACCCTGAGAATTAATTTTCATGCCCAATTTGTCTAAGACCTTTTCTCTTTCACCAGTGCCTAATTTGACACCAACCATTGCTTGATTGTATTCTTCTTTTTCTTCTTCGGTAAGTGGTCTAGTGCCACCTCGTTGAGCAAAGACATTGCCTCTGTCTCTACCCCTTTGTGTAACAGTACTTGCATCCTCAACGTCTGCACCCTCACCTATCTCTCGGACAGCGACTTTCCTTCCACGTTCCATTTGTGCTGTTTCTTTATCTGCTGCCGCCTCAGTTTCATAAGTAGGCATTTCGTCATTCATTATTTGGTCGTATACATCTTCACCACTAAGGTTCATCCTGCCCATCTTACTGTAGGCCAGTTCCTTATCGATGCCATGAAGGTCGAAGATAGTATCTAAAAATCCGGGGATATTTTGCATTCTCTCTACGAATGCTGCCTTTTTACCCTCTGCTGTACGAAGATCGGTCCCAGCCATAAATTTACTAGCAGGCTCCTCTGCCTCTTCAGGCTCTTCGTCAGCACCAGTATCTCTAATGAAGTTGAGTATTGCTTGCTTCTTTTCTTCAGGAGGCATATTTTGATACTCTTCTGTCCGAGATAATTTAGCAAACTCCATCGCTTCTTCAAGACTCATTCTCAAAGGAGCATCTACTATGCCGGGGTTAACTCCAGTTTTAGGTTCAAGTCCTAAATCTTCAGCACCTACAGTGGTACCCCCAAAAGCGGCAGGGCCAGCACCACCTGCACCAACCTTAGCACTTTCTGTGCCGGGTACGGAGCCGGAGCCTCCAAGAGAATCGTAGTATGCCTTTCGGTCATAGACACCGATTTTCTTTCCCTTTGGAACCGGTGCTTTTAAGATTCTGATGCGAGTCATTAGTCTTCCCTCTGTCCTAAGTTGTATTCCATTTGGCGACCACAAGTACTGCACTTGTCTACCCACATGAAGTAGAGCATACCGCAGTGTTTGCAGCGTGTGCCGGACCCGATGTTAAGGACA
>Ga0209232_1000891_pt1 | contig 17145 bp, 15 predicted proteins | sample ETNvirenome_2_60_FD_184066 | JGI IMG/M metagenome (GOLD analysis project Ga0209232, IMG submission 184066) | Marine viral communities from the Pacific Ocean - ETNP_2_60 (SPAdes) (version 2) | ecosystem: Environmental > Aquatic > Marine > Oceanic | place: Pacific Ocean | collected 2013-06-22
GGCACCGCTGGAGGGTGGCTCGGCCACCGTGTCCTCGGTCGGTAGTGCGGTGCAACGCGCATGCGCTGGCCTGCGGCAGAAGCTGCTGGACGCCGTGCAGCAGTCGCCGGCATCACCCTTTACCGGAGCGAATCTGGAGACGGTGGAGTTTGTCGATGGCCAACTGCGGCTGAAATCCGGCGAGCATGCCGTGCCGCTGCGCGACATCGTCCAGGTCAGCGGCGCATTGGAGGCCGAAGCCAGCGTCAAGCCGGATGAGAAGCGCGACGCCTGGGCGACGGGAACCCATTCGGCGGTGTTCGTCGAGGTGCGCGTCGACGAGGACCTCGGCACCATCAAGGTCAGCCGTGTGGTCAGCGCGATTGCCGCGGGCCGCATCGTCAACCCGAAGACCGCCGGCAACCAGATCGTCGGCGGCGTGGTGTGGGGCATCGGCCAGGCGCTGCACGAGGAGACGCTGATCGATCACAGGCTCGGCTGCTACATGAACCACAACCTTGCCGAGTACCACATCCCGGTGAACGCGGACATTCCCGAGATCGACGTGATCTTCGTCGAGGAACACGACGAGATCGTCAACGACCTGGGGTCCAAAGGCGTGGGCGAGATCGGCATTGTCGGCGTGGCGGCGGCGGTGGCCAATGCGATCTACAACGCGACGGGCAAGCGCGTGCGGGATCTGCCGATCACCCTGGACAAGGTGCTGTAACGCGCCTTCGACGGCGGCTGCGATGTCCGTACGGTTGGTGGGCTAGCCCACCAACCGCCACTGCGCCAGGGCACAGAACCTGTTGTCGGCCGGCTTAGCCACGTGGTGTGCTGGTTTGCCGATCACACATCCGGCAAAAGGCCCCGTTCGGCAAACACCGCCTTGACCGTGTGCATGCCGTTGAGCGCGGCCGGGAAGCCGGCGTAAACCGCCATCTGAATGACCACCTCGACGATCTGCTCCGGCGTGCAGCCGACGTTCAGCGCGCCGTGAGCGTGCACGGCCAACTGCGGTTGGCAGTGGCCGAGCGCGGTAAGCGCCGCCACGGTCGCCAGCTCACGCTGGGCCAGGTCGAGGCCGGGGCGCTGGTAGATGTCGCCGAAGGGAAATTCGATCACGTAGCGCGCCAGGTCCGGCGCAATGGCTTGCAGGCTGTCGATGACCTTGCGCCCGGCCTCGCCGTCGATCTCGTCGAGCTTGGCCAGGCCTTCGGTGTAGCGGGCTGATACAGACATGGAGCGTTCCTCTCAATAGGTCAGAGGAAAGCCTGCGGGTTGGAGTCGACTCCAGGTCAAGCGGAAGTCTGCTGCCCATACAGCGCGATCTTCGCCCGCAGCGCGTCGAGATGCTCATGGTCGCGCTGGATGCGTTCGTGCAGCCTGGCAGCATGCTGCTCAAGCAACGCCTGGCGCGCTGCCCGGGTGGTATCGCCACATTCGCGCAGATCGGCATAGCGGATGATGTCGTCCAGCGCCATGCCGGTGTCTTTCAGGCGCAGGATGAAGCCGATCCACTCCAGGTCGCGTGGGCCATAGACGCGAAAGCCGCTGGCATCCCGAGCGACATGCCGCAGCAGGCCGATCTTTTCGTAATAGCGCAGCGTATCGGCGGACAGGCCGGTACGCGCGGCGAACTGCCCGATGCTGAGGCGGACCGGCGCCTCGCTCATGCCTTGATCGACCGCAGAATGACGAACTTCGGCGTGGCGGCGACCTGCTCGGCATTGCCGAACAGGCGCTTGAGCTTGAGGTGATAGCCAAGGTGGCGATTGCCGACGATCCACAGCTCGCCGCCCTTGGCCAGCGCCGCCTTGGCCTGGGTGAACATGCGCCAGGCGAGGAAGTCGCCGACCACCTGCTGCTGGTGGAACGGCGGATTGCACAGCACCAGGTCCAGCGAGGCCGGCGGTTGCTCGGCCAGGCCGTCGCCGGCGCGAATCTCGACCGGGCGCTGACCGTGGATTGCCTGCCAGTTCTCCCGTGCCGACTGCACAGCCATGTAGCTCTCGTCCACCAGTGTCAGTTGCGCCTGCGGGTTGCCCAGCGCGTAGACGATACCGAGCACGCCGTTGCCGCAGCCGAGATCGGCGACGCGCAGCGCACCGAGTGCCTGCGGCAGATGTGGTAAGAAGGCGCGGGTGCCGATATCGAGGCCTTCGCGGCAGAACAGATTGGCGTGGTTGAGCAGCTCGAGTTTCGGCTGATCGAGCTGGTAGCGGGTAGGGTAGGGCGACTGCGGCGCCGGTTTCGCGCTTGGCGTTGCGCTGAGCAGACGTGCCTTCTTCACCGCCAGCGAAGCCTGCACCGGGCCGATGTACTGCTCCAGCAGATCACCGGCGGCGCGCGGCAGATGCTTGATCATCGCCGCAGCGATCACCTGCGCGCCGGGCGCCAGCTGGCCGTGCAGGCGGATCAGCTGTTCTTCCAGCAGGGCAAGGGTTTTCGGTACGCGAATCAGCACCCGGTCGAACGGGCCCTGGGCGACCTCGCTGGCAGGTACGAAGCGCACGCGCTCGGCCGGCAGCTCGTTACGTGCCAGGTTCTTTTGCAATGCCAGGTGGCCGAGGTGCGAGTCGCCGCTGCTGGTGACCGCGACGTGTGCGGCCAGCGAGCAAGCCAGGGCGCCGAAGCTGTCATTGAGGATCAGCACTCGCGTGGCCGCTGGCAATCCCTGCTCATGCAGCTGGGCCAGCAGGTATTCGTCGGCGGCATCGAAGGCCTGCAGCGGCTCGTTGAGCTGCTCCGGCTGACGGATCAGGTCGAGGCTTGCATAGGGGGTGTCGAGAATAGGCATGAGAACTGGCGGTGTTTGTCGGCTGCGTAAAGGAGTATCAAGGACCCATGCGGGCGCTGCGTGCAGTGGGCCCGAAGATGCTCGGAGGGAGCGAAGTATGACCGCCAGCGAAGAGAAGTTCACCCGCCAGCGCCTGCTAGAGGTGCAGACGCTGACGCCTAACCTGTTCACTCTGCGTACCAGCCGCGATCCCGGTTTTCGCTTCACCGCCGGGCAGTTCGCCCGCCTCGGTGTGCGCAAGCCAAGCGGCTGCATCGTCTGGCGCGCCTATTCCATGGTCTCGGCGCCGCACGACGAGTTTCTCGATTTCTTCTCCATCGTGGTGCCGGACGGCGAATTCACCAGCGAGCTGAGCCGGTTGGCAGTCGGCGACGAGCTGCTGGTGGACAAGCAGGCCTTCGGCTTTCTCACCCTCGATCGCTTTCCCGACGGCCGCGACCTCTGGCTGCTGGCAACTGGCACCGGGATCGCGCCGTTCCTTTCGATCCTGCAGGACTTCGAGGCCTGGCAGCGCTTCGAGCGCATCATTCTGGTCTACAGCGTGCGCGAGGCGCGTGAGCTGGCCTATCAGCAGCTGATCGCCGAACTGCCGCAACGCGACTACCTGGATGGTCTGGGCTCGAAGCTGCTGTACCTGCCGGTGGTAACGCGCGAACAGATACCCAGTGCGCTGCACGGACGCATCACCACGCTGATCGAGAACGGCGAACTGGAGCGCGCCGCCGATCTGCAGCTGACGCCCGAGCATTCGCGGATCATGCTCTGCGGCAACCCGCAGATGATCGAGGACACCCGAGCGGTGCTGAAAGCGCGTGATCTGAACCTGGCGATGACGCGCAGGCCCGGCCAGGTGGCGGTGGAGAACTACTGGTAGGCGATTGCCGCGCGGAGTCTCGCGCAACAAAACAAAAGCCCCCGCCGGACGATCCGACGGGGGCTTTGTCTTTCAGGCTGAGGCTTGGCGGCAGGCGCAGCCGTTACACGACGCCCTGGGCCAGCATGGCATCGGCAACCTTGACGAAGCCGGCGATGTTGGCGCCCTTCACGTAGTTGATTCGACCGTTTTCCTCGCCGTGGGCGACGCAGGCGTGGTGGATCGACTGCATGATGCCGTGCAGCTTGGTGTCCACCTCACCGGCGGTCCAGTGCAGGCGCATGGCGTTCTGGCTCATCTCCAGTCCGCTACAGGCCACACCACCGGCGTTGGATGCCTTGCCCGGTGCGTAGAGGATGCCGGCCTCGAGGAACAGGTCGACGGCTTCCAGGGTCGAAGGCATGTTCGCGCCTTCGGCCACGCAGATGCAGCCGTTCTTCAGCAGCGCGCGGGCGTCTTCGCCATCCAGTTCGTTCTGCGTGGCGCAGGGTAGGGCGATATCGCACGACAAGTTCCACGGGCGCTGATCGGCCAGGTAGGTGACGCCGAAGTGCGTGCCCATCTCCTCGAGGCGACCGCGACGGACGTTCTTCAGGTCCATCAGGTATGTCCACTGCTCGGCGGTCATGCCGTCCGCGAAGTGCAGGGTGCCGCCCGAGTCGGACAGCGAGACGACCCGGCCACCCAGTTCCATGACTTTCTGCGCCGCGTACTGCGCGACGTTGCCGGAACCGGAGATCGCCACGCGCTTGCCGTTGAAGCTGCTGTGGCTGCTCTTGAGCATTTCCTCGGCGAAGTACACGCAGCCGTAGCCGGTGGCTTCCGGGCGAATCAGGCTGCCGCCATAGGCCAGGCCCTTGCCGGTCAGGACGGAGGTGAACTGGTTGGACAGGCGCTTGTACTGGCCGAAGAGGAAGCCGATCTCGCGGCCGCCGACGCCGATGTCACCGGCCGGCACGTCGAGATCCGCGCCGATGTGGCGGTACAGCTCGGTCATGAACGACTGGCAGAAGCGCATCACTTCGTTGTCACTCTTGCCCTTGGGGTTGAAGTCCGAGCCACCCTTGCCGCCGCCCATGGGCAGCGAAGTCAGGGAGTTCTTGAAGACCTGTTCGAAGGCGAGGAACTTGAGGACGCCGATGTTCACCGACGGATGGAAGCGCAGACCACCTTTGTATGGGCCAATGGCGCTGTTCATCTGGATGCGGAAGCCGCGATTGACCTGCACACGGCCCTGATCGTCGACCCAGGGCACGCGGAAGATGATCGAGCGCTCCGGCTCGACCATGCGTTCGATAATGCCGGCCTGCATGTAATGCGGATGGGCTTCGAGGAAGGGCCAGAGGCTGCGAACCACTTCTTCCACCGCCTGGTGGAACTCGGGTTGGTGGGGGTCGCGTTGCTTCAACCGCGCGAGAAAGGCATCAACGGTTTCGATCATCAGGTAGGCCCTCGGCGACCGCGTGTCGGCAGTCATTAATAATTTTGGCCGGCGACTGTAGCAAACCTGATTTGCACCGCGGAAGTGCGACATGAGTCTGGCATGCCGCCAAATGGTGCGTTTGAGGGGTAGTGGTGCTGAAGGTCTCGGCTCCGCGCGTGGCGTCTGGTTTCTATGTTTCCCGATGCTTCAGACTTCACAGGGCGGAGGCGTTGCTCGATTTGCACGGAATTGGAGCGCTGGGTGCGTCATTCTTGTGCCTGGTCGGGTGGCGGCTAGTCGGCCAGCTCACAGCGATTGCGACCACTGCGCTTGGCTCTCAGCAGCGCGATGTCGGCGCGGTTGATGGTGCTCGAGTAGGTTTCGTCGGCGCGCAGCTCGGCGATACCCATGCTGGCGGTTACCCCGAGCAGGTCATCGTTTACCCGCACGCCGAGCGCGGCAATGCTGTCGCCAAGACGGCGTATCACCGTGCAGGCCATTTTGGCGCTGCTTTCCGGCATCAGGATGAGGAACTCCTCGCCGCCCCAGCGACCGCAGAGGTCGTGCTCGCGAATCTCCGATTCCATGACGCGAACCACTTCGATGAGCACGCGGTCGCCGACTTCGTGGCCGTATTCATCGTTGATGACCTTGAAGCGATCGATATCCAGCATGACTACGACCAAAGGTCGGCTGTAGCGTTTGGCGCGCTCGCTTTCCTCGCGCAGGCGCTCGGTGAGCAGGCGGCGGTTGGCGATGCCGGTGAGGGTGTCGAGGGTCGAGGCTTCGCGCAGCGAGGCATTCAGGTCCTGCATCATCATCTGATAGCGGTCGGAGATGCGCGCGACCTTTTCCAGCTGGCGCAACTGCTTGTCGAAGCGGGCGGCCAGGCTCAGTTCGCGCTCGCGGGCGATGCTCTGGTAGCCGTCCGATACGCGGGCGATGCGCTCGATTCGGCCAAGCAGGTCATGGTGCGCTCCCCACAGCTGGCTCAGGGCTTCCTTCAGCGGGTGCCCCTCGAACTGCGGATCGGCGAGGAGATTGATGACCTCTTGCTCTAGCGGCGATGGCCCACGCATATCGACCTTCTGTCAGTCGTGACTCTGGATGGAAAAGGGGAAGGTGCAGTCTTCCTTGAACTCTTCGGCCAACTCCACGACGCGCTCGTTGCGGATGTCGTAGTACCAGTTGACCGCGACCTGCCGGCCTTCCTGATAGGCGGCTTCGAGCAGGTCGAAGATGTCCATCATCGCCTTGATGCTGCTGGTGTTCAGGTACAGCAGGCGCAGCTCGAGGCTAAGCGGATGTGCGGCTTCGCCGAGGAAGCGCTCGATCCATTCGTAGACCTGGTGGAACAGCTCGTAGGAGTTTTCCGGGTACGAGTCGCCCTGCATCGAGACGATGCCTTTGTCCCAGTCGGACTGGATGGCGGGAGTGGACTGGCTGCCGGGGATTGAAAAATCGTTCATGGGGATGCTCTTGAGTTTCAGATGACGGCGCTCAGGCTGATGAAGGAAAGCTCGTCGGAGACCGGCTGCAACGAAGCCTTGAGCGGCTCGCTGGACTTGCGGGCAATATCGATCAGGCCGAGTCCGGCGCCGGTTGCCACGTGTTCGTCACGCGGCATGCGCAATTGTTCCTTGTACAGGGCCTTGAGGCCGGCCTTGTCCTTTTTTGCCAGTTCGGCGACGGCGGTAAGCAGTTGCTGGCCGTCGGCGGTTTCGATCAGGTTGCCGGCCGAAACCACGTAGCGGCCCTGGTCATCGCGTGCGACCACGACTGTGGCGCCGGCCTGCTGATCGGACCAGTTCTTTTCGCGGGTGTAGTGGCGAATGTTCTGCGTCATCTCGATGTACACGGCGAACACGTCCATGGCCGAGGACGGGTGCGCCTGCTCTTCGCTCATGTAGTTGCGCAGGGCATTGCCGATCTCTTCGATCAGGCTGCGGGAGATGGGGCCGTTGAAACACAGCATGATCTGTTGCTGGTTGTAGCATTCGCGCATCGCGAACATGTCAATGGGGGCCATGGCCAACTCCCTGTCTCAATCGAAGCGGAAACATAACATCGTGATGTCATCGCGCTGCGGGAATTCACCCTGATAGCGCGCCAGTGCGAGACTGAAGGCTTCGCCCTGTTCGGCCAGGGGAAGCCGTGCATGCTCGCGGATCATGCTGGCGAAGCGGCTGTTGCCAAAGCCGAACCCGTCGTCGCCGCCGGCCTGGTCGAGGAAACCGTCGGTGGTCATGTAGAAGGTCCGCCCCGGTTGCAGGTCGACGCTGGTGTTGCGGTAGTCGCCGATGCGTTTATCGCCGATGGCGCGCCGCGCTGCCTTGATCTCGTGCACCTCTTCGCCATCACAGTAGTACAACGCAATCTTCGCGCCGGAATAATGCACCTTGCGCTGGCGCAAATCGACATAGGCGAGGCCGATATCCATGTTGGTCGCCAGGGCATGGGAGTCCTGCTCTTCGCGCAGCATGTTGCGCACGATGGCATCGGTACGCGCGAGCGCGGCGGCGGGGTCGTCCAGGCCGGTCGTGCCGAGCGCCTGATCGATGGCGGCGTGGGCCAGCATCGTCATCAACGCGCCGGGCACGCCGTGACCCGCGCAGTCGACGATTCCGAACAGGCAGCCATGTTCGTCGGCGCGATATACATAGAAGTCGCCGCCGACGACATCACGTGGCCGCCAGAGCACCGCATGGCGATCACCCATGACGGTGACCAGCTGCCGGTTGGGCAGGATCGAGCGCTGGATAAGGCTGGCGTAGTCGATCGAGTCGTCGATCTTCTTGTGCGCGGCCGCCATCTCCAGGTTGGCCTGTTCCAAGTCGCGGGTGCGCTCACGCACGCGATTCTCCAGCTCGCTGGTGTGGCTGCGAACCTGCTGCGCCATGGCACCGAAGGCTGCGCTGAGTTCGCCGATCTCGTCCTGCCGGTGCAGGGGCAGGGGGGCATCGTACTCTCCCGCCGCCAGGGCCTGGGCGCTGCGTCTCAGCTGGCGCAGCGGTTTGAGCACACGCTTCTCGACCAGCCAGGCACCACCACCGATCAGCAGCAGGAACAGCACCAGAAACAGGGCGATTGCCGGCAGCAGCGGACGCACCTCGACGACCTGTGCGGTGCCCAGGTCCACGGCGCTGGCGACGAACCACTGCAGCTCGGGAATCCAGCTCAGCGCCAGCAGGCGGGGCGCGCCATCCAGGGTGACGCGCAACGTCGCCACGGTGTCGGGGTTCTCGCGGCTTTCCGCCATGGCCTGACGCACTGCCGAGGCCGCGCCGAGGTCGTCGAGCTGGCCGAGGATACTCGTCGACAAGGAGCGTCCACGCGCGGTTTCGGCGTTGAGCGTGACCAGATTCTGATTAGGATGAACGAGGATGGAGCCGTAGGCATCGAGCACCATCGACTCGACGCCGACCTTGTTCGCCTCGATGAAGTCATCCAGAAATGCTTGCAGGCTGATGCCGGAACCGACCAGGCCCAGGCGTCGATCGCCGTCACGCACCTGCACGTTGAACCACACCTTGAGCTCCTCGGTGACCACCGAGCGGTCGACGTTGATGGCGTAGGGGGTATCGGCCTGCAGTGTCTGGAAGAACCATTCGTCGCGCGGGGCGTCCGGGGCCATCACATAGCGAGGCGCATCGCTGGGTGGCTGGTCGGGTCCGTTCGAGTAGTAGCCGTTGCTGCTCGCCGAGGCGGCGAAGTAGGCGTGGTCGCCGAAGGCCTGCTGGTAGCCGGCCGCTTCCTGGAAAAAGATCTTGCGCTTGGCCGGGTCCTGCTCGTCGTTCAACCAGGCCAGCGTCAGCTGCGAAGCCGCCAGCCGTTGAGCCAGTGCCAGTTCGCGTGAAACCGGTGCGAACAGGCGTTCGCGGTTGAGTTGGACCACATTACGCGCATAGGCCTCGCCGAAGCGACTCTGCACGCCGAGCAGCGCCTCTCGGCCAATGAAACCGGCAAAGACGAAAGCAAGCAGGCAACTGAGCAACAATGCCAGCAGTGATTTGCCGCGCAGTCCAAGTGCCGCCATGCGAATTGTCCTTTGTCGGTCGCGGGGGTCGGCATGGTGCGATTGCCGCGCCTGCCGGAGGGATCAGTAATTCACGCAGGCGGCATTGTGCCACTATTCGTGGGTGCTTTCTCTAGACACGACAACGGAGCCTGTCCGGCTCCGTTGTTGCGATCTACCGCTTACTGCGCCAGCTTCTTGTACTTGACGCGGTGTGGCTGGGAGGCCGCGTCACCGAGGCGCTTCTTGCGATCGGCTTCATACTCGGTGTAGTTGCCTTCGAAGAACACGACACCACCATCGTCCTCGTAGGAGAGGATGTGGGTGGCGACGCGGTCGAGGAACCAGCGGTCGTGGGAGATCACGATGGCCGAGCCGGGGAAGTCCAGCAGTGCCTCTTCCAGCGAGCGCAGGGTTTCCACGTCGAGGTCGTTGGACGGTTCGTCGAGCAGCAGCACGTTGGCGCCCTGCTTGAGGGTCAGCGCCAGGTGCAGACGACCGCGCTCACCGCCGGAGAGATCCTTGACGAACTTCTGCTGGTCGGCGCCCTTGAAGTTGAAGCGGCCAACGTAACCGCGCGATGGCACCTCGTAGTTGCCGATGCGAATCTGGTCCAAGCCATCGGAGACCGCTTCCCATACGGTCTTTCCACCGTCCAGGTCGTCGCGGCTCTGGTCCACGCAGGCCAACTGCACGGTATCGCCGATTTCGATGCTGCCGGAATCCGGTGTTTCCTTGCCCATCAGCATGCGGAACAGGGTCGACTTCCCGGCACCGTTGCCACCGATCACGCCAACGATGGCGCCTTTCGGCACGCTGAAGGAGAGGTCGTCGATCAGTACGCGGTCGCCATAGCCCTTGGTGACGTTCTTGAATTCGATGACCTTGTCGCCCAGGCGCGGGCCGGCCGGGATGTAGATCTCGTTGGTCTCGGCGCGTTTCTGGAATTCCTGCGACTGCATTTCCTCGAAGCGCTGCAGGCGAGCCTTGGATTTGGACTGGCGGGCCTTGGCGCCTTTACGTACCCATTCCAGTTCTTCCTTCATGGCCTTTTCATGGGCCGACTGCTGCTTGGATTCCTGCGCCAGACGCGCCGATTTGGCTTCCAGCCAGCCGGAATAGTTGCCTTCGTACGGGATGCCCGCGCCGCGGTCGAGTTCGAGGATCCAGCCGGCGACGTTGTCGAGGAAGTAGCGGTCGTGGGTGATCGCCACCACGGTGCCCGGGAAGTCATGGAGGAAGCGCTCCAGCCAGGCCACCGAGTCGGCGTCCAGGTGGTTGGTCGGTTCGTCCAGCAGCAGCATGTCCGGGGCCGACAGCAGCAGGCGGCACAGGGCGACGCGGCGCTTCTCGCCGCCGGACAGGTGCGCGACCTTGGCATCCCAGGCCGGTAGACGCAGTGCGTCGGCGGCGACTTCCAGCTGGCGCTCCAGGTTATGGCCGTCGGATGCCTGCAGGATCGCTTCGAGCTTGGCCTGCTCGGCAGCCAGGGCATCGAAATCGGCGTCCGGCTCGGCGTAGGCGGCGTAGACGGCATCCAGGCGGGCCTGGGCGTCCTTGATCACACCAACCGCCTCCTCGACGATTTCGCGCACGGTCTTTTCCGGGTCGAGCTGCGGTTCCTGCGGCAGGTAGCCGACATTGATGCCCGGCATGGCACGGGCCTCGCCGTCGAACTCGGTGTCGACGCCGGCCATGATGCGCAGCAGGGTGGATTTACCGGCGCCGTTCAGGCCGAGCACGCCAATCTTGGCGCCGGGGAAGAACGACAGGGAGATGTTCTTGAGGATCTCACGCTTCGGCGGAACGACCTTGCTCAGCCGGTGCATGGTGTAGACGTATGAGCCTGTTTTGCCTGCTTTGTCACTTTTGGACATGGTTTGATTCGCCTTTAATCCTGTATTTTTCAGTGCTTTAAGGGTAGCGACAGGCGCTTAAATTCGGGAGAGTAAAACGTTAGGTTTTGCGCTGACTGTCCGATGCCCCTGACTATACTTAGAAAAGTTATGTTTTATGAGGGAGCAACATGGGTTTCCAAGTCATAGAGCTGGTGGTGAATGCTGCTCGAAGAAAGCTGCTGGTGCAAGACTACATCCCTGTGTACTACCCCAACCTATACATCACCATGGAGCACTCGGGCAGAGCCCTCGAAACGACCAAGAAGTACCTTGAGCATCTGGCTGTGTTTGAGGAGTTTCTGGCTTTTTCCTCCATTGATCTGATTTCTCACCTCGAGCAGCGCCCTCACAGCCAATACCTGACAGACAGTGAGCTTTCTAGGTTTGTGTCGGACGCAGGGTTTAGCAAGGAAACTTTGGCCAAGAAGTATGCGGGGGTGCGTTTGCATCCGACTGCCTACAAATCCGTCGGCAAAGTCCATGCGCGGCAGCGAATCGAGGCGGTACGCGACTATCTGGCCTTCCTCTATGACAAGTTGGGTGATCACTCAAAACGATATGAGGCGGTTGACGATCTGAAGAAGCGCATCAACCGCAAGATCAAAGCGACCAGCCCTGCGTGGAAAAAAACGCGAACGGACGAAATGAAAGGGCTTACGAGTCAGGAGCGAACTCGATTGCTGGAAATCATGCATCCGGATAGCGCCGAGAACCCCTTTTCAGATGAAGCCATCAGGCTGCGTAACTACATCATTTTGCTGCTGGGTCTCGACATGGGGCTGCGACGCTCCGAGATGCTGCTGATCAAGACCAGCGACATTCACTGGCACAGTCGTCAACTAGCGGTGGTCAACCTAGAGGATGAGAGCCTCGATCCACGAACCATGGCCCCGCAATTCAAAACACACGAGCGAATGCTGGTGATGACCGATGACCTGTATGACGCAATCACTGAGTACGAATCGAAATATCGCCACAGAAAGCCCCGTAACGGCTCATCGCGGGCGAGAAGGCATCCGTTTTTGCTGGTGGCGCACAAGCGAAATGAGGGCGGACCTCTGACCATCAAGGCAGTGGATGGTGTTCTGTCCAGGGTCCGAGAAATAGCGCCGGAACTGGCTCATGTGCACCCACATATTCTGAGGCATGACGCGGTCTACACGATGCTGGAGAGCATGCGTGAGGAACTGGCAGCGCTCACGCCGGAGGATCGCACCACGCAAGTTCAAAAGACCCTCACATGGATGTTCGGCTGGAGTCCCGAATCGAACATGCCCGGCCTCTACGGCGCGAAATTCTGGAAGGAAGAGGCAGACAAAGCGATACAGAAACGGGCTGAGCGGTTTACGGCCAACCGTCAGAAGGTCGGCACGACACAAGGAGGATCAGAGTGAACATCGCCGTCGAAGCACTTCAGGCACCCACGAAGGACAGCCTCGATGCATGGCTGAACACGCCTCGCCTGGCCAAGTGCGGGGAAGTTTTCACACCGACTCACCCCATGTGGAAACCGGATAAATCGGCTAATCACTCAGTCAACTGGGAAGCGGCTATTGCCTGCGTCTCGCCGGATTGGCAGCCCTGGTTGCACGCCGCCCTGGCGTACCGAATGGCCGATCTGGAAGCGGGTACGGTTGCTAACACGACAAGTGCATTGTCGCGGGCTGCTCAGGCCGGGATTGACCCGCTCAACGAGGATCACCTGATCGCTCTGCGGGAGCGCTTGAACAGTTCTGAGTTTAGTGCCATTGCCGCTTGCATGGCGTTTTGGCACGACTGCGAATCCCTCGAACAGCGCCCCTCGCAACCCCTGATCGATGCCTACCAGGCACTGCCCAGGAAAAAGCATTCCAGCAACGATGTGATCCTCAGCCTGGACCCCGAAAAAGGCCCGTTCACGCAGGTGGAGCAAGACGCGCTGCACCAATGGATACATGAGCAGTTTTGTCACGGGCAGCTAGATTTCGAGCAGTTCCTTTACCTGCGCATGTTGATGATTTACGGGCAGCGTGGCGCTCAGGTGCGAATGATGATTTTTGGTGATTTCACGAAGAGCGATCAGGGCTGCAAGGTCAGGTTTCATTGGGCAAAGCAAAGAGACGACGAGACGGGTTGGCGAGCAAAGTCCGAAACATTCAGTCTAGATGAGGATCTCTACAACACCGTGCAGGCCTACAAGGCAATGGTTCTGGCGCAACTCTGGCAAACGTATCCAGACGGTGCCGACTGGAATGCAGCCATTGAGAATGTGCCCCTCTTTCGTCGGAAGCTGGATGATGATGATGCAGAACCTTGGGAGCGAGTGAATCCCCCTGTTTTGCTCGATAGCCCCCTTCAAAAAGGCCTCGAAGACGCGCCACAGCCGATATTTCATGTCGGATCAGACGCGATCAAGTATTGGCTTAGGTGCATCGAGCAGATGGAGGGCTTTCCGATTTCGCCTCGCACCCATCAGCCGCTGAAAGTGACGCGGGGGCACCGGTTCAGGCACACCCTCGGCACGGATCTTTCCAATGCGGGGCTGGATGAGTGGACGATGGCCCGCGCATTGATGCACAAAAATACTCGGACAGTGCGAAAGTACCGAGCCGTGTCGCCGGAGTTGCTGGCGTTGATCGACGCGAAGATGAGCGACCATCTGGCCTTGGTTGTGAATGCGTTCACCGGGATCATCGTCACGGATCGCACCTCAGCGAAAAACGGGGATCGAGCGGATCGACAAATCGAGGATGTGGCAGTATGCGGTGCCACTGCCGCCTGCCATCTTGATGCGCCGTACACCTGTTACGCATGCGGAAAATTCCAACCCCTTCTGAACGGCAATCACCATGCGGTCCTTGAGCGATTGGAGCGTCGTCGGGCGCAAACCATTGCCACGGATAAAATTACCGGCGTGCTCTGGGATCGGGCCATTCTGGCTTGCCGTAAGGTGATTCTGGATTGTGAGGCCATGCTCCGATCCGGGAGGGAAGACGAATGACCGATGCGTTTTATTCTGAATCGGCGAATAACATTGTCGATTTTAAGCCCAGGAGCCAGCTGGCTGCGGAGGCTCAACTTGAGGCGTTTATCGAATGGGCAAAACAGACCCTGCCCAAAGGCATTCCCAGTCGAGTGCACGCGAGTATTCTCTGGGAAGATAGCAGTTGGCACCCGCATGGATTCACAGGCTGTAACTTCTCGGCGGTCGGATCAACTAGATCTGCCCCAAAGGCAATGCAGGCACCCTTCACGGATTTTGCCAAAGCCTTACTGGTGTATCGAGGGGTGTATTTGCAAAAAAAGGCGGTGGGAGGCTGGATGGGTTCTCTGAGGGCGCTGGAAGCCGCCCTACTCGAACTGACCGGCACACGGGATGTGACGCGGGTGTCCGCCGCTGTTTGCAATAAAGCGTGCGAGTACATGGACCGTTACTGGACCAAAGGTAACAACGCATACACGTACAGTAAGTCACTTGAGACCATCATCAGCCTGATGCGGGCCAAAAATCTGCTCAATTCGGATTTCCGGTGGACCTCTCCGCTGACAATTAAGCCTAATGGCACGCTCAAGCAACAAAGAGCAGATCGGGAACAGAAGCTTCCCAGCCCTGACGCGATCAGAGCCCTCGGGGAAGTGTTCTCAAACGAATTGACCCTCCCCCTCGATATCGTTGTGACCTCCGCCTGTGCGCTGTTGCTGAGTGCCCCCAGTCGCGTGGGTGAATTGGCGGATGTTGGATTGGATTGCGTGGTATTTAAAGAGGATAACCAGGGTAATCGGCGCATGTTCCTGCGCTGGCACTCGGAAAAGATAAACCAGGTGACGCTGAAGCCCGTCGTTAAGCCTGAGATGGAGCCGGTCGTCGAACGGGTCATTACGTTACTGAAACCGATCACCGATGAGCCGCGGGCTTACGCCGCCTGGCTAGAAGACAATCCCGATGATTTCCCCCCCCACGAAGGAGTGCCATCTAAGGGACCTGATGAACCGCTCACGTACGCCGAATGCTGTGCCGCAGTGAAACTCACCGTTCATGAAACATCCCACCCGCGAAGCGTATTCAAAAGTAAGTTCCTGAAATCCGTAGAGAAGCAAAAGGCGCTCAGCCCCGCCGCACGAGCCCTCTTGGCCGATATCCGTGACGGGTGGGACTCCAGCGCAGGGCGGCGCATATATGTTAAGGGCAAGCAAAGATTCCAGAGTATTGAGTTCGACGACCGATGCATGATCACGCTTCGCAAGCTCAATGTGCTGTTGCGGGAAAAGTATCTTCCAAAAGATTTTCCATACACCACGCCATACACGGAGGGTAAAGCTCGGGTTAAATACCGTGATGCGCTGTTTACCGTGCGCACGGGAGCAATGGCAAAAAACTCAGGTAACGAGAAACACGAATTTGGTGTGGAGATCGCGGCGCACTCTAACCGATTGACAGCGCAATTAGGCGGTGCGAACGACCCGCGTATTAAAAGTATGTTTGAGCGCCATGGCTACCCCGGCATCAAGGTCAACACGCATGCGTTTCGGCATGAATTGAACACGCGGATGCACCAGGCCGGTCTGTCGCAACTCCTGATTGACGCCTTCTCCGGGCGTACGTCGAGGGGATCGGTCTACAACCATGAAACCATCGAGGACCGCACCCAGAGGGTTGCGGCGTTCCACCCCAAAACTAAGCACAGCACCGGTGCTCAGCGTCTGGACAAGGTCAAAACCAATCAGCCTCTGACTCTTGGTGATGTAAGGGAACTGCGCGAGGGTGAACCGGACCGCGTTGTCCATCAAACCCATCTCGGCGTCTGTGTGCACAATTTTGCTTACGAGCCTTGCCCGAAAATGGGAGCCTGTTTGGACTGCGGGCTGCTCGGCTGCGTCAAAGGGGATGACGTGAAGCTTGGCAACCTCAAGGAAGAACGCGACGACCTTAAACTTCGCCTCGATAAAGCTCTGGATGCGCAGTCTCGGGATGTCTTTGGGGCATCGGAGTCAGCCAAAAAACTGAGTGAAAAGCTCTATAAGTGCGAGGCGTTAATCCTAACGCTGGAAGACCCCAAACTCGAAAACGGTGCCATTGTGTGGAACGCCGATAACGGTTGGACGCTGACCAAGAACGCCGCCGCAATGTCGGGGCTGATCGAAGTCAAAGTCATTGAAGGGAACCAGACGCAAGAGGGGTTACCATCTCTGGATGACGTCTTGGCCTTGCTGGATGAGATCGAGGGTTAACGATGGGACATTTAACGCCAAAGGATGAGAAACGTATCATTAAGCTGATTGAGGAATGGTCAGAGCCGAAGCTGACCTGGCCTTTGCTCGTCGAGGCCTGCAAAGAAAAACTGGGTATCAGTCGTGCTCGCCAGTCCCTGATGAATCTACCTGCCGTGGATTTAGCGATGAAGAATTGCAAGGCGGCATTGAAGGCTCAGAAGCTGAAGCCGGGCTGGATTAGCGATATTCAGGCAGCCAACAAGCGCATTGAGGAACTGACAGCGAAAAATCAGAAGTTGTCAGCTGCTGTTCGAGATATGCATAGCCGGTTTTTGATCTGGCAAGCCAATGCGGATATGCACGGGCTAACGCAATCGATGTTGGAGCGGCCGGTTTCACAGTTTCAAAAGAAGAACTGATCCAGTGTTCAGAAACTTATACCTGGAAAAGACTCATGGCAGCCACGTCCTGAAATCCGAGCACTCGTACCATGCCCCGCACTACGTTCTGGAAGGGGACGAGTTGATTGTCCGAGGCGTCGTGCCCCATATGCGGCGAGAGTTACTGTCTCTTTCCTACGCAGCAGATTGGAGACTGATTATTTGCATCGGTTTCGACACTAATCCGCATGCCTAATCGACACCGACTCGCACTCAAATCGACAGCCAATAGCATAGCTCCGACAGCCATTCGCATTCCCGGCACCTATTCGCATCCTCCGACAGCACCGCATCTCCCGACACTTGTCCGCATCTTCGGCAGCTTGCTTTGCTCGTGTTTGATCTAACACGCCAACAGGCTCATACGGGACTGCCACCCAGCGCTCACTTTTGGCCGGAGGCAGCATTGATGACAGGCAGCTACCGGCCCAGAGTGTGTAAAAACTCTTTCTTATCGTGCGTGCTTCAGCCCATTGCTCCTGGGCGTGGCCATTTCCCGATTATTTACCAGGATCAGCGCCGG
>Ga0209232_1000893_pt1 | contig 17122 bp, 29 predicted proteins | sample ETNvirenome_2_60_FD_184066 | JGI IMG/M metagenome (GOLD analysis project Ga0209232, IMG submission 184066) | Marine viral communities from the Pacific Ocean - ETNP_2_60 (SPAdes) (version 2) | ecosystem: Environmental > Aquatic > Marine > Oceanic | place: Pacific Ocean | collected 2013-06-22
GCAAGGTTTCAACAGTTATTCCCCATGGACATCGCATCACAGACCATGACGCAAACAGCTCCGCCTATGAAATCAGGAATCGGCTCTTTAGTATGATTGAATTTATTTTAGATACTATCTACGTTATTATGGTAGCGGTAGTTATTGGAATAGGTATTTATTTCTTAGCTACACTAGATTAACCACTGCCTTGCATCTTCGCCTAAGACCTTTTCAGCAATATTAATTTTATCTTTCAAAGCTTTTAGTATCTTCTCATCAATTGTTTTTGGTGCAACAATATCAATGTAAGTTACTTTATTTCGCTGTCCGATACGATGAGCTCTATCTTCTGATTGTAGTCGTATCTCTAAGTCGTAGCTGTTTGAATAATAGACCACGGTACTTGCTTCAGTCAAGGTAATACCAAACCCACCCGTTTTTGGCTGACCAACAAAGAAACGTAATTTGTCGTTTTTATCTTGAAACTTTTGTACAATTTCCTGTCGTCTATCTTGTGGTGTTTCACCATAATATGTTGCAACAGAGTCTTCGCCAAAGTTTTTTATCAAAAGCTTTTCTATTGCTTGGATGTCATGTGTCCATGTTGCCCAAATAATAACCTTACCCGTTGTTTCTTCAATCACGGACAACAGCTCATTTAATCTATTATTGGGTAAATCTTTTATTTCACCGTCATCTAGTTTTAAAAACCCACAGCATATTTGTTGCAGTCGCATGATTTGCGTTAATACTGATTGGGTAGATGAAAGTCTGCCTTGATCTAATTCTGTCAAAGCAAGTCGTTTCATTTGTTGATAGGCAGAGGTTTGTTCTGTAGTTAATTCAATATCTCTTCTCACATACACCTTTTCAGGTAAGTCCAAACATTCATTCTTTAATACACGAGAGCTAAATTTATCTAACTTTCCGTTTAATTCATCTAATCTTTGATACCCAACAATATCTCTAAAAGATCGATGACCCATAGTTTTATTGATAACTACAGCATATCTGCCTTGAAAAGCATAATAACTTTTAAAACCCAAAGCATTAGGACTAAGAAACATACATTGACTAAATAAATCCATAGGTGATTTAGTAATAGGAGAGCCTGTAAGTATTCTTCTAAATAAAGCCAATCTACCCAATTCAACCACATTCTTTGTTCTTTTTGCTGACCGATTCTTTATTGTAGTGCTTTCATCAACAATCATCATTGAATCTGGATTTTTATTCAAAAATAGTTTTGCAAAACTAAAAGCTTTTGTCGTGCTTAGTCCTTCAACATTCATAACAAATACTTGTAAAGTATTGTTTTCTTGCATGTCTGGTAATATTAATTTTTCCAAATCAGACATAAAAGCTTTAGTATGATTGGTCTGCCAACGCACTACCTTGACATTGATATCTGACGGTAGATGTCTTGGTATTTCATTCATAACCCAATTATCAAACACCCCTTTTGGTGCTAAAATTAAACAAGCTTTTATTTTATCTTCTAAAAAAAGCCTACCCATAGTGTCGATTGCTACCTTGGATTTTCCTGTACCCATCTCCATGAAAAGCCCAAAATACTTACGACACCATGAGTCTGCAAAAATCTTCTCTTGATGCTCATACGGTTTGGTTTTATATTTATACATTTTTCTCCAAAAAACTATTTGACAACTCTCATTTATTCGCATATGATAGCACTAAGTTGACGAGAAATCAACTTTAATCACGAACCACGAAGAAAGGACTATTATGTCAAGATTATTAGATGAAATGGCTGAAGATTCAGCAATCGAGAGCAAAAAATCTCTCAGCACCGATAATGTAGGTCTCAAAACAATAGCTGAAATAGCTGAGAAAATTCGTCATAAAGAAGATGAAATACAATATGACGAAGATCAGCTTAAAAACAAAAAAGAAGAACTTCGTAGATTACAAAACGAAGAACTTCCATTGTTGATGCAAGAGATTGGTATCAAGAAGTTTGAACTTGAAGATGGCTCATCTGTAAATGTCAAAGAGATATACGCAGGAAGTATTTCTCAAGCAAACAAAGAAAAAGCTTTTAATTGGCTCAGACAAAATAAGTTTGATGACATTATCAAAAACACAGTTACTACAGCTTTTGGTAAGGGTGAGGACACTGCTGCTCAAAACTTTATGGATATAGCAGAACAAGCTGGTTACACGCCTGTTCAAAAAACAGAAGTACATCCACAAACTTTAAAAGCTTTTATTAAAGAAAGAGTTGAGGGTGGGGATGAGTTTCCCATGGAACTGTTCGGTGCTTATATTGGATATAAAGCAGAAATTAAAAAATCTAAAAAATAGGGAGAGTTATAATGAGTAAGAATTCACAAGTCGCTGAGAAGAAACAAACTGCCGTTGCAGTAATCGATGAAGCAATGTTTGAGCAAGACCAAGGTAAAGGTCTTGAAAATGTAGGAATGGAAGATTTAGCTTTACCGTTTCTTAAAGTGTTATCAAGACAAGACCCCTTGCTTGATGATTTAGAAAATGCAAAAGCTGGAGACATTTATAACACTGTCACTGGTGATATATTTAAAGGTAAGGAAGGTGTTAAGGTTATCCCATGTTCTTACCAAAGAAGATTGATTGAGTGGGCTCCAAGAGGTCAGGGTACAGGTGCTCCTGTTAATATCTTTGACCCAAGAGTAGATACTCCCCCAAAGACTGAAAGGTCTAAAGAAGACAATAGGGAGTATTTGACTGACGGTTCAGGGCACTACGTTGAGGATACTCACCAACACTATGTTGTAGCAATCAAGGATGATGGAACATCGTCCACGGCTCTTATTGCAATGAAGTCAACACAGTTGAAGAAGTCAAGAAAATGGAACTCTATGATTCAAAGTCGTGTTATGACTAAGAAAGATGGTTCTTCTTTTCAGCCACCCAGATTTGCTTATGTATATAATCTGAAAACTGTTTCAGAAGAGAACTCAAAAGGTTCTTGGCATGGTTGGGATATTTCTCTTGACTCACAAATTGAGAGTGCTAATCTGTATAATCAAGCTAAAGCATTTGCTGAATCTATTAACAAGGGTGAAGTTGAAGTTAAACACACTCGTGAAGAGGAATCTTCAGAAAAAGACGATAACGTACCGTTTTAGTTAGGTCAAAAGCCTAACTAGGGGGAGCACACTTCACTCCGATCTCACACGCTCCCCCACTTTATTTTATGAAAAGGTACGATTATGTCTGTTGAAAAGTTTAGTAGTATATTTGTAGGGCTAGATAAGGCATACGGTGTTTACAAGATTGAAAAAGCAAACACTAATGGAAAGCATGTCGGTAAGGCTACCCTTGTAAATAAGGAAAGAACAAAAAAAGTTTGGGAAGGACATTTGTCAGGCAAAGGCATGGCAATTGGAATCGTTCCAATCAACAAAGACAGCCAATGTAAATGGGGTTGCATCGATATTGATGAATACCCACTTGACCACAAAAAACTACTTGATAAGATTCGAGAGGTTGAACTACCACTTGTAATGTGTCGTTCAAAATCAGGTGGTGCTCATGTATTCTTGTTCTGTAAGGATTGGATGTCAGCTAAAGACATGCAAGACAAACTAAAATACATTGCAGCAAACCTTGGCTACGGTGGTTGTGAAATATTCCCCAAACAAATTACATTAAATTTAGAGAGAGGTGATGTAGGAAACTGGTTAAACCTACCTTACTTTGATGCCGAGGATGGTTTACGTTATGCTTTTTTAGATGATGGCTCGGCGGCAACAATAAACCAATTTTTTGAACTATATGATAAATATGTTCAAACCCCCGAACAAATTCAAGCAATTACTTTAGATAAACCTGAAGTATCTATACCACTTAAAGACGGACCACCGTGTTTACAAAGTTTATGTAAATCAAAAATAGGAGAAGGTGGTAGAAATAATGGTTTATTTAATCTTGGTGTTTACTTGCGTAAGGCAAAATCAGATACATGGGAAACAGATATTCAACGATACAATATGGATTATGTAGACCCACCACTACCTCTAAATGAGGTTAATCTCGTTGCTAAACAGCTAGAGAAAAAAGAATATGCTTACAAATGTAAGGATGCACCGATCAAGGATTACTGTAATCAAGACTTATGTCGAACAAGAAAATACGGTATAGACCCCGTGCTTTCAGGATCACGCATAGCGAATCTTCGTAAGTACAATTCTCAACCACCGATTTGGTTTTTAGATATTGATGGTAAACCACTAGAACTGGATACCGAAGCTTTGATGAGCCAGACGGCATTTCAAAAATGTTGTATCGATCAATTAAATTATATGCCACGATCTGTTGGTAAGCAAAGTTGGGAATCTCGAATAAACTTTTTGTTAAATGAGATGAACACCACCGAGGGTTCCGTTATTGAAGTAAGTCAAGACGCATCCGTGTCAGGTCAATTCTATGATTATTTAGAAGAGTTTTGCACTAGTTTTCAACAAGCTACTAATCGTGAAGAAATTCTATTGAAAAGACCTTATACTGATTCTGATGCAAATACGACATTTTTTAGGTTAAAAGACTTTGAAAACTTTCTAAGACAGAATAAGTTTTTTGAATATAAGTCACATAAGATTGCCCAAAGGTTAAGAGAAGCAAATGGCAAGGCTACTCAAATAAAAATAAAAAACAAGGCTGTTCGAGTGTGGGAACTCCCTGCATTTGGTAACAGAGATATAGTTATTGATACACCTGATTTAGGTGGAGATGAGAGTGAGGTTCCGTTTTAATGTTTAGGATATTTGGACCACCGGGTACAGGAAAAACATCGAGTTTACTTGATATGGTGGATAAAGCTTTAGCTAATGGTATGAATCCCCAGAAGATTGCGTTTCTAGCTTTTACTCGTAAGGCTGCAAATGAAGCAAAAGAAAGAGCATCTAAACGATTTGGGTTAGACCCAAAAGAAGATTTAATTTATTTTAGAACTCTTCACTCTTTAGCGTATAGGTCATTAAGTATTAAATCAGAACAGATTATGTCAAGAGGTCATTACGCTGATTTATCTTCGAAAGTCGGTATTGAATTGCAAGGTTCCGTACTATCAGAAAACGATGACACCCTTGGTTCTGTTGCAAGTGATCATCCTATTCTTGCTTTGATTAATTTAGCAAGATTAAAGAAGACCGATTTGAGAAAAGAATACAATCAATCTCAACTGCAACACACTTGGTTTGAAGTAGATTATGTTGCTAGAAGTTACCAGAAGTTCAAAGAAGTCAATGGTTTATTAGACTATACCGATATGTTGGAGATGTTTGTTAAGGAGAAAGACTCCTGTCCTGAATTTGATCTTTGCATGTTGGATGAAGCTCAAGATTTATCTCCAATGCAGTGGGATATTGCTCATAAGTTAGATGCTCACTCAAAGAAAATGTATTGTGCAGGAGATGATGACCAAGCTATTTATTTATGGGCAGGTGCTGATTACAATCATTTTATTCATCTTGATGGGGATGCAGAAGTTTTACAGCAATCTTACAGAATACCATACTCTGTTCATGGTTTGGCAGATAAAATTGTAAAAAGAATTTCAAATAGGTTTCCTAAAACATATTTACCACGACAGCAAAAAGGTAAGGTTGACCGAATCGTAGATATGTCCAATCTAGATATGTCTGACGGCTCTTGGCTCATTCTTACTCAAGCTAACTATATGATGAATCCGTTGGTAGATGAATTAAAAACAAAAGGTTTACTGTTTGAGAGAAACAATGCACGGTCTATTCCTGAAAAACTATCGATTGCTGTAAATGGTTGGGAGAGATTACGACACGGTAATACTGTTGATTTAAAGACAGCCGAGACAATCTATAGCTACATGACGGGAAATAATATTAAGATTGCTAGAGGGTGTAAGAAACTCAAGCCACTACCTGATAATCTTGATGAAGTCTTTACCTTTGACCTTTTAGTAAAACATCATGGGCTGTTGGCTAAACGAGAAGAGATATGGCATCAAGCGATGGATAGAATACCTGATGTTGATCGAGCCTATGTCACGGCACTATTGCGTTCAGGCGAGAAGTTTAATGCCAAACCTCGTATTAAGATGTCCACGATTCACGGGTCAAAAGGGGGTGAAGCAGATAATGTTGTGCTGTTTACCGATTTATCAACTGCAGCGATGCGACAGAATACAGATGATTTACATCGAGTGTTTTATGTTGGAGTCACTCGAACAAAAAAAAACTTATACCTAGTCGAGCCACAAGATGTTCATAAAGGATACATAATATGACAGAAGAAAAGAATAATAAATTACAGTTTGCAATATTTAATCCTGATTCGGAATGGGCTGTACCACACCATCTACCTGATTTATCTGATGCAAAAGAAATAGCAATTGACTTGGAGACAAGAGACCCTGACATTAAGACATTAGGTCCCGGGTGGGCTACTGAAAATGGAGAAGTTGTCGGGTATGCTATTGCTACCGAGGGTTGGAAAGGTTACATACCGACTGGTCATTTGGGTGGGGGTAATTTAGATAAACGTATTGTTTCCAAGTGGTTAAGAAAAGTGTTCGAATCCCAAGCAGATAAGATTATGCACAACGCACAATACGACCTTGGTTGGTTACTTTCTGAAGGATTTACCGTCAATGGACGCATCATAGATACCATGATAACAGCTAGTCTGTTAGATGAAAACAGATATAGTTACAGTCTAAATGCTTTAGCATATGATTATCTTGGAAAAACCAAGAGTGAAAAGACGTTAGTTGAAGCATCACAAAGCTTTGGGGTTGATCCAAAAGCAGAATTATGGAAACTACCGAGCATGTATGTCGGACCATATGCTGAAATGGATGCTGTGTTAGCCCTTGATTTATGGAAACATTTTCAAGTGTTGATGAACAGAGAAGACATTTGGACGATTTGGGAATTAGAAACATCTCTATTACCTTTACTAGTGCAAATGACAAAAAAGGGTATTCGAGTAAATTTAGATCAGGTTGAGCGATCCAAACAATTATTATTGAAAAAAGAAAAAGAATCAATGAAACAAATTAAAACATTGGTGGGTAGTGATGTAGAAATATGGGCATCTCAATCGATTGCTAAAGCGTTTGATAAATTAAACCTACCGTACCCAAAGACAGAGAAAGGTTCACCAAGTTTTACCAAGTCGTTTTTAAGTGAACACTCACATCAATTACCTAAACTTATTCTACAAGCACGAAACTACAATAAGACACAAGGTACATTTATTGGCTCGATATTAAAGTATGTATCTAAAGATGGTCGTATTCATGGGCATATTAACCAACTGCGTTCAGAAGCAGGGGGTACTGTGTCAGGTAGAATCTCTATGAATAACCCTAATTTACAACAAATTCCAGCTCGTGACCCTGAATTGGGTCCGATGATACGAGGACTGTTTTTACCTGAAGAGGGAGAAGAATGGGCGAGTATTGACTTTTCTCAACAAGAACCACGCATCTTGGTGCATTATGCTAAGACGGTCGGTAATTACAGAAGAATTGAATTAAGAGGGGTAGAAGAGTTTGTAGATGCTTACAATACTGATCCCAATATGGACTTTCATACAATGGTTGCTGAAATGGCAGACATACCTCGTAAACAAGCTAAAGTCATCAATTTAGCAATGATGTATGGAATGGGAGTGACAAAACTTTCTCAACAGCTAGATATATCTATTGATGAAGCGAAAGCACTTACCAAGCAATATCATGCACGAGTGCCTTTTGTTAAGCAATTGATGGATAGTGTTAGCCAACGGCTCAATGATCCTCGCAGTAATGGGTCTATCCGTTCCTTAAAAGGTAGAAAGTGCCGATTTGATTTATGGGAACCTGATAGTTTTCAAGCACATAAAGCTATGCCACGAGATCAAGCACTCGTTGAATACGGCTCAACTACACGATTAAAACGAGCCTATACTTATAAAGCCTTGAATCGACTTATTCAGGCATCTGCAGCCGATCAGACAAAACAAAGTATGGTGAATCTGTATAAAGAGGGCATCATTCCGTTGTTGCAAGTTCACGATGAATTAGCCTTTTCGGTAAAAAGTAAAGAACAAGCCCAAGTTTATGCAGACATTATGATTAATGCTGTAAAACTTGAAGTGCCAAACAAGGTTGACATTGAAATGGGCGAGAATTGGGGTAATTGTAAGGAAATCAGTTGAATCTTTACATTTAATTGTATATAATCTAATATATTCTAATAAGGAGAATTGCTTTATGAGTATTGTTAAAACATTAGCTGAAAGACAAGAAGAGATAAACGGTGAAGTAAGGAATGTTATCTTTAATAAAGTAGGAAGTTTGGACTGTAAATGGGAAGAATATGATCCATCTAACACAAAACACACCGAACAAAATGGAACGGTGTTTGATATTAATCTCAAAAAAGAAGATAGTATGAAGATTTTTGTCTATTCTAGTGGATCATGCGAAGTGTGTGAAGAAGAGTTTAGCGAATCTTTTTTACCTGATTGTAATTGCAGAAAATGGATGGATAAGCTAGGTATAGACGATGTTTCTGATTTTTTGCACTACGAAGCTAAAATGGAAAGTTGGAGAGATTAAAATGGACACTACAAAATGGAAATCAGTTTTATTACCACGAGATTTGTACGCAGAAGTGAAAACTGCGTCACGCATCGAGGGTCGCACTTTATCTGGTCAATTACGGCTGATTATAGAAACTTGGAAAGCACAAAACTTATCTAAAAAAGATGTCATCATGCTACAAGAAGAAACTGATGCTTATAATAAAAAGGTTTTAGCAGAACAAAAAAGAAGAGAGGATAAAAAAACACTTGATCGAATAGACAAGATGTTAGAAAAGGGGTAGACTGAAAGTATACATTTTTTCATTTACTCCAATCTCTCTCGACAAGGAGAACCTTACCCCTCTTCGGAGGGGTTTTTTAATATTCTACAAACTGTCGTTGTCTGCTTGGTTTAAATAATCGACCGTATTGTCTTTTCCAACAGTTAGAACACCACCCTCGTTGTTTTTGTTTCACAGACATAATATCTGTTTGCCTTATTTTTCTTTTACATTTCTTACAATTTTTTTCTCCAAAAGTATTATCTAAAATACGGTTAATCTCTTTCTTATCTAATTGAAAAAGGATTGGAAATTTATTGTAATTTACCTTTGGTATTAATTTGCTTTTCATTATTATACTCCTTGTTGACATATGTTACTTTATACAATAATATAGTAACATAAGATATGGTTGACGAAAAGGGTTTGCATCTGTAAATTGGACAAACCGACTAAAAAAGGAGAATGAATATGAATACAATGACAAAAGAACAAGCAAACAAAGAAATTGACGCAATCTACGAAAGGTTGTTTGATCCTCAAACTAGTGCTACCATGGATAAAGAAACACAAAATACATTATATAAATTATTAAAAATAATAGATGACAAATGAACACTTAATGGAAATGGTGGGTCATATTTTAAAAAAATTACCTACCGAGTTTAAAACCATATCTTCTGAAGAAAAAATTTTGGCTCTTTTAACAATCGCTTTAGCTATTATGAGTGATGAGAAAGAAATAACTTTTGAACCTTACTTTGAAGAGGAAGACGACACATGCGACCAAAAACATTAGACATACCTTTATATGCTAGAAAACCAAATTGGTTTCGTAGATTAAAAACTAGAATTAGACAAAAACAAATGGAAGAACAAAACGGTTGGCATACACCTGATTTTGTAGACGAGTTAGTTCGACATTGTGCAAACTTTGCCTTTTTGTTTTTAGGATTGTTTACCATCTTTATGATAATTGCTTTTATTGTTGGGTTTTAATGGGAGCATCAAACAAATGTTGGTATTGTACATTTGGAGATGGTTTACCTGATGGTAAAGTTGTTTGTTACCTATCTGGTAGTTATACCGAACAAGACTGTTTGATGTTTCAACCTAAACCTAAATTATTACATGAAGAAATGAAAAAATGTAGAAAAGGTGTAAAAACAAATTTGTTTTCAAAAGACGAAATTATAATGCGTCCAAAAGATTATTTTGATACAATTGATGGAGATGAAACTTAAATATTCTACATATTTAATTGAATGGGACGATGCAATGGCTGATGCGTCTTGGGAAATTTTGAGAGAAGAGGATATTAAAGATTCAAAATGTTACACCATAGGTTTTTTAATCGGAGAAACAGAAAAACATATAGTAATTGCATCTACCTATGATGAAGAAACTGAGCATACTAATGCACGGTTACAGATTCCAAAAGGTATGATTACGAAACAAATTAAGGTTGATTTACCTGAAGAAGAAGTAGAGAAAAAACATAATTTATTATTGAGAGAAGAGTAAATGACAGATTTTTTTAAACAAAGTATTGAGCAATCACAAAAATTGCTTACTGCAATGCAAAAAGATTTTAACGAAACGGTGACTTTTCATAATGAAATGTACACTAATTTAATGAAAAAGCTTGATGAAAGAGATAAGTTAATCGAATCGTTAAGATCAGAGATTGGTAAAACAAAAGATAAAAATAAAGAATTAGCTAGTAATCAATGCCAATGTCCGTAGATAAAGCTAAAATGCAAACGTATCATACTTACTTGAATATGCGTCAAGATGCAAGAGATTTATCTGACCGATTAGAAGAATTAAAAAAAATTAACGTAGAAAAAGCTGAACGAATAAAAGAAGAAAACTTGAAAAGAGCAATCAGCGAGGAGAGAGTAGATGTATGGGCATAAAAGTCAACAAAATACAAATCGGTGGTAATCACTACAAAGACTTACCAATTCAAACATGGGATTATATTTGGTCAAACAAGATAGGATATTTTGAAGGTAATGTCATTAAATATGTTTCACGGTGGCAACAAAAAGGTGGAATATCTGATCTGGAAAAAGCAAAACATTATTTAGAAAAATTAATTGAGTTAAATTCTAAATAATGATTTATTATATTCATGTTAATCAATTAAAGATTCGACAAAACAATAAACTCATACGAGAGGGTCGAGAAGATGAGATCATGCCACCCATTACAATAAAAAAAGGTAAAAATACAACAATCGCTAATTGTTTTGAAATAGAATTCGTTGAAAGAACAAAACTAGTGTATCATTTCAAAGGTGGTAAAATACTGCCTTGTGGTGCTAGACTTGTAGCGATGACTCATGTAATGCCAAAAATATTACGATGACACGAAAAGACCGATTTAAGAAATGGATTCGCCATACTGCCGTTTGGATATTTGCTTGTTTGCCTACGGCTTTTTTGTGGATTTATGTCCTCGCAACGATTCAGATATATACTTCCTAGCATCATCTAATACTTGTGTGTTATCACGAAACAAACCTAGTGCCAAGTTACAAGCATTACATAATAACCCTCTAACTTTCCCCGATTCGTGATCGTGATCAATTCGCAAATTGTCTGCTTTTTTAAGACATATTTTGCATCTAAAATTTTGTAAAACGAGTAGTTCAACATATTGTTCTTTCGTAATTCCATATCGTTTTAACCGTTTTCTTAATAAATAATCTTTATACCATTGCTTACCAACGGCTCTATATTTACGATTAAGCTTATTGTGTTTTTCTTTATTTTTCTTTTTATACCGATTAGTTTTTTTTCTAACTCTTTGTGAGTTTTCTGATACGTTATACCATCTTCTTTGTCTTGCATTAGTACAAGTATGACACGTTTTTCGATGTGTTCCTCTATCTGTGCGAAAAGTAAAATCAGCAATGTTTTTTACTTCACCACACTTACTGCATTTTTGTTTTTCCATTTTCTTTTACCACGAACCACGGGTCTTTTCAACCATTTTACCTTTAAACGATCGGTAAATAAAGGGGTTGACACATTTGATAAAGTCGCATACAATTCTTATACAAAGTGCAAAAAAGGGCTTAAATAATTACGTCTGACGGAATTATCGCATATGAAGTAATAGTAGAGTATACCCCTAAAATAGGGGTTTTTTGAGAAAAAAGGAGTGAAAATGCTAGGAAATGTTTTAAGTTTATTTGATGGAATTTCTGGTGGTCAAGTGGCTTTAGACCGACTAGGTATTAAATATGAAAACTATTATGCAAGTGAGATTGACAAATATGCTATTCAAATCACACAAAAAAATTATCCCAAAACAATACAAATTGGTGATGTAACCAAAGTTAAAGCAAGTGACTTACCAAAGATAGATTTACTAATGGGTGGCTCACCGTGTCAAGGATTCTCAATTGCTAACCAAAATCGTAAAAATTTAGTATTTAATGAGTACGGTGTGTGTAGTGATGAAAGAAGTAAACTTTTCTTTGAATTTGTCCGATTGTTAAAAGAAAAAAAACCAAGGTGGTGGTTTCTAGAAAATGTTCGCATGAAGAAAGAACATATGGAGATTGTCAACAAAGTATTATCTGATGCTGTTGGTTATGAAGTAGAACCTTACCTTGTAAATTCAAGTGTACGAAGTGGGCAAAATCGTTTGCGATACTATTGGACAAACATTCCATTTGAGAATAATCTAGAGGATTGGGGTATCAAATTAAAAGACATACTAGAACCTATACCGTTTAGTAAAGATTACCCAAACTACTTAAGATTACCGATTGTTAGAAAAAAAACTGGTGTAAGTAAAAAAACAAGAGGTGAGATGGTGCGATCTATTGATGACGAAAAATCACTCACGGTCAATGCGACAATATGGAAAGGTCAAAAAAGTAGTTATGTTAAAGCACAAGAGGTAAACCCATTTCAAGAAATAAAAGAAAATTGGAATCCAAAAGAAACTAAAAATTATGTCCAATGGGATAGTAGTGGTAAAGGTCATAAATCTCAAGACCAAAGAGCATATTTAGAAGATTCAAAACACGGTACAATTCCTAGTTCAAATACATCATCAAAGGTTAAAGTTGCGTTTCGACCATGCGAACCAAGAGAGATAAAAAAAGATAGTCTGTGCCATCATGTTGCTGATGCTACTGATATAAAAGGTAATCAAGCCATCAAACGAGTGTATGGTGGTGAGGGTAAATCACCTACCCTTACAACAATGGGGGGTGGTCATCGTGAACCCAAAGTATTAGTTCCACCAAAAGAACATACCGTAATTGATAACAATTGGTATTATCGTAAACTGACACCAACAGAATGTGAGAGGTTACAAACATTTGATGATGGCTACACTTCTGGATTATCAAATACTAGACGCTTCCAATGTTTGGGAAATTCATGGACTGTCGCAGTTATCATGGAATTTTTTAAAAATATTCGTTAACTAATAGGAGAAAACTATGCCTTATAAACCAAAATATGAAAATGTAATGAAAAATAAATTTATTGAAATTCAAACTGTGCAAGACAACAATCATGTGCATTGTTCGGTTTACATTATTAAAGAAAATGGCGAAAAGGAATATCTAAAAGACTTTTCGACCGTTAACCATTTATTTAAATCACCAAAAGGTAATTCAACAGAAGAACGAGAGGAATATCTTATGGACGGTGGGGAATTATAAATATTTAAATTTTTCGCTTGACATTATGTATTAGTATGCGATAAGGTGGGAGTAATTAATTTTATTGGAGTGAAATTATGAAAAATGATAAAAAAAGATTCTCTGTACATTTGCTTGATGGTTATGTAGTTGTTGACAAAGACGAATTAAAATCAGTTGATCTTAACCATTTCAGTTGGGATAACGGTTATTCAGCTACGCATTATAACCAAGTAGATCGGCTAGATGTGGGTGATATGTTGCATGTGATAGAAAACATTGTTATCACCGAGCGAACAAAAGAAAACAACCATAAGCTAGTTAAGAAAAAGGTCAAAGACCAATTAATTAAAAAACAAGCCATAATTAGAATTTATTAAGGAGTGAGTATGAGATATTATTGGGTAACAGTAGACTTTGAATTAATGGGTAACGATTATTCTGATCGTTTTCTGCTTAAGCATGACACAACAATCAGTAAAGAAGATGCACTTGAGCGATATGTTTTAGAGTGTGTTGACGAAGATGCTATTTGTGAAAATGGTATGTGGATAACTGATAAAGGTAACACTCGTGACTATTCATTTACCGAAGTGCCCTTCGAAGATGCTTTGATCATGGAAAAATACACCAATTCATTAACTTTTGATGGGGTGCAAGATGAAGTTTAAATATCAAAACCAAAAACTAAAGTTCACCATCAAGATTGTCAATCAAGACAATGAGGAATGGCACTTTAATGATAAGGGCAGAACCAATCGTGAAGAACAAATCACGGTTCTTAAGCAGTTAATTAAACAGATGGAGAATGAGAATGAGTGAAGATTTTGAAAAAGAAGATTTAGAGGATATGAAGTATATTGACGATAGCACTATGATTAGTGTGTTTGATATTAGAGATGCTCTAAATACAGCTAGTTTAGGATTAAGTTTCAATCAAAAGCAGAGCATATTTTATACTTTAAATGAGTGGAAAGAAAACGAAATGGAGTGTGAGTAATGTTCAATGAGCTTGACCGATTGAGTAATCAGTTTTTTAAGGATAGTGAGGATTTTATAAATAAAATGAAAAAAAGGAGTGCGTTCATGCAGTTTGTATTAGTGTATCAAGATGAAGATAGGTGTAAAACTTGTTTTCTAGATTATGACAATTTAGTCGAGAAAGTAAAAAAATTGGGCTTATCTAAAAAACGGTGGACATATTACCACCGAGCATATAACCAAAAATTTGAAGATGTCATGGATAACATGACTATTGAATATACACCGTTTCAGCAAGAAAGTTTAACAGCTTTTACTGATGGTGCGAAGATTTTTAGAATTACATAGGGAGTGAATATGAAAAAAGAAGATAAAATTATTGGTTATCTTGACAGAGCATCTATATTATTAAAACAAATAGGTGATAAGGAATATCAAGATAAAGTTAATAATATTTTAAATCGTTTTTTATTAAAATGTTTAGATAAAAAATAGGGGGTGAGATATGAAAACAAAAGATATTGCATTGTTTAATGAAACATTAATTTTAAATATTGCAAGTGATAAATCATTTAAAGATAAGATTAAGCAATCGATAAATCAGATGGTCGAAGATAGACCTAAAGATTATAGAAAAGTTGATCTTGATATTAAACTTGAAGTGCCAATAGACACGGTGCTTGATCCTAATTCAAAAGAGTTTATTGATCGGTTGAAGGTAGAGTGTTCACGGCTCTTGGGTCAATTAATAAAAGATGGGGAATTGTCAGTTAACTATCAAATACAAAATAAGTTTAGTGATTTAAAAATCGGTAAGTTTAAGTATGATGGGAGTTTCACTTTGGATGGTCACTTATATAGTAACCATTTTGAAAAAATAAAAAAATAAAAAAAGTGAAAAAAATGGCGATACTGACGGTACTAATGGTACTTACGCATAAATAGGGCATTTCATAGTACCACTAGGTATGCACTAGCATACGTTAGTTAGAGTTGTTTTGATAGCAATATCCCTATAAACGATTTTTGAAAATTAATTTTTTATTATTTATATATTTGTAAATGGTTACTATAGAAAGAGAGGTTTTATGTTTTGGTTACTTGAAAAGTTTTTAAGATGGTTTTATACAATGCCATTAGATGATAAAGATTTATTGAAAGATGATAAAGAAATAAAAAAATTAAAAAATCGGTTGACTGATATATAATTTTATGAGAGTATATATTTATCTTTTAATTAATCGGAGAAAAAAGTGGACTTAATTACTACACGTTCAAATAAATTTATTGATTTAAATGACATCAACACTAAATATCAATACAAGGTTAAAACACCGTCAATATTTAATACTATGCCAAAAAGTAACACTAGTGATAGATATCAGCCATTTAACACGTTACAAGCTATAAATGTATTAGCAGATTATGGTTATATGCCAACACAAATTAAGCAGAAATATAGCTTAAAAAATGCTAGTGAAAATGATCCATTTCAGCAACACGTTGTAAGATTTGCTAATAAAGATCAAGACTTACTAGCACCCGAATATCATGAGATTATTTTATATAACAGTTTTGACGGTGAAAGTAGTTTAAAACTATTTAACGGTTATTTTAGATTGATCTGTACCAATGGAATAGTGAGTGGAAACGGTGAGCAAGATATCGTAAAGCATTTTAAAAACAATCTTGAAATGTTCGAACAGTTAATCAAAAATACTATCTCATCAATTCAAAAAACTAACGAAATTATTGACCGATTAAAAAATACAAGTTTTGATGATGACCAGATTTTTGATTTATCAAAAAATATTTTATCAAATCGATGGGAATATGTAGAAAATGAAAAATTCGAACGTGACGAATTTACAAATGAATTGATTGAAAAAGCATACTTTGATGATGTAACAATAAAAGCATTAAATAAGCCAAGACGATCCGAAGACGTTGGCAATTCTGCATGGTTACAATTTAACCGTATCCAAGAGAATATGACAAAACCACTTCCAATTAAATCAGTTGGTAAAGCTAAAATTGTTAATAATAGAAATTCAAAAGAAATGAATTCTATTAATGACGATAGAAAGCTTAATTTGAAATTATGGGATAATGTAGCCGAATTGGTTACAGTTTAAAAAAAATAACTTAATTAATCGGTATATTCTTTTTTAGGATGTACCGATTTTTTAATTGCATTGTATACGAATGTATGCAATAATTAAATTTTATTAACCAATTGAGATCGGAAAAAAATGACTATTTTATTATTTTTAAGTTTTATTTTTATAATAACTATGCCGTTAATATGGCTATTAATTATTAAATAATTGGAGGAAATATGGATAATCAAAAAAGGTTTATAAAGTGCATCATGGGTAATCTATTATATGGAAATTCTAAAATATCAATTGATAGACTTATAAATATACATTCTAATAATAAATTATATTTTAAATCTTTATTATCTGATGATGAAATAATCGAACTTGATAACATAATCCAAAATATATCAAATTTATATAATTATCATAATAAACATAATGAAAAATTGACTTTATATTATTATGATATTCGAAATTGTTATATTTTAAATTATAAAGACAATAAAAGAGATTTTAATATATTCGATAATCAAAAAAATCTATTAAATATTATT
>Ga0209232_1000894_pt1 | contig 17118 bp, 32 predicted proteins | sample ETNvirenome_2_60_FD_184066 | JGI IMG/M metagenome (GOLD analysis project Ga0209232, IMG submission 184066) | Marine viral communities from the Pacific Ocean - ETNP_2_60 (SPAdes) (version 2) | ecosystem: Environmental > Aquatic > Marine > Oceanic | place: Pacific Ocean | collected 2013-06-22
GCTTCTTCTATATCTGATTGTAAAGAATAGTACATTCCTACAAACATAGAAGTTACTACTATAATGCTAATTACAGATTTAAGATCAATCTTAAATTCTGTACTTTGAGTTATTTTCATAAATTTTTATACTCTTCTGTTGCATTAAAACTAGGACATGCTTTGTTAGCAAAGTCGTTATGTGAGTGTATTACTGCTTCTGGATACATTGCTTTTAAAGTTCTAAGAACTGCAGTTAATGATTCTTTTTGACAATCAAGTCTAGTATCTTTCGGGGTCTTACCATCAGTTTCAACGCCTCCGCAATAGCATATTCCTATTGAATTACGATTATACCCCTTCGTGTGAGCCCCGATTTTAGCTATATCTCTACCTTTGTGTATCTCACCATATAAATCTATATAGAAATGATAGCCTATGTCGCTCCAACCTCTACCGTCAACATGCCAACTACGTATTGTATCTACAGTGTAGTTTTCACCTTCCCTGGTAGCAGAGCAATGTACAATAATCTTATTTATCTGTCTCATCTTTTTCTTTTTTCAACATCCACCATTTGTGAGCTGTATATCCTATTGTGACCAGTAGTAACATTATTTTTAAAACGGGTTCAAGCCAATCCATCATCGTAACACCAAAGGACAGTGCGTTGAGGACATACAGCTTTATATCTTCCACTTTATTTATTTGCGTTGAGCACAGCGTTCCCTTTGTACTCTATGTTATCTATCTTTCTTAGAGTAGGAATAATATTAGTATTATTACTTTTCATTACTCTTGTTCCTAATGGCTTACACCCGCAGTTTAGTTTTACTCCTGCTGGTTTTTGTGTTTCTCCGTAGCTTGGCATAATTTTATGTTTTATTTTTTATTTTTTTTAGCCATCTTTTTGAAAGTTTTGGCTAAGTTATATCTTTTAGAACCTGGAGGACATGACTCACTACCGAATTTATCTCCCGTGCAAACTCCTTCAGTTCCTCTTCTTTTTATATCTGCTGTAGCTTCTTGTATCCAACCTGATTTATTAAGAGGTGAATTTGGAACTTTTCTTCCACTATATCTTTTTTCCATTGTATCAGTAGCCTTAAAATCAGCGAAACCGGAGTTCCTCTTAATTTCATTTTGGAGTAGTTTAGTTTGAGAAGGCTGACTCCAAGGGTCTTTACGATCTATATCTTGTCTTCTGTGTTTGCCCATACGGTTAAGTTCGTCTTGAGTTCCTGCTCCTTCTTCCATATCCCTAAACTCTGAAGTGCCTGATTTAGGTATTTTCCCTGTTATAGCTTTTTCTGTAGGCATTTTTTTCATTGGATCTCCATTTTTATTAAAAGGAGAAGGTTGTCCAGGTGTGATACTTTGATTAGGGTCTTGTCCTGGAATCATAGGCTCTGGATTTGTATTACCCATAGAACTTGCTAAGCCGCTAAACATTTGCTCTGTAGAATTCTGTGAAGCTGATATTTTAGAAGGATCTTGATAGTTCATTGGATCATTCATTAAAATATTAGAGTTAATAGCTCTACCTGCTCTATTTGGAGCGTTCTCTTGTTCAACTTGTTGATCTTGACCTGCATCTCCTTCTACACCTAATGTATTAGGATTTAAGTAGTTCATTGGAGACTTGTCTCTTCTTTTTATTAATCTAGCTTTTTTCATTTCTAATTTTTTTTGCTCTTTACTCATCCCTGTTAAACCCATAGGTCCTGCATCAGGTTTGTTTTTAATTTCTTGTTTTCTTTTTTTAAACGCATCGATAGCATTTTGTTTTTTAATTTTTCTTCCTTTTATAGCGTCTTTACGTTGTTGCCAAGGGTTAGAACCACTCTGTGGTGCAATAGTAACATCTTCAGTAGTACCATCTTCTAGGGTTCTAGTACCTTGTCTTTCTCCTTGAGGTGCTCCAAAATCTTTTTCCCATGAGTTTCCTCGGCGATGCTGTGGATTTAAATCATCTGCTGCCGTTCCTGTTAAACCTGTAGCGCCTGGGGTTTGACCAGAAGGATCAGTAACCTGTGTTCCTGTACTATTAACTTGAGTAGGATCAGTTGTTACTACTTGGGTTCCTCCATTAGCACTTATATTGAACTTAGCTGAATTAGCTAGGTTTTGTTTTTGATCCATTATAGTCTGTCTTATAGTACTTCGGATTCCTTTTTTTATATGATCAACGCCTGCCATTTGTTTTATCTTTTTTAAAATTAAGTAAAGCTTGTTTTAATACTTTGTCTGAGTAACAAGATCCTTTCATAACTTTGTTAGTTATAGGAGACACTGGTATTTCTTCTTCTCCCATTAATATTCTATATATACGCGCTATTAACTGTTTTGACTTCATAGATACTTTATATAAATGAAATTTCTGAGTAGTTCTGTTTCTTTTTCTCCAAACTACTATCCAACCTTCTTTCAGTAATCTATTCCATCTTCTATTGTCCCAACTATAGTAATAAGAACCTTTTTTAAAATCATTTTTAGTAAAATAGTCAATGCTGTCTAAATAAATTAAAAGTTCTAAATCAGGTTCTGAAAGACCTTTGGTTTTGCATATCCATTTTCTTACTAATCTATAGTGTTTAAGAATTTTTAATTCCCTTAAATCAGAAGAGGTGATTCTCATAGAACAATAACAATATCTTGCTCTTTAATAACTTTCCACATCTTATTGTCGATTTCAACATTAAAACCAGCATGTCGATCATAATATACTTTATCATCTTTTTTAACTGCTTCAACTGCTTCTCCTATAACCACTGCTTTAGCCTCTCTATATCTTATGTCTTCTCGTTGACTCTCATTTAATATTAAGCCACCTTTAGTTTTAACACTAACTTCTTGCGTTTCTTCTATTACTATATACTTACCTACCGCTCTCATGCTCTTATATTATTAATAACACAATCGGTAGATAATATAGTAGTAGCTACTGAAGCCGCGTTTCGTAAAGCACTTTTAGTTACTAGTAAAGGGTCTATTATCCCTGCTTTAACCATATTTACCTCTTTTCCTGTAACCACATTTAACCCTTTATTTTTAATACTGGGATAAACGATATCAAGACCCGCGTTTGTTAAAATAGTCTCATAAGGCGCTTTAATAGCTTTAAGTAGTATTCTCTCACCTTCACTTTTTGGATTTATATTAACAGACGCGTTAAGCAAAGCTATTCCCCCACCTGGAACTATACCTTCTTTAATCGCGGCTTTTGTAGCACATATAGCATCTTCAACTCTATCTTTTTTTTCTTGTAATTCTATTTCAGAGTTTGCTCCAACTTTTATAACAGCAACCTTGGCTATTAATCTTCCTAATCGTTTTTCGTGCCTCTGTTTAATAGCAGCATTGGTTTCAGAATCAAGCTTTGTTTTAATAGAACTTATTAGATCTTCAATACTCGATGGCATTTCTTCTACTTGTATTAAAGTTTCATTAGCTTTACTTATAGACTTTTTACAAGTACCAAGATGTTCTGTCGTTATTAAATCTAAATCATCACCTAAATCTTCATCAATTACAGTAGCTCCGGTTATTAAAGCTATGTCATCTAAAATTTCTTTTCTATTAGTTCCGTATACAGGTGCGTGAATTACGTTTATTTTTATATTACCTTTAACCTTGTTCATAGCTAAAGCACTACTAACTTGAGGTTCTAAATCTCCAATTACTAATAAAGATTTATTTTCTTTGATAACGTATTCTAGTACTGATTGGATTTTTCTTACGTTTTCAACTTTGTTGTTTAAAACCAGTACTAAGGGGTTATTTAGCTCTGCTGTTCTTTCTATTTTATTTGTAATAAAATGTTCTGAACTATAACCTTGTTCATATTGAACTCCTTCTATTCTCTCTACTTCTGTAGTAGGGTTTTCATGAGTTTCCATTAAGACTATACCTGTATTATCAACACTTTTAAAAGCATTGTAAATAATATCTCCTAAGTCTAAGTCGTTATTGGCTGATATAGTAGCTACTTGTTTTATTTTGTCCCCTTTAACAGTTGAGGCGGATTTTTCAAGGTATTGCACTACTTTGTTAACAGCCAATTTAATTCCATCTTTTATTTCTCTGGAACTTAAATCTTTTTGTTTATATGCTTCAGAAATTATAGCGTGAGCTAAAACCGTTGCGGTTGTAGTTCCATCGCCAGCTTCTTTAACAGTTTTTCTAGCTGCCTCTTTTATTAATCTTGCTCCCATATTTTCTACAGGATCCAATAGAGTTATACTGTTTGCAACAGATACCCCATCTTTTGTTATTTGTGGATTACCAGTATTGTCTTCCATTATTACACATTTGCCGCTAGCTCCTAACGTGGAGCTAACAGCATTTGTAAGTTTTTCTATACCAGTAAACACTTTGTTTCTAGCATCTTCACCAAAGCTTAGATGCTTAACTAAGGTCTCTTTCATTTGATTAAATTAAATTATTTTACTTAAATGTTTTTACGACTTTTGGTCCTTTTAAAAATTCTAGTTTTTTTGAATAATGTTCTATAGATCCATCAATAGCAGCTTCAGCTCCATTCAATGTTTCTCTTCTAGTTACATCTATCCAGTCTCCCTCGTCTGGATGTTTATATTCAGTTTGATAAAATCCATTTGGTAATTGAACAATTCTCCAATTCTTTTTTTCGGTTATATGTTTCCAAAGGTCGATCATTCTTTGATCTGGTTGTGTAGCAGCTCTAAAGCCACTGGTGTATAAAAATGTCATGTTTTTCGGTTTAATTGTTTAACATTGGTTATTTTTTATAATTACTTATAAGTAATGTTTTTTACTATGATATATATAGTCTTATAATAGGTTTAGTAGTAGTTTTAATTCCAGCTCCCGTTGGATATGAGAGATTGTTGAATAAGTATCCTGTTTCATCTTGTGCTGTAGTATTGTAACTCCAGTAATTATTGAAACCTGTTGTTCTTTGATTTGGATCTTGTCTATTTTCAAATTTAATCATTAATGATCCATTATAACTCCAAGCGTATGGTGTATCAAATGGTATAGGTTGCCATTGCTGTGTGTTACTAGTTATTATATCTGAACCTGTAACTCCAGATCCTAATACTTGTTGCCAATTTGTAGTTCCATAACCACCAGTAATATTTATATCTTCTCTACATTGTCCACTAAAAAAAGTAACTGGAGATTCTCCTATATATATACATTGATCTTCTTGTGTCCAAGTAGGAGAAGGACTTGTTCCAGCAGTTCCATTGTATATAGCTACTCCATTAATATCACCATTAGGAACTCCGGCTGCAGCCAGTTCAGCTGCTGTATATATTATATAACTCCAACCAAATGGCTCTCCTTCATCAAAAGGTGTAAATTCCACGCTAGTGTTTCCTATTGTGCCTATTTGATATATAGTGCCAGGTATAGGTGGATTATAACTAAATGGTGAATTTTGTAAATAAAATAATTGTAAAGCTGATCCACTCATTACGTATAGTTTAGTCCATAGTTCCAAACACACAGATCGTAATTTGTTACGGTAGTATCATCTTTTTCTATCCACAAATAAGTATAAACATCTACAATTAATTCTTCTGCACTTACACTTCCTCCTGTAGGTAAAGTACCATTTTGACCATTAACAACTTGGTGAGTTACTGCATTTCCATTTACAGTTCCTAAAGTTATATTAAAACCATTAGGATGTTTTATATAGATAGTTCCATATTGACCATTTTTAACGCCGGAGATATTTAAGGTAACTGTAGCAGATTGTGTATCTAAGTAACAAGTAGGACTCTTGTCTCTTTCTACATTTAAATTAAATTTCTGAGGAGTAATACTTTGCAGCTCCATCCAATTAACTCTATCACCATTAGCGTCTAAAGCAGTTTTTACTTGTAATATATCTCCATCTACGGGTCCAGTGAGAAAATTAGTACATTTAACACTATCATTTAAATACAGTCTTTGAGTTCCTATAGAAAAGAAACTATTTTCTTCTCCTTGTTGATTTCCTTGATACGGAGATACAATCTCAACCCAACCCTCATTATAACTAGTAGGTGCGGTTCCAGGAATAAATTGGTTCTGAACAGAAAACCTAATAGTACCTGGATTTTCTTCTCCACCCCAACCACTCATCGCAATACCTGACCCACTGTTTCTCGTTACCACTGGATCTAAAGATACAGGTGTTTCAGGTTTAGTATCTAATCCTAATGTTTGTATATATATTTTACCATGAGCATCTAGATATGTATCTTCTCCAGAAGCATTTTCTGAATTAAGATATATTCTACCTCTACCAGTTTGTTTATCGGAATCTCCATCAGTAAATGACTCTATTGTAATTTCTTTATTGTTTGTAGTAGTAAAAGAATTTATTTGAGTTCTAGGGACAGTTGCTTGTGTTGGAGTATTTGTTTGATCGTTAGTAGCAAAAGAAAATTTCTGATTTATTAACAATAAATTTTTAGTGTAATCTTCTCCTACTATTGATACTCCAGGCCCTCCACTAGCATCATAAACATCTTGCATAGTACTTGAACCACCACTACCACTTGTTTTTTCTACTAAGTCACCGTCTGCTACTCCATCTTTATACCAATACTCTTTTATCTCTCCATTATTCTCAGACAAACCAACTGTTAATCCTTTATATCTTATAGTTGATGCAATCTCAGTATTAGCTAATGTAACAGCTGCCGCATAGCTAGCAGCGTTAAATGGTCCGTATTTTACGTCTACTGGTTTTGTTGTACCTATTAGTACACTACCTGCTAATTCTATTCCTTGTAATGCCATATTAATTATTTCTTAATTCTAAAGGTGTTGCTGTACTAGACTGTGGACCAATAGATACATGTATTTTATAATCTATATTACTCCATAAGTTTCCTGTTTCTGTAACTGGTACTGCAGGACCTAATGGATCAAATATAACTGTTATATTCCCTTGATTTGTTTGATTAACAAAAAATATAGTTTTACTAGTACTTGTTGCTGGATATGCTACTGCTAAATATTCCCCTGTTACTATAAAAGGAACGTCTATAGTTCCAGTAGAGCTGCTTATTTGTTTTGTAGCCGTACCGTTGTTTATAGCTGTTTGCATATCAGCGACAGTAATTGGATTTGGACTATAATAATAAAACCAAGGGTATATTCCACTAACTGAATTAGATGGATTACCTGTGCCAGCTGCAATAGGAGTACCAGAGTCTGTACCTGTACTATCTTTAAGTTGGTTACCTTGCAACCATGATATGGATGAACTATAATTAATAGATCCAGAAGCAGGCATGGTAACAGTTTCTGTAGTTGTATATTCGTACTTTTCATTTGGATTATTTGCGTTTGCATATCCAAATTGATCTGCTAAGTTGTTTGGAGGATTTGTAGTAGTTGTTGGTCCAGACAATGTTAAACTTCCACCAACTGAACTTGTAATGGTAGCAGGAGTACCTGTATCTAATCCACCTGAGTTGTTTTTAATCAAACTTAAACTCAAATTACTAGTTACTTGACTTCCAATTTCTACAGTAGCTGTTTGAGAATTTACTAAACTAGTAGATGGACCTGGTATATAACTAGGCTGTATTGTCGGAAACAATAATTTATTTAAAACTTCTGTTGTGGATAATCCTAAAAAATCTGCAGCTGTTAAACTATTTAAATCATTAATATTAATAGCTACAGAAGTAGCAGGATCTATACTAGTATTATAAGCGGTATTTACTTCTGCTACAGTATTTGGAGTTCCTGCAGTTACAACAAAATTTTCATCATCAAGATCTAATTCACTGGCACCTGTTATAGTTGTAGTACCATCAGTTATGTTTATACTACCACCTGTACCACCTCCAGAAAATTCAACCCAATCATTATCTGTTACACCATCTTTTAATACATAAAGCTTATTATCAGCATTTACGTAAACAGCCATACCTTGAGACCTGCGGTCAGCTGTAATAGCGTTTCTTTCGGTGTTATCTGCTACCTGCATGTAACCACCTAAACCAAAGTTAGCTTCGTGAGTTGCAAATCCCGCTGGGGATCCTACGTTGGCTCCTGTCGGGCCGAATGTTCCTGTTATTTCTATAAAACCCATTATTTAAAATTTAATCGCTGCATCTGAAAGACCTTGGCTATTTTGACTTCTATAAACCCTATAAGCTATTGGATTTCCTAAATTACCGTTTACTGGCACCGCATTAACTACTGTGTAGTGATATCCGTTAGCGTCTGTTTGATTATAAGTAGCATCAGACTGTGTTAATACTGGAACCGCTTGTGCTCCACCTGATGTCCAAGCTGTTAAACCACTCCATCCGGCAATACCATCTGGAATGCATATATACCAATAATCAGCTTGAAAAGTCCTATCATCATTGAAGTTTCCATTAGTAGGAGATTCTGGATTCAAAGCTACTATTTGATTTCCTGTTAATGTTAAATTTACACTACTTCCCCAATACCATCTATAATACCAATTTACAGTAAATACATTAGAAAATATAGTTGCTTGTCCACTTGGATTATCTACCGTTGTTAAAGCATTAGCTTGCCATTGGTGGGAACTTTGAACAGCATAAGTAATGTCACTACCTATATCAACATTTGCTGGACTTGCTTTGGGTAAACCAGTATCTAAAGTTACATTAGTGGTAATGTCTTTAATATCTAAGGTGTTATCTTCTATATTATCTTGAAAACCTAAACTCCAGTTAAAAGCTTTTACTCCACCTACTAAAGTATCTCCTACTTCTAAAGGACTTGGATTTGGATTTATTCTAAAATTAGAAATAGTAGGTATTTGATAAGGATAAAATATTCTATTCATTATCTCTGTTAAGGTATAACCTCTTATAACTCCAGTCACTGGATCAGGGAACGCAGCCCATGTGTCTCCTGGATCAACTCCTCCTACTGCACTTGTAATAGAAGATGGTAAAGAATTAGAATACTCTATAGCGCTATTACTTGCTGGTGGAGCCGATGTTGATAATTGAAATGTATTATTAACAAACGATGTATAGTATATAAGACCTGCAGTTATGTAGTTTGATGTTATTGGTCCAATAGTACCAGTGTTATCAGCGAACTCTAATGTAATACTAGCTAAACCATCTATAGCTAAAGTTGAATTAGCTGATGAATTAGTAACATCAAAAGTTATTCTATATATTACTCCTTCTTCATAAGCACCGATAGGTGGCGTTGCTACACCAGTATATTCATTTTGACCTGCGTCATAAGTTGCTTGTACATCTATAATAACTGTAGGTACTGTAGGAACTGGATTAGGCGCTGGGCACCATGTATCGCTTACAGCACTATACATTATAATATCTTGATCTACTAATGGAGTAGGTAATGGCTTACACCAAGATTTATCGTATAATTTAAAATCTTGTATTTGTAAATAAGTAGGTAGCCAATCAGCAACAGATTGAAGAGTTAAACTCCTTGTAGACCTTTTAGCATCATTATCACTTATAATTAATAATTCATCACCATCTACATTTGCTTTAGGATACGAGTATAATATTGCCATTGTTTAAGTTTTAACGATGTTTATTTGGCCAGCTAACGTGTATTCAAAAGCTGTATCATTTCCAGATTTTATCCAAGCAGTTGGAGGTACAAAAGTTGTTTGCCATGGAGCGCCAAAAGGTAAATTACCTACACCTGGTAAATTATTATTAAAGGAACTCATCATAAGTTGTCCAGCAAGTTGAGCTGGTACTTCAGGCGCCACAACCGGTGCTGGTGTATCTGGATTTGGTAAAATAGCTGCACCTGTAGGCATTGTTTGCCAAGCAGTAGTTAATATGTTTAAATTTCCAGGATTATAAGCTTGTACAAGACCAACATTACCATAAAAACCTATTTTATTTGAATTAACGTTTAGTAAAGGAGACGTAGGATCTGCTTTACGACAAATCATTAAATATTCGTCTGTATTGTAGAGTGTTGATGTTGCTGGCTCATCCATATTAAACCTAACGTAAAAACAAGCTATAGAGTGAGAACCCCAGCTATATACTTCTACAGCACTATCTGCAGCTAAGGTATAATTTGAGTGTTCTTCAATAGCAGAACCAACCGGATTCCATCTAGCTAATATAAGATCTGTATGTTCAAATTTAGTAGTACCTTGATAAGATATAAAGCCAGGGGTTTGCCATGAAGCTCCTTTAGTAGCTGAATTATCGTAATATAGTAAATCTCCATTTAAAGGTACTTGAGGTAAATCCCCAATGTTGGATGGTCCTAAGTCAGTATCTAGATTAGAATTGTTATCAAACACTAATCCACTACTACCTGCTAAACTAATTGATATTTCATTAGCATTACTTATAGCAATTCCGTTTCCAGCTGTATAGTTAGAAGCGGCACCTGCTGATTCTATGGTAATCGTCTTAGGACTTGCTTGATTATCTACTGTTAAAGTGATATTACCAGAAGCGCCTGGTACTAATTGTACTGTTTGGACGTTTGCTTGAGAATCTGTTAGTGTTAAATCTGCGTTATTGCCATTTTGTGCTGTAGAAAACGTGTATGTCTCGCCCAATGTTTGAGCTGAAAAGTCATATCCGTCTTTATTTGCGTTTACAACTAGTATATCTCCAATATTAGCAGCAGTTAAGTCAGCTTGTGTCTTACCTGTGCCACCACCAGTGATACTTATTGATCCAGTTACGTTAACAACACCTGTTCCTACTAAAGGATCAAGCCCAGCTTGTGTAGCATTTGGGCTTAATCCAATACTATCAGCGAAAAATACTCTATTTACACCACTATTGTTGGATTTTAAGTTAGCTATACTCTGTAAAGGAATAGATCTTAGTGAATTCTCTTCACTAGGTACTGTAACTAGCACTTTTTCGTTCCCAGTGACAGCTAAATCTCCAGGATATGTGTAAATTATTGCCATTTTTCTTGCTTATTATTAAATTTACCAGCTTCCGCCAGCTCCTCCGCCTTTTATTCCTGTAGTTTTCCAGATTTTATAAGGCCCATTGACATCTGATGTGTCTTTTTCAAACTTTACTTTATAATCTAAATCCTCTACATACCCATCATTGTCATATGATAAGTGTTTTCCTCTTATTAAGTCACCCTCACTTGGTCCATCTTGATAACTTTCATTCATATGACCACTTTCGTGGATATCTTGACCAGCTACAGACGATTTTTTCTTCTTATCGCCTGGTCCGCCATTTTTATAAAGAGGTGAAGTCTTTCTTCCTGTTCTTTTTAAAGACATAATATATATTTTTTACATTCTACCTTTCATGTGCTTTAATACTTTGTGAGCACCCATATGTGACAATGCACCTGGTTCTTTATCGATCACTGGACCACCGTAAGATAATTCATCTGACATGTGAGCTGGAGAATTGTGTTCTGCACCTGTTGAGTGATGAGACTTATTCCAATTCCAACTTCCGTGAGCGTCATCAAATAATGCTTCTGCATGTCCTTTGTGTCCTTCTCTCATTTGCTTTCTTCCTTCTTTAACATCATGCTCTTCCCAAGAGTTAGTCATCTTAGCTGGAGAAGCCTTTTTCATTTTAGCGAATTCAAAGCGCTCAATTTTTTCCGCATACGGTTCCAACGGAAGGGGTTTAAATTCAGTGTTACCTGTACGTTGACCTGGTCTGGCGCTAGAACCTAGTTTTACTTCCTTTGTCAATTTCTTTTTTTCTGGATCACCATTCATGTTAGCTGGAGAATCACCCATCTTATGTGATTGTTGCCAACCTCTTTTAGACATACGGTCTGCTCTTTTTTGAGATACCATTTTACTCTTAGAGTCCTTCATACTTACCCAACCAGAATCTCCGGCTTCTTTTTTCGCTTTCTTACTAGGTTTAGTAACTAAAACGTCTTTTTTCTTTTTACCCATTTTTAATATTTTTTAAATTTATAAATTCATGTTATGTACATAATTATATAAGTCACATATAATCACTCTTTTTTACCCATATAAAATATATAGAACCCCGGGGTTGCCCCCCTCCCCTCCCCTTCCTTTCAACTAAGGAAAGTCACTTTATCTAAGCGGGCCCCCTCATTCCCTCCTCTTTGTTTAAATCAAATAATATCCTCATATGGACCTCATCCCATCCCCATCCCCATCCCACCCCCTCCCCACCTTTATGGCTTTTACTAGGTCTATCCCTCCCCTCTCCCCTCCTCCCCTCCCTCCCACCCCTATCCCTATCCTTTGCATACTCGATACGATCTTGTTAAGATAATATAATCAAATAACTTAATATAAATAATATGAAAATCTTAAATTACATCTCAATCCTCTTCATCGCGACGATCATCTCATTAATAACTTATAACATAATAGCGCATGGCGTTGTGCAATACATATCGTTTAATGGCATATAAAACATGCATACTAAATACGACCTCAACAAGATAATATAAATAACTAAACTAAATAACTAATAATAAAAATAATAACTATGTCTAAATTAAATCAAATCACTAAAACTCGCTTCATTCTTTCTAACTCTTTACTTGGCCAAAATGCCATCATTACATTCACAAATAAAAAAGGCGAAACCTTCACATACAATCACGATCAAGTGTTTGCTAACAATCAAACTCGATTACTATCTATGAACTGCTTCATTAAGTATGGCAATTACACTAACTCTAATAAGTTACCAAACTGGGCCGCTTAAAATACAAACTAAAAACGACTTAACTGCGATAATATAATAAACTAATAATAAATATAATATGAATAATTTAACTAACACTCAATTAAAAGAAATTAAATCACTTTACGAAATGATCTCACTCGGCTGGCATTATACTAATCATCCAATGCATGATCACTTTATGAAACAACATAATGATTTACCTGATTATGAATAATACAATCTAAATACGACTAATATAAGATAATATAAATATAATAATTAAAATAACTAAATATGCTAGATTTAACTAAATTACCAGTACTAAATAATAACCATGAGTATCTAATGGATAACGAAGATTATTCTGAATTATTCGAGCGATTAAACTATAAAACCGAGGATTACCTCATCGTCTACTCTTACTCACATGACTTCTTAGAAGTAGTACTCGAATTAATAAAATATAATATTGAGTTTACTCATCAATCATGTCACTTGTCTGACGAGTCATATTTAATAATCGATATTACTCAAGAATAAACTATGACACTAGCCTATTATACTATATACTAATAGCCTAATGTCACACTTAAAATAACTAATTTATTTTAATATCTATGTAAGATATTGAGATATCAAGTGTAGAACTATAAACTAATTTTTAACTAATAAACAATTTAACACCTTTTAACTATGTATAAATATAATAATAAACAAGAAGAAAAACAAGCAGATAAAGTACTTTTATTAATAATAATACTAACATGTATAATTATAGCAATAGATTATTGTACAATCTAAATACGAACTAGAAAAGATAATATAATAAATAAAACATGTAGTTGATCGTCATACTTTAGCATGTATAAATAATACGAACACTTGACGCCACCAAACTAATTAATAACTTTAAAAATAAATAATATGAAAATAATTACTAAAAATACTAATATTGATATCACTCGACTCACTCTTGAGTTCTTTGAAGGTAAAATAACTTCAGAAGAATATACTAAAATTATAAAAAAATTAAATGCAAACTAAATACGGTTTAGCAAAGATAATATAAATGTAAATAAATTAATAACTAAATAAATAAATAAAATAAACTATGAATACTTTAACAACTAAAAGATTTGTGATAAGAAAGTCACTAATTGGCGAAAATGCAGTAATAACATTTACTAACAAGAAAAATGAGACGTATACTTACGATCATGACGAGATCTACTCAACTCATCAAGAGAAATTTGAAACTATGAATTGCTTTCAAGAGTATGGTTCGTACACTAACTCAAACACAGTACCAAAATTCTGTAGAGATTTAAGTGAGGTTGAAAAACCAGAGATTACTGAATAGTGATCCACTACATATAAGCTGAGATACTAACATAGAAATAATAAAATCTAGAGTGGGTTGTAACCGCTCCTCAGCTCTAATTGACAGGTGAATATGTGTAAGACTAAAAAGGGCTCGTTTCGAGACAGAAAGCATCATCTGCTATGGCACACCTGTCAAAATATTAACTAATTAAAATAAATAAATATGTATAATCCTAATAATCCTTCGAACTGGTCATGGTCAAAAGCATTTGACGAAATGGCAAAAACTATTCACAAGTCAGAAATGACTCAACAAGTAATAAACCATCTTGGTGGTTACAAAGGTATAACTAAATATGTAGATCTACCTAAAGAAAAACAAGATGAATTGTATCACCTTTTATACCAAATACTATGATACTATTGATCGCTATACCACCATTAACTATAACTACAATAATACTAATCGACATAATAATAGAAATAATAAAATGAAGAAATTAATACTAGGTATTGGAGCATTGGGAGTAATGTCTTTTACCACTAATCAAATATACTATTCAACTCAACTAGTTTGGGCAATGGATAACTTAGAAGACATGAAAGAATGGATTCAAGAAGATGTAAATAATGGTAGAATGTCAGAAGAAATAGCTGAATCTTACTTTGAAACTCTTGATGAAACTCACTCATTTGTAAGAGATTTTTACAACAAACAATGTAAGTAATACAAACTAAATACGAATTAAGTACGATAATAATAATATGAAAGACAAAATAAAATATATAACTACAAATAACTTAGATGCTATGATCGGTGACGACTATATTAAACTAGCAGTGTTTAACAAGAAAAAGTCACCATACGGTTGGACTAAGCGTGAACTAAGGTATTCACCTTATGGAGTAGATATAGAAGAATTTGATTTTGACTATGTGAAATCAGTAGTAGATCATGTGTATTCTGTCTTTCCTGAACAAGAAATAAAAGAATTAATAAATAAAGTAAATAAATACTATGAAAACAAGAACAAAAAAGTGGGAAATAAGTGAAACCGAAAAGAAAGTAGGTAATATACTAAAGATAGTAGCTGCTGTAGCTTTTTTAAGCGTATGGTTACCAGCAATGGTACATATAGTAGGTGAAATCATAAAACTATGGTTCTAATGACTGAGCAAGAAGTAATAGATAAAGTATGTGACAGGTTAGTTACAACTCTTTATAACGAGCTAGATTATTATATGTTTGAAGAACTAGGTTATACTGAAACTGATAACAATTATGTGAAAGCAGCTGATAGATTAGCAAGAAAAATAGTAAAAGAACTAATATCATGACTAAATACGTAAGCAGAATAATGGACGAAGTGTATGATAACTTTAGAAATCACTTCACAGAACCAGAAGAACAAAAAGACTTTTTACGAGAATTAATTGAAGAATTAAGTCAAGAATATAACTATATTGAATATGACAATGACTGATATACAGAAAATACAGGCGATAACACAAGATATTCTAGCCGGATATTATGGTAACACACAGAAATGTGGTACAGAAACACAGAAATATACTTATGCTTTTGAACAAGCTAAGAAAATATTTGCAGGTGAATTACTAATAGATCCTGATCATACTTGGTTTGATACTGGTTCAGGTATAAAATTTGAAGAAATATGAGTAATGAAATATTTATAAACGACTACGATACGAAAGGAGATGCCATTGCAAAACTAAGATGGTTACAAGTTAAAACTTTACACGAGCAATATCCAAACGACCAAGAATTTGGTGGAAAAGTAAGAGAATTAATTAATAATACAAAATGAAAAAAGTAATAATAGCAATAGGAGTATTAACATTATTTAGTTTTAATAATAAAACAAATAATAATAAAGAAATAGCATATCAAGCTATACAAGTACAGCAAGTATTAAGAGAAGAACTATTTAATATGTATTTAAGTGAGGGAACTTTAGAAGCTGAAAGTAGATATGTAGACGCTAAATATGTAGAGTCTTTATTACAAGAAATAATAGATGCAAACTAAATACGATACTTACACGATAATATAATAAAATAAAATGAATACAATTAAAAGACACGCAGGAGATCACTCAAAAATAACAGTAACTAAAGAAATTAATGGACAAATTGAAAAAAGAGTATATAAAGGATATAAGATTTGTGATATACCAAGTGAAATAAACCACTGGTTTAACTATAAAGGATATACATATGTTATAAACTAACACGAAATATATAAGGCGATCAGGCATCCTTTGAGTGCTCGTACTGTAAATAGTACGGGCTTTTCGTGGTAGAAGACGTACACTCGGTATGTCTAAACAACTATAAATATAGTATAATGCAAAAACTAATTAAACAATTACAAAACTTATACTCATGGAATCAATTCTATCAAGCTAGAACTATGAGACAAGAAATGAAGACATGTCAACTTCAAATCAAAGGCAAAAAACAAGAGATTAACGAGCTAAAAATGGCTCAAAAAGCTAAGAGAGGAGTTAAGAAATGAAAAATACTAACGCAATAGAAAAAGCACTTGAACAAAAGATAAGTGCAGAATGTAGACAAATAGTAAACAAGTTTATAGCTGATCTTGACAAACTATCAAACAAATACGGTGGTTCTAACTTCTATGATTTCAAGAAAAATAATAGCGAAGGTGACTACGTGTTTATGGTAACAGGAACTCATGGAGTAACAGAAGTACTACATAGAATGCTATTAGACAATCATGGCAACTATATGTTAAAGTATAAATCTAAAGAATTACTAAATAAACTAGATTTACTGTAAAACCACAACTTCAACCCACCGTGTCGTAGCGGTGAAGAAGAAAAACCGTGGGACTGAGTGACGGCTCGGTTTGGACAGCGAGGTCAGGTGTAAATGTGAGTCCTTATTGGACACGGAAGTGTAATTTACAGACTGTTCTAGACATGAGAGGTTCGAATCCTCTCTCTCGCTCTATGAAAAACAAATGTAAATGTGGAAACGAGATCCACCCAGTACGAATTAAGTATGGTTACAACAACTGTGTAGCATGTTCTACAGTAGAAAAGTATGGTTGTGCACCAGTTATTAACCACAAAACAGGCAATAGCATACAAGTATTGTCTCGAGCAGATGCAGAGCGCATCGCCAAA
>Ga0209232_1000896_pt1 | contig 17078 bp, 27 predicted proteins | sample ETNvirenome_2_60_FD_184066 | JGI IMG/M metagenome (GOLD analysis project Ga0209232, IMG submission 184066) | Marine viral communities from the Pacific Ocean - ETNP_2_60 (SPAdes) (version 2) | ecosystem: Environmental > Aquatic > Marine > Oceanic | place: Pacific Ocean | collected 2013-06-22
TATCATGATATATTGATACGTTATTAATCGCAGTACAGCTTATTGCGACTAAATCTCAATAACATATTGTAATAAGTTTAGCTAATAATAACCATTAGCAGAACTAATGCTACAAACTAGTGTACAAATGTTCACTACCCAAGACTTTTGCAAACATGGGTGGGGGTAGTCTGCAAGCGAGCGACGACTTGCTATATATATATAAAAACACTGCCTTAAAAAAATAGTCCACTCAAGGGTCTTCGGGGCGACTGCCAATATATATAAAAAGCCCCCTCGGCTTTTTTCTCTAATATACTGCGTACCATAAGATGTCAGTTTATGGTAGTCAGTTTATGATTACCTTTACGCTCACTTGGGGTTCGCTTCGTTTATGACTTAGCTGTCATATGAAGTGGCAGTCTTAAGGTACACATTGTACCATACGGTGTTCACTTGTCAAGTACTTTTTTATTGACAGTAAGCCTATAAGTTATTCTAATACTAGACAGATGCAAGATGAATCACAACAAGAACGCGAAGATCTGATTAGACAGATCAAGGAAAGCATACACGAGATAGCTACTGAGAAGCAGGCTATTAATGTAAAGAGCCTAAGCGTGTATGACCCCGACAAGGTAGCCAAGATGCTTTATCTGTACAGTACAGGTTCTAGTCAGACTAGGCTCGTACGCAAGTACGGATACGAAAGAGAAACAGTGATATCAATCCTAGCGGATTACGCTGACCACATGGGCAAGTTCAAGGAACTCAGTGGTAGGATCGCGGCAAAGAACTACCTGAACCTATCCAGCCTGGAAGAGGATCTAATAGAGAAGGTTCGGGACAGGATGGAGAATGACCCAGAGATGGAAGTAAGCTTCAAGGATCTCAAGGAACTATCAATAGCCAAGGCTAACTCAGCAAGGGAGGCTCTTACGGCCAGGGGCGAAGCTACCCAGATAACTGAGGACAGGAAGGTGTATACTCAGGATGAGTACGAAGCAACCATTCAGGCTGCTCGCGAAAGAATAGAAAAAGCAAAAATAATAGAAGCGGAGGTTCAGGATGCCTAGATCAATACTAGATGAAAGCTATGAACCAATCTATGACCAGGTACGTGGAATCCTGGGTGAACACTTCGAGCATTGGTGCTTCATAGTAATGGATGAACAAGGAGAAGTCTTCTTTGATTATGACCACCTTCCTAGTGGCAGGATGCTTATCAATGAAATGTACCAAGAGGTCAGAACGGATGACAATGACCTAGATATTGATTGGGACATTGATGAGGACACGGACGGTGCAGTTGATCCATGGAACTAACCTTTACCCCGCACCCAATCCTTCATCCACCATCGGACGAAGAGATAGTAGCCCTTGGTGAGATTGATCCTAAGTTATTACAGGATCTGCACGAAGCCCACGAGGGCAGGATACGTGCTGCTGAGAGTGATCCACTTCGTCACGGCTTTGATTTACCTGGCTGGGAAAGGATGCGTGAAGCCATTGAAATGTACGATGAGGTAATTACATTCGGTGGTAACAGAAGTGGTAAAACAACTGGGTGTGCAAAGATGCTGATGCAGGCAGTTACGCAAAACCAGGATGGACACGTTGTGTGCTTCAGCCAGAATGCCGATACATCCGTAAAGGTACAACAGGCTGCGGTCTGGGAGATGATGCCAAAGGAGTTCAGGAAGAAGACCAAAAGTATAGAGGGATACATTAACTTCAGTATGCAGAATGGTTTTACTGGTAGTAGCTTTATATTCCCCGATACTAGAACTAGGGTGGACTTCAAGACCTATACACAGTTCAGTAATAACCAGACTATCTTGGAGGGTTTTGAGTTCGGCTTCAAGCAGTCCAATAGTCTAAATCTGGGAGCTTGGTTGGATGAATACTTGGGTGATGCTTCATTAGTAAATACATTAAGATTTAGATTAGCTACAAGGAACAGTAAGATGATCCTGGGGTTTACTCCTATTGATGGATACACACCATTTGTTTCGGAGTACCTAAAGGGAGCTGAAACATTAGAGAACCGTCACGCAGAGCTTCTGGGTAAAGATGTACCAGTAAAGCAGTACAGCCCAGAAAGAGATGCTGGTATTGTGTACCTGCATTCGGATGAGAATCCATTTGGTGGTTATGACCGAATAGCCAAGGACCTAAGGAACGAACACGAGGACAAGATAATGGTTCGTGCCTACGGGTTACCTACCAAGTCAATGACTTCATTGATACCTAACTTCTCACCTGAGTTAAATGTTCTCAGCGAGGAACCCAACAAGCATGGAATAGTATTCCCAGCCCTGAATACAATGACCTGGTATCAGGTTGTTGACCCAGCCTTTGCTAGGAACTACGTAGCTCTATGGGCTGGTGTAACCGAACAGGATGAAATATATATACGCAGAGAGTGGCCTGATAGGGACACATACGGTGAATGGGGATTATTTGGTGACCCCAAGTGGAGATACGGACCAGCTGCTAAAAAGATTGGAATGGATGTTGAAAGTTATGTTGAACTCTTCAAAGAGATTGAAGACGAACTAGGCATAGAAGTAATGGAAAGAATAGGTGACTCACGTTTCTTTGCAAAAGAAAATGAAAACAATGTTGATCTTTTTACTAAATTTTATGATTACGGAATGAGTTTTATCCCATCCGATGGTCAAACAGAACAGATTGGTTGTACTGCACTTGATGAATGGTTCAGCTATAACCCTAACTACGAAGTAGACGAAGCCAATCGGCCCCGCTGTTATGTACATCATAGCTGTGGTAACCTGATTGAAAGTATAATTAACTATAACTCAGCTGGTAAATCTGATGAGGCTCTGAAGGACTTCTTTGACGTACTCAGATATTTGAGGATGTCGAACGGTGGATACGGACCTGATTATTTTGCATCAAGCGAAATGGAGACAACAGCTAGAGCAACAGGAGGATATTAATGAAAATACGATTAAGTAAATTAGCAGAAGAACAAGAGGTTGATTTTGAAGAAGCTTTTAAAATAGCTACAGAAAAATTACCAGAGGGTAGCCTTACAGGTAAAGGCAGAAATACTTGGGTTAACGAACAAGGTGCTGAAATACTCACCAAGTCCTTGATGATTGATGAAATCATACCCAAGCACTACGAAGGTATAGTAATAGCAGAATGCCCTAACCCTAGATATAATTATGTTATTAACAAAGAAATAGGTAAAAAGGTAGCAATGATGGTTCCCAGAACAAAGAAGGGAATGCTTGTAGGAAAGAAGGTTACCTTTGAAGTCATTGAGGACATTAAGGGTGTCAGTTATCGTTATGTGCAAAAAAGTAGATACTCTTAATAGAGAATGGTGCAGAGAACAATCTGACAGATTTGCTGCTTGGGAAATATTTCGCAGGTATGTACTTCACGAGACTAGGGTACCTATGACCAATGGTGAACTATGTGATACAATAGGCGTTTCATCGACTTATACTATTCGGTTGCTGAAATCTATACAAAAACGCCTCGAAGAAGAAAATGCTAAATGATTCAATTTCTGAGTCCTTGACTTATGTTCAGGACGAACCCGACATCAAGACACTCCGTTATGCTTATGACCAAACGGTCAATGAACTGGAGTCCTACTTTGACCTATGCCGTACTAGCTACGATGACCGCAGAAATTACTGGCCAGGCAAAAGCAGAGATCACCGCAAGCACGGTTCCGATGCTTTCCCTTGGGAGGGTGCATCCGATATGGAGTGCCACGTTATTGATGAAAGGATTACACGACTAGTATCTTTATTCATGGCATCATTGAATCGTGCCAATGTTCGTGCATTCCCAGTAGAAAGTGGAGATATTGCACGAAGCCAAGTTGTTTCAGGGTTCTTAAAATGGATGGTAAGTTCGGGATACATACCTCGTTTTTACCGTGAAATGGAGCTAGGTGCCAACTATTTGCTTGAGCGGGGTATACTGATGACCTACGTTGGGTGGCAACGCGAGGACAGAAGATTCCTGCAAGAACTCAACATTAATCAGATTGCACAAGTCAGCCCAGAGGTAGCGGTAGCTATCCAAGACGGCAAGGATGACGAAGAACTAATAATCCTGCTACAAGCAACATTTGAAGGCACTACCAAGAAAAGAGCAAAAAAGGCTCTAAAGGATTTACGTAAGAATGGAACTGCCGAGTTACCGATTGTTCGCAGACAAGTTAATGCTCCCGATGTAAAGACTCTAGCACCTGATGGTGATTTCTTTTTTCCTCCTTATGTTACGGATCCACAAAGATCGCCTTACTGTTTCTGGCGTACTTACTATACTCCGCAAGAATTAGAAAACAAAGTTGTCACCGATGGATGGGATGAGGACTTCGTTGATTACGTTATTGAAAAATATCGTGGTGTAAATATAGATAGTATAGAACGTGAACAGGAGGGTCGCCGTAGTATTAGCCTTACTGACAGTGTTTATGAAGCTGAGGAGCTAGTTGAAATATGCTATGGCTACCAAAGACTAATTGACCAAGAGGATGGAGCAGAAGGCATTTATTGCACAGTATTTCATCGTGAGTTCGAGGGCAATGAACTAGCACCTGGATATGCTAAGTTCGAGTTACTTAATGGATACGAGGATTATCCCGTGGTTGTAACAAAGTTGTCCGAGGACAGCAAGCGCCTATATGATACAACGACCATCCCTTCGGTGCTGAGGGGTATCCAGAATCAAGTAAAGGTCGAAAGAGATTCACGTGTTGATAGAAACAGTATAGCAACACTGCCTCCTATTCTGCATCCAGTAGGACAGGCCCCGACTGATTGGGGTCCAGGTAGAATGATTCCATATCGCCGTAAGGGTGATCTGGACTTTGCCCCTACGCCTCCATCGCCAACTGGCTCAGTAGAAATGGAAAGCACATTACTGTCCCTTGCTGATAGACTTGTTGGTCTTGATGAGGAGGCAAGTATCAGTCAAATACGCAAACAGTTCTTAGTGGACAAGTTCCTTAGCCATACAGCTGAGGTCATAAAAATGGCATTTAAGTGCTTCCAACGCTTTGGACCCGATGAAGTGTTCTTTAGAGTAACAGGTATTCCTGACCCTCAATTATTTAATAAAGGCAATGCTGAAGAAAACTTTGATATACTGATTAACTTTGATGTTCAGAACACTGATCCAAAGACTATTGAGGCTAAGACACAGCAGTTCGTAGCTCTTAACCAATTAAATGCTAATAATAGACTTAATGTTGATGCATTGCTAGATGTTATCGCCGCAAGCATTGATCCTGTTATGGCTGATGCTGTACTTCAACCAGTTGAAACAGCGCAACAAGAAATGGTTAAAATGGTAACTGATGATCTTGCAAAAATATTTGCAGGCATTGAAATGCCAGCTAGACCAGCAGGAGCGCAGATTGCACTTCAAGTAATTCAACAATACACATCTCAGCCAGATGTAGCACAAAGAGCTTCTACTGATGAAGCATTTGCTGCACGTTTACAAAAATACGCAGGTCAATATACCTTCCAAGTACAACAAGCGCAGAATGCACAGATAGGTCGAGTTGGTACACAACCCGCTCAAATGGGCGACATTGATACACAAAATATGTAATATTGTACTTTTAGGTACACTGTTATTAAGTAACTTAATTATGGCAGATAACATTACTCCTCAGCAACTAGGAATACAGCGCGCCCGCGAACAAAGATCTCAGGATTATCTTAGTATGTTTACAGAGAATGAAGGAGATGAGTCCTTAGTTTATACTGATACCAAAGGTAATAGAACAGTTGGGATTGGATTCAACCTAGAGGATGCTGGTAACCGCAAGTTCTTAAAACAAGAAGGCATTAATATTGATGAAATATTTGACGGTAGAAAAATTACTCAAGGCGAAAAAATAAAGATGTACAACCATAGTCTTACTCAAGCATTTAATGATGCTATGAAGTTTGATTCTAGTTTTGCAAAACGACCTGAGCCAGTAAAGAAAGCTCTTGTTGATATGGCATTTAATCTTGGCTTGACAAAACTTAACAAGTTTGTTGATATGAAAGCAGCCCTAAAAAGAAATGATTATAGAACTGCTGCAGATGAAATGGTTGATAGCCTTTGGTACAATCAGGTAAAAAGCAGAGGACCACGCACTGTTAAATTAATGCGATCCGCTGCTAGATAATATGAACATACAAGATGATATTAAGACGCTTCATAACCATGAGGCGTTCGCTAGATTTATTAAATTAATTCATAACCTCAGAGAAGAAGCAATAGAAGAACTTCACGAGGCCAGTAATGAAACCATACAACAGGTATCAGGTCGTATTATTACCTATGACCAGGTACTACAATTAGTTAACTGGGAAGAGTTAGTAAAGAAGCATTCTGATTATATGTAAACCTCTGTGTTATAATCCGCTTATCGCCATCGCTCGGCGTTAATGAGTGGACAATATTATGACAGACGAAATCGCAACTGCTGACGCTGAAGCAGGTAAAATATCAGTGGAAAAAACAAATATATCCGTCACGGATTTTGCTCAACGGCGAATTGGTGAACTTACTCCTAAGACTGAACAGCCTCAGGAAGAAGAGACCCAAGAAGCTGAGGTAGAAGAAACTGAGGAAGTAACCGATGAGGTAACAGAGGATGCTGAACAAGCAACCGAAGAAACTGAAGAGGAAGCAACCGAGGGGACTGAGGAATCCGAAGATGTTCTTTCACAGTTGGACTTGGACGATATGTCCGAGGAGGATTTGCGGGAACTAGCAGACAAGCTAGGTAGCCGTGCTGTAGCTCGATTCGGTGAATTGACTGCTAAGCGCAAGGCTGCTGAAGAACGTCTAGCTAGTCTAGAAGCTAAACTTAAGGAAGCGCCTAACCCATTAGAAAATAAGAAGGTTGAAAACAACCCTTATAGTAACCTCGATACAATCGACAAGTTACAAACTAAGTCAACAGAGGTTGACCAGGTTGTTGAATGGGCTGAAGACATTCTGTTTGAGAGTGATGGCTATACTGCAGATGATGTAGTAACCGAAGTTGAAGGTAAGGAGTGGACAAAGAAGGATGTTAGACAAGCCTTATTAAAGGCTCGTAAAGCACAGAAAACTTTTCTTCCTGATCAGCTAAAAAAAGTTCAAGCACAAATTGAAGGAGATCAATTAAATGAATCCTTTTCAGAACGTGCTAAAAAAGAACTTAATTGGCTAGAAGGTGAGGACAATGACTTACGCAAACAATTTGAAGCAACAGTAGGAGATGATCGATTTAAGAAACTAAAAAAAGTTGTTAAACGTGAAGCCCCTGATATAGCCGCACAATTGGACTACTGGTTCGCTCATGCTACTAATAGTATATATGGGAGAAAACCTGTTACTACAAGTAAATCATCTCCATCGCTTAATCCCCCGAAGTCAGTCAGTCCTTCAGCAACTAAACCCGATAAAGGAATGGGAAGAACTGCCAAGGCTCTAAAAGAATTAGAGGCAAGGTTTAAACAGACAGGTAACGCTAAAGATTTCGCCGAACTTAGAAAACTCAAAATGAGCGCTCGCTCATAACTTAACTTAACTTAATACTCATTATCATTATTTAAAATGGCATTCTCAAATACATTCGACACCACTAACAGTGGTTCTGGTGTTTCCAATCGTGAGGACTTGACAGACGTCTTGACTATCCTTGCACCTGAGGAAACTCCTATTCTCTCGATGGCTAATAAAGAAAGCGCATCCGCAACTAATGTTGAGTGGACTGTTGACAGCCTTGCTGACCCAGTAACTACTGGTATCGCCGAAGGTGCTGACGTAACAGCTTTCACTGACAAGTTCGCATCACGCGCTCGTCTTGGCAATCGCATTCAAAAATTCCGCCGTGACTACATGGTATCCGACCTGCAAGAAGCAGTTGATTCCGTTGGTCCAGCTAAGATCGCTCAAGCAGAAGCTAAAGCTATCCGTGAACTAAAGCGTGACATTGAAGCAACTGTCGCATCCAACAATGACCGTGCTACTGAAGACGGTGCTGGCACAGCCAACGCACTTCGTGGTCTAGGTGACTGGTTGGACAGCGCTGGTCCTTCTGACGTTCCTGCTGCCTATCGCACACCTGCTGCTAGCATCGAAGATGTTGGTGCTGGTCCATTCCTTGAATCAGAGTTGAACTCAATCATCTCTTCAGTATTCACTGTAACAGGTAACACAAACAACCTTATGCTTGTTGCTGACGTTGCACTTCGTAACGACATCAGCGAGTTTGCTCGTTTAGATGCAGCTGGTGCAGCTGGAGCTAACGTAGGTGTCCGTTCTGTTAACTATGATGGTAACAGCGGTACAATCAAACTATCAGTTGACCTTTACCAAAGTGACCACGGTGTGGTTTCCATAGTAAATGCTAACCCTGATTGTATGCCAACTACTTCTCCAGTTAACTACACAGGTTACCTTCTTAACCCTGAGTACTACGGTGTTCACGAACTGATCCCTATGGGTTCAACTCGTTTACCTAACCTTGGTGGTGGAGATCGTGGATTCGTTGATTGCGCTCTTACTCTTGGTATGTACCACCCTGGTGCGCACGGTAAGATTACTAGCTAACCCTTAACTAAGGAGATATAATATTATGGCTAAATTAACCGTAAATGAAACAAGTGGTGATTTCACTCATGTTCTTGTTCTTAGCGCACAAGACATCGTTAACGCAAGCACTAACCAAACTGTCTGGGGACAAATCCCAGCAGGTGGTGCAGTTGACGTTGCCTTCGCTGTTGAGTCCGTAGCTCTTGTTGGAGCTTCTGACATCACACTTGAAGTTGGTACTGGTACTGATGACGACACACTTATCGATAGCTTCGACATTGACGCTAACGCAGGTGCTACTGTCTACAACACTGGAACAGACTTCATTCAAGGTGCTGGAACTACTACATCCAAAGCTGGGGCTGACCCAGTTGCTGGTTCTGGTGGAGCTGCTGCAACCAACCTTATCTATAAGTTCGGTGGCACTGTTGCTAATCTTACAGCTGGTGAAGTAATCATTGGTGTTCGTGTATTCGACCCAATGCGTTTCTCTGCAAGCTAATTAAATTCTGGTCGGGGGGCGCAAGCCCCCCACCTTTTTAATATGGATATAATTGTCCCTAACTTTAAGCGTTACTCAGATGGCGAGATTGATCGTGCCTTTATGAAGGAGATTCAAACTGGCTTTAGACTGGAAAGAGAAAACGAACACAAGAGGGTTGAACAAGCACGTAAGGAGGCACAGGAGCTAAAGGGTAAGACGCACCCAGTATTAGGTAAACCTGTTGCTACAATACCTGCACGTGATTTCTTTCGACTCACACAGAAGTACGGCCACGAGGCTGTGCATTCTAAAGAATTTTTAAAGTACTATAATAAGAAGTTCCCAGAACTTAGCCCTAACAAAATCTAATGCAGACAAGAAACTATAAGGATTTATTTAGATTAATTACCTCAATGATAGGGACTGGGGGCGAACTACCATCAGGTGGAACAGAGGATACACAGGTATCAAATTTTATTAACAGAAGGTTTCAACAAGCATTTGATACTAGTCCTATATGGCCTAGGTACTTAGTAACTTCTGAAGAAAGACGAATAATAGGACTAACTATAGAGAATGCAGCAGGCACTGGTGCTTCGGACATAAATGGTGATTACTACATATTAGGTACTCAAAAATCTGGAGGAGGTAGTCACGCTAAAGTTGGATCAACTGTTTATTCTAAAACAACAAATAGTGATGATGGTTCTGTTATTGATGGAACAGCTATATTTGAAAAACAAGCTGGTGGCAATCAATGGGTAATAAATACATCTTCTGCAATTGGCAGAAGTTCAGATGGAAGCATTGATGTTACTACTGCTGGTACTACTAGATATACTGAGGACACCACAATAGCACATACGTCAGCACCTTATGAAGTTACAGTCTGGGGTACATTAAATAGTGCAACAGGAAGACCTACAGTTCTTCAAAAACAAGCAATACCTTACACAGAAACAAACAGAAATAATATAGGGGACTTTAATAGAATACATCGCAAAACAGCATTCATAAATAACTCAAGTATTGAATACGATTTTTCTGTAGATATAGATGGCGCAAACATTCTTAATATTCGTAACACAGAAGATAGTTCTGCTTATGTTACATACAAAAGGGAGTTTACGCCTTTTACTGTTACCTCTGACTTCTATAACTCAACAGTTGAAGTACCTTCTGAGTTCTTTAATTTTATTGCTCACGCTGTTTACGCTGACTTCTTGCGTGTACAGAATCGTCAACAAGAAGCTATAGCCGAAGAACAAGTTGCTCAAACTTATCTAGCTTTGGAGTTAGAAAAAATAGATATTAGAAATAACAACAACACTGTAAACAAACGGTTCTCTACTTATGTGAACCGCCAATCAAGATAACCCTGTGATATAATACGCATTATGCCTAATTCATTAGTAACCAATCTTTATCCAAAACCTACTCCTGGCGCAACTGACCAGACCTTAGATGTTGGTGACAGCGTTGAAACATTCGGCGCTTTTAACTCCCTTACAAAGTTTATTGTACTGGACGTACAGGTAGCCGATGTTCGTGTAACCTATGATGGCTCCACTCCATCTTCTACAAATGGTCACATACTATTTGCTGGACGTAGCTATACTTGGAGTAAAGCAGCAGCTGAAGCAGCTAAGTTCTTTGAGGATACCACAATTAACGGAACTATACACGCATCTGAGTTCACTGTCTAATGTCCTCCGAGCTTCTAGCCTCTGGCGTTGATAACCTCAAGGGTCATCTTGCGGGTGCATTCAATGTACTTACTGGTTCTTCAGGGGACTACACCGATCTAGGTATCGGACGTAAGTTCGGTGGAGCAGCAGGAGCGTATTCACTTCGGGACATAGGAGCTATGAACGGACCAGTTGTCCGTGTACGTAGGGACAGTGATAATAGTGAGCAGGACTTCTCAGCCCTAGCGATTTCTTTTATTGCTGATTTTGTTGGTTCAGGTAATAATGGATTCGTTGTAAGATGGTATGATCAATCAGGTAATGGTAATGATGCAGTACAAACCAATACTTCAAATCAACCAAAAATAGTTGAGAGTGGATCTTTGATTACGGAAACGAGAAGTGGAGTTACAACTGCTGCAATTAAGTTTACTTCTGATTCAGGAACTCCAGCTAATAGTGACTTTCTTCAAACATCTAGCAATTATTTAAGTGCTAGTGCTAGTGCAATAACCACTTGCCTTGTTGTGCCTTGTCAAGATGACAATGGTGAAGATAAGGGTATATTAGGTAAAAATAATTCTAATAATCGAGTATCTATTGATCACAATGGTAGTAATGCCTACAGATTTAATATGCCAGCTCGAAGGGAGTATGCAAATACTTCACAAACAGTAGGTGATGTTGATTTGTATTTTAATGTAGTTGCTGGAACTTCAGCTAATACTGATGATGAGTGCTTTAGAAACAATATTCAACTAACAGGTAATAATAATGCTGTGCCTTCAGTCGGAGCTGATATGAATCAAATTGGTGCAAGAAAGGGCGGTACATCATCTGCAGAAGGCACTGACGGAAACTATCAAGAAGTTATTATTTATACCTCAGATCTAAGATCAGATGGTGAAAATATTAGAAATAACATTATAAGCCACTACAGTCTACCACAAGATTAATATGTTATATTTGATTTACACAAACGAAGAGGATGCTTCTGCAAGGGCTGATCAAGAGGGTAAATTATTGAACCTTGCTCATTGGACTCAAGGCAAGGGTTCAAGAACACTTACTTTACCGCAACTTACTTTAGAGGGTAATTGGGCTTTGGATGTTACTAATTACCAGCTATCAGAAACTGAAGAAACAGAAACAGTGCCATCATTTAACCCTGCGCCTGACGAGGAAGAATAATGGAAGAACACATCATAGCACAAGGTCAAATATGGGGGTTAGTCCTCCTAGCCGAATTGACTGCATTCAATATGGCTGACGTAAGTGCTATGGCTCAAGCTGTCGCTTATCTTTGCGGTGGAGTGGCTTCACTGGCTACTGCTTATTATTACATATTCAGAAAGAGATGACTACTGAGCTTATAGCTATGCTTGGCGGAGGAGCTTCTGGCTTCTTGTTCAAATTGATTGGTACAATGGTTACTGCTCAACAGAACAACGTAAGTAACCTCATAAAGAAGCAGGAGGCAATGGATGCCAGTGCAGATGCAGCAGCTAAACGCACAGGAGATGCAGGTGCAGTAGTCCGTAGAATTATCGTAGTAACAGTTCTGTTCGGTGTAATAATTGCACCATTCATCTTAGCGCACAGCAACGAAGGTGTAACAGTAGCAAGCGAATACAGCAAGTGGTTCGGCTTTGTAAAGGGTACTTCGTACCAGACCTTGCACGGATATGTTATACTACCAGAGATACGACAAACTGTATTAGCCATAGTTGGCTTCTACTTCGGATCATCATCAGTAAAATAAGGATAGTATGAATAGGTGTATAATATGTAAATGGACAACAAAACTGCTAAACAAAAGCTGTCAGAACTGCGTGATAGCCTCAATCAAGTCCTTGGGGGTAAAGGCGAAGGCCCTTCCAGGGAAGATGCTGAACAAGCTCTCAAGCTTGCTAAGGAAGGCTCTAAGCGGGCTAAAAAATCGCTTCTAGGTAGAATCAAGGATTTACCTGTAGTTGACAAAATAAGTCAGCTAGGAGCTGCTGGTACTGTTGCTGTAAGCACAGCTGCTGTTACTCAGACAAACATAGCTGTTAATGAGACCGAGGTCTTTGTGGCTAGTGTAGCCAATGACGTTGTAGAGGAACGCTTGGGCTTCCCTGCGTTCGTTGAGAACTTTGTGAACTTCGATGCTGTGAACGTATGGGGACAGCAGGTAATGCAAGCCAAGGTAGCTGAGGTAAAGGCGGAGGTAGCCAAGGCAGAAGCCAAGGTAGCACCTACTGAACCTAAATCAGAAAGCCCCAAGGAATCCAGCAGTCAGGAAAATAAGTCCCAGAACAAAGCTGCTAGCAGCACCCAAGAAAATAAGTCCAATGAGAAAGGGACACAGAAATCTGAGAATACTAAACAAGGTAAAGAAAAGGCTCAGGGGGAAGAGGCAAAGGAAAGTACTCAAGAAGATGATAATTCAAGTGATGAATCCAAAGAAGAAACACAAGAGGAAAATAGAAAAGAGGAATCAAAACAAGAGGCAAGGCAAGAAACTAAACAAGAGGCAAGGCAGGAGGCAAGACAATCTCAACAAACAAAGCCTAGTAGTGTAGCACAGTCAATGCCAAGTGCAGAAATTTTACCAATTGATCCAGACATAGTAACAGCCTCACCAGAGGGACCAGGAGAGAACCGCATATGATACAATACTTGCTCGATAACTATAAGGACAATCTCCTTGGTATGATGTTTGCCTACATAGGCATAGCATCAATCATCGTGATGTTCCTGCCTAAGAATAACATTATTTCACGTATGTTTAAGGAGTTCGCTTCCATATGTACATCTATATTCAAAAAGTAAAATACCTGCTAGCTGCTGTACTGTCAGCATCCATAGCTTGGGGTACAATACAACTGAACAGCGTAGTCTACGATTTAATAGTAAACATTGATGATACTAACGTTGTACAGGACTTCAATCCAGAGGGTGGGCTTACTTACTACGAGCCACTGGTTTTTACTACAACTACTGGTGGGGACTTTGAGTTCAATAATTACTCAAGTAAGTTAACCAACAATGTAACGGATACATCGTTGTTAATCTACGATAACTTACAGGCTAATCTAATAGTTGATGAACCCTGGGCATTTAACGATGGAGCAGGTATAGGCTTTGGCGGTGGCCAAGAAAATACCTTTCAGTCCTTTGACAGAGAGAGCCAAGCATTTCAGGGAACAATAACACTAGCGGATGATACTACCTATGCCGCTGTGTTTGCATCCTTTACTCCTAACACAATGGGGTCAATGGCTGTTCGTGTAAATGCGCCAGGACAAATTTTAACAACAGGTTTCAATGCAGCCATCCCAGAGATGAGTGACACAGGATTGTGGATAGCATTGATTATTGGAGGATTTGTAGCATTCTGCTACTTTAAGGTAAGAAGTACATTGTAACATTATAACATTAAAGAAGGAAATAATATTATGCCAGGTCACTACGGAAAAATGATGGGTAAAAAGACAGCCAAAAAAGCAACTAAAAAAGCAACTAAAAAAGTTGCTAAAAAAATGGTCAAAAGAAAAAAGAAGTAATGCCATTTAGCAGGTACAGTCCAAAACAAAAGAAGTTAGCAAGGGTTGCACCCCCTCGTAATAAAATTACTGGAGCTGACTTAAAAAAACTAAGAGGTAGAAATGCATCGAAAAATACTAACAGTCGCAAGAAAGCTTGAACAGGCTTCCAAGGCTCACGCAGGTCAAGCGAAGGTACTTAGATCAATTGTAAAAAATGCCAGCAAAAAAAGCAAAAAGCGGGGGTAAGATATGCCCAGAAGGTAAGGCTTGGGCTAGACGTACGTTTGATACGTACCCAAGTGCGTACGCTAACCTAGCTGCTTCTAAGTACTGCAAGGATCCTAACTATGCAAAAAAGGCTAAAGGTGGTAAACGCAAGGGTAGATAATGGCACAACTAAAACAATGGCTGAAGCAAAACTGGGTACGTATAGGAACTGATGGAAGCATCAAAGGACCTTGCGGAACGTCTAAGGACAAGAAGAACCCTGACCGCTGCCTGCCTAAAAGAAAGGCTCTTAGCCTATCGAAGTCAGAAAGAGCAGCAACTGCTAGGAAGAAAAAATCAGCAGGTGCCAAAGGAAAAACAGTCGTTGCTAATACACCCAGAGCAAAAGTAAGAAGCTAATGAGGAAGGAACATAAAAGTAAAAAAGGCGGTCTAACCGCAGCAGGTAGGGCTTACTTCAAGCGTAAGACTGGGGCTAATCTAAAGCCACCAGTAACGGAGAAGAACCCAAAGGGAAAACAGTTAGCTAGAAAAAAATCTTTCTGTGCCAGAATGTCTGGTGTAAAAGGTCCAATGAAGGACAAGAAGGGTAGACCAACAAGAAAGGCTCTAGCGTTAAAACGCTGGAAGTGTTAATTATGGGATTCGGACAAAGAGCAAATAAGTTCAATGAGTTAGGAAAAGTAATATCAATACGTCCTAGTTCTGGAACTCCTATGACTGCGGTTGAGTCCTTTCAAATTACAAGCAGTGGTCAGCCAGCAAGTGTTATTCACGCAAGGGATCCTATATTTAAACCAGGCACTGAGACTGCGTTGGAGTCCGATGCAAAATTTTTTACGCCACTTGAAAGCTATGATGCGAATGGAGTTCCGCAATATAATCAATTTGTAATCAACGAAGGTTTTTCTAACCCATTAAAAGTAAGTGAATACAACGAGTATTTTACTGTTACAAAACCAGGCACAATGTCAACCGCCGTTAGTTCTGTTCGCGTTGGCAGTAATGGAAGATCAAGCGCTGTTTCAATTAGCCCAAAAGCCGTATCGGTTCCTCAAACATACAGAAGAGAAGGTGTTGTTGAAGTTTTTTTAACTACATCCAACGATGCAGACGCAGAGGTTGCTTATTCTGATAATGGGGTAAATTGGTGCAGTTTATCAACATTCGATATGTTTGTTAATACTGGGGCTGGCTCCTCTGGAGTTACTACCAAGTTTCAAAATTTTACAAAATATTTAGTTGGAGCTGGCGCAACAAGGGATGCTGTGACAGGATCTGGATTTAATTTTGTATCTACAGGTAGAATACAAGCAAGAGGTTCAACTACTTATAATACTAATGGTATTTATAGATCAAAGGTAGTACCTTTTTTAAGAGACACCAGCGGAACTCAGTATTTTTTAAAAACTAACGTAACATTTTCTGGATGTTCCGTTAATTCAAGCTCAACAGAAAACGGCACCATTTCTGGTTCATTTGGTGGTGTAACATACGAAGAGGGTTATAACGAGTTCTCTGTTAATGATGACCCAGTATATACAGCTACACCTGACTCCAATAGGTTTGTTATTAGTTTAACTGTAAATGGTTCGGCTCAATCAATAAGTGATCCAGCAACAGCTGAGACCCATACATTTACAAATGTTTCAGGGGACAATAGCATTGAGGCTGTATTTGGTTACAAGACTGTTGCCTCAAAGACAGGTTCTGACGCAGCTAGTCAAACAATATCTCCTACTGGCGACATTTTTAGGGAAGAAGGTGACAGCATTGATTTTACTTTTAGTGAAACTCCAGCGGCAATAACTTATGATGGCATTACTCAAACCGTAGATGGGACAACATTTACTTTAGATGGCATTGTAGCTAACGCTAACTTTATAGTTACATTTACATAATGGACAATAAAATATTATACGGTGATCCTGAAAGTGATCCAATAACCAACCCAAACGCTTCCAAAAAAATTAATCTTAGCGAGGAAGTTTCTTTAGGTGAAATATATGGTAACGCAGTATCAATAACATCAGAACCAATTATAACTGGAGGCAATATACTTGGAGATGATATTGACTTTCAATCACAACTACCACCAATGGCAGACATCGATGGAGCAGCTGCTGCATCTCCTTCGTCTGGATTTGCACAACAAACATTGGACATTGTTAAAACTGACAACACTACTGAGCAAAAAATATTCTTAACTAAGTCCACCTAATGTCTAATGCTATTCTTAGAGCAGGGCCGTATGCACAGACTTCATCATCTAATTCATCTGGTTTTCTTAACATAGGTGCAGTAAATGATTCTTTTGTAAATAAACCAGGTACACCAAATGTTAACACATACCCTGTTAATTGCAATATAAATAGTACATCAAATTGGATATGGCAAGTATCTTCAATTACAGACGCTATTTCTGTTACTCAGAGTTATATTTCTGTGACTGGTTCGCAGACTAGCGTCTCTCAAAACTTTACAGCATCTAATGATTTTCTTGGAGAAGGTCTGTTTTTTTGTTATCAGGCAGTAAATTCATTTACTTTATCGGGAACTTACTCCGCAAGCTCTACAAAGAAAAATGCAG
>Ga0209232_1000897_pt1 | contig 17061 bp, 28 predicted proteins | sample ETNvirenome_2_60_FD_184066 | JGI IMG/M metagenome (GOLD analysis project Ga0209232, IMG submission 184066) | Marine viral communities from the Pacific Ocean - ETNP_2_60 (SPAdes) (version 2) | ecosystem: Environmental > Aquatic > Marine > Oceanic | place: Pacific Ocean | collected 2013-06-22
AAAAAATATTGTAATTGTTCCTGTTGTGGCAGCAATCATAGCCGGAACATTTACATCGGTAAGATATGTATTATCTTTAACAGATACTATTACAGCTAATCAAGAAACTATTATTAAGATGGAGTCTAAACTAAGTAGCTCCACAGCAGATATTAACGACCTTAAACAAAGACTGTCCGCAGCTGAGGCCACATGGACAATGGCAGAAAATTTATATAGACAACTAGCAGATACAGTAAGGGATCACACCTATGACCTTAAAGACCTTACGAGATAATTTATTATGGATCGCATTCTTTCTTTGCGTTGCAACTTATGTGCAAGCAAGAAATGAATATCTAAATGACTATAATACCTGTGAAAGGGGTAGTTGGGAAACTTATACAGAACTTCGACAACAAGAATATAAAACAGGCACGAGTGATGAGTATCAAAATCAAGTGTTAGGTTTTAGATTTAGAATGCCTTTAGGTGCTGTGTGTGATGATGAGTACATTGCAGAAATGCAGAAGAAAAATAAGTTAAAGACTCAACTTGAACTTATAAAAGAGTGTAAAAGAATACCAAACATTAGTCCCCCTCCTGTAGAATTTGCAGAGTTATTTAACATGTGTAATAAATTAGGAGTTGTTAAGTTTATTGATAAAAAACCAGAGGGTAGTCATTGGGATAATTTAAAGATACAATATTTAAAAGACAATCCTGATGTGGTTATTTTTGAAGGAGCAATGCCAAAATGAAATTAAATGAAGGTACAAAAGTAAGCACAGATCTTAAGACGATTTTATCGATTGCAGCAGGTGTTGCTGTTGGTGTGTGGGCATATTTTGGTTTGCACGAAACGCTCAATACTCACGCCACAAAAATAGAGTTAATGCAGAAAGACTTAGAGCAAAACTCAGAGTTTAGAATTAAATATCCAAGAGGTGAGTTAGGTCAATCAGCTGGAGAAGCAGAGCTATTTATGATTGTAGAGCACGTTAGTGGTTTATTAGAAGATGTAGAGGCAGAAATTAAGGGTATGAGAAATAATGCTGTAAACATAGAATTTTTAAAAAAAAGAACTGAGAAGTTAACTGAAGATGTAGAAAAAATAATTAGAAATGGGAACGGTCATTAATGATAGAAACTGTATTCGCACTTATTTTAACTTTAAACGGTTCAATGATAGAACATACGTACAAAACGAGTCTCAGCGATTGTTTGAAATCCAAGCGCCTGGCTCAAAACGAGGTTAATCCAGAACGAGTTGTGTTTACTTGTAAGAAAGTGAAAGCTAAAACAGAGGTATACATGAATCGAAAGAAAATTTTAAGTATAATAGAATAATGGAAAATTACTTAGTAGAGCCATTTTTACCAATCAACACAATAATAGCATTTTTATTATTATGTTTTATAATTTATTTAGGACTTAATGATAAATGAAATACATGCTAATAATATTTATATGCTCACAGATTCAAAGTGAGTGTTACAAACCCTTAATTTTAAATGAAGAATTTAATTCGAAATATGATTGTTTGCATCAAGGTTATATGGAATCTCAAATTCTTTTAGAAAATATAGGAAAAGATCAAGTTAATGAAAATGGTTTAATAATAAAATTTAATTGTAAAGAAAAAATTAATCAAAATATATGAAAAAAAATTTACTTGTACATAAACATTTAATTATTAGAGCAGAAGCAAGTAAACCTCCAACTGATGAAGAACGACTAAAAGAGTGGATGACAAGATTTATTAAGTCTATTAAGATGCGCGTATTTATGGGACCTTATGTTAAATATTGTTATATGGAAGGTAATAGAGGAATAACAGCTGTTGCTATTATTGAAACATCACATATTGCAATGCACATTTGGGATGAGCCTAAACCAGCATTATTACAAATGGATGTATATTCTTGTGGAGAGTTTAATGAAAAAGATATATGTAATAAAATAATGAAAGATTTTGACATACATAAAATTGAATATAAATATTTAAATAGAGAAACTGGTTTACACGTTATACCTTAATTAATATGGCTTACTTAAATCTTAACATTCCAACTATTTATGCTAAAGTAAAGAAAGAATACTTATATGATTTGGATCCTAAATATAAAAAAGAAAGTTTGGATTGTATTATCTTTGGTTTGGCAAGCCTTACGGGTAAATCCCTTTTATTTCATTGCATGTTACCAAACGGTGCGTGCTATTGGCGTTTGCCTATCTCAGCGTTTTTCCAAAAATCGTTTCATAGATCCGAAGTGCCGGATATGTCAGTTGACGAGCTGGAACTGTGGAACTGTTTTAGTTATTATCCTAGTATTACTGAATTTGATTTTTTAGGAGGAATGAGAGGAAAGTTTTTAGGAAAAGATAAAAAATTTTATAAGGGAGAATATTTATTTACAATAGATTGGGGGACACCTGAAGTTAATGAAATTGATACTGAACATTCTGAAATACCTCAAGAACATAAGTGTGCACATATACTGGAACTTGATAACGGTAATTATGCTGCTCAGCCTAATAATCGTATTTTGTGGAGCATTTCTAACTATACTACTGATAGATCTTGGCCAGACTATAAAGTACAAAATACTTATTGGAGTGTTGAAAATAAAGACTGGATTACAGAAGATACAGACAAAATGTTTTACCAAATAGAGGAGGAAAAAGATGAAACTAACAGCTAACATAACTCTCGATGAGTTAACTAAGTCTCAAACTAGTGAGAGAAAGGGTATTAACAACAACCCTAACCCAAAACAAATAGAAAATTTAAAAGCATTAGCAGTAAATATATTACAGCCAGTACGATCTCATTTTGACAAACCACTTATTATATCCAGTGGGTTTCGTTGTGCTCAGCTTTGCGTAGAAATTGGTAGCAGTGTGAACAGCCAACATGTGGCGGACGATAATGCAGCTGCAGCAGATTTTGAAATACCTGGTGTAGACAATAGAGAGCTAGCTCTTTGGATTAAATCAGAATTAGAATTTGATCAGCTGATACTTGAATTCTATCGTGATAATGAACCAACTTCAGGCTGGATACATTGTAGTTATTCTACAGATCATAACAGAAATCAATCGTTGCGTGCTTATAGAGAAGATGGTAAAGTAGAGTATAAACCATGGCTAGTATAATATGGCAATAACAAGAGGATCTATACCTAAACAAATCGAAGGCAAAATGAGAGGTGCCAGAGATGAAAAAGAAAAAAAACGTAGAGTTATCAAAGCTATTAAACTTAAAACAAATCCTAAATTCAAATCCAATCGCAAAAATCGTAAGGTCTAGTTTCTTTTCACCAAAAGTGATACAATCTAAAAAGTTGTACAACCGCAAAAAGGAGAGAAATAACACTCTCAAAGCGGCCGCTAAAAGAGGAGAATAAAATGACAAAATTATGTCCGAGAGGAAAGGCAGCAGCAAAGAGAAAATTCAAGGTATATCCCTCAGCATATGCTAACGCATACGCTAGTAAAATTTGTGCTGGTAAAATTAAAGATCCATCTGGAGTAAAAAGAAAAGACTTCAGAGGACCTAAGCCAGCTAAGGATGGTAAATTTTTTACAAAGCCAGGAATGCAAACAAGAAAAGGTTCTGGTAAAAATAGATTTAAACCTACACAAAAAAGGGAAAGAGTAGATATTAAAGTACCATTAAAAGCAGTGACTGGAACATTTGCTAGTAAAATGCAACCTTATAATGGTAGTTATGTACAAGGTGATTTAGCTGGACAAAAAGTTTCTAACCCTAGCTTAAGAGATTATTACAAAGATTTAATTGAATAATGGGAAAGAGAAAAATATTACCTGATTATTTAAAAGGCACTACAGTGGGTGGTGGTGTAAACATTTATGATGACGAATATGTTACTTCACCTAGAGTAAATTTAAATATAAAAAAGAAAGGTGTTACCGTTGGTGTGAAAGGTGAAAAGCCTCTTAGTAAAATTAGTAAAGAAAATATAAATAGTATTTTAGGTTTAAATATTACAAAAGAAGGAAAAAATTCTATCTTTGGTATAGAGGGAACTAAACAAGGTAAAAGTAAAAATATAGGATTCACTTTTCAAAAGAGTTTTAAAAAAGGAGGGCTTAAAGAATGGTTCAAACAAAATTGGGTAGATATTGGGAGCAAGCGAAAAGATGGTTCATTTGCAAAGTGTGGTCGTTCAAAGCAACTTGCGGATGCAAAACGGAAGTATCCAAAATGCGTGCCTCTAGCGAAAGCAAGAAGAATGACAGAAAGTCAAAGAAAATCTGCCGTTGCCAGGAAACGGGCCGCTGCCAATGTGGGACCTAAACCAAGAAATGTTAAGACATTTACTAAGAAATACTATGGTGGTATGATCGACGTATGAGCAAATTTAAGAGAAAAGATAAACAAACACAACTTCAAGGAAAAAAGGTAAAGATATTTGATTTAGCACCAACAGGTGTTTTTGGGAGATTAAAAATAAAAGATTTTAAAGGAGCCAAAAGTTTGATTAAAAAAGGAAATAAAATAGGCGGTGTAATAAAAGCTAGCGATGGAGTAAGTGTATCTCCTAAATTATCTGACTATACAAAAAATTTAATTGGTAAGACTGATCAAGGAATTGGAAAAGGTATTTCAAAAACAAAAAGTATTTTAGCAAATGTTAAAGAAAAAATTGCTAAAGCAGGTGAAATTATGAGAAAAGGTCCAGGTGCAGTGACGTCAGGTAAATCTACATCTCCATCCATATCTCTTACTAAAATTGATAAAGTAGCAAAGGCCACAAAGTCAAAAGCATTAGTAACTGGTAGAACAGCTAAATTATTTAAAGCTGCTAGATTTGCAAGAGCCGTAACACCAATTGGATTGGCTGCGACTGCCATTGCTGCAGGTGTAAAGAAAAGAGATCCAAAAGCAGTTAAAAGAGAAAGAGATTTTTACAAAGGTAAGAAATATAAAGATGTGGGTTTTGAGTCTATGATGGATTACGCAAAACCAAAAAGAAAAGGCGGAGTTATATCTTACAATAAAGGAGGATTTAATTATGCCATTAACAAAAAAAGGTAAAGAAATTATGAAGTCCATGGAAGAGCAATATGGTAAGAAAAAAGGCAAAAGTATTTTTTATGCATCAAAAAATAAAGGTACTATTAAAGGTGTAGAGAAAGCATCTTTAGGAATAATGATTGGAAAAAAAGCAATGGAAAAGTCTAAAGAAAAAACAGGGACTATTTTACCATTAGGTCTTTCTGCTTTTTTAGAAAGTAACAGAAAAAAATTAAAATATGCTAGAGCAGATAAAGGAAAAATGATAAAAGTTAAAAAAGTTAAAGGAGCTTTAGAAAAAGCTTCTAAATTACATGCTGCGCAAGCTAAAACTTTAGGCACTGTTTTAAAAGCAGCAGGTGGTGGATTAAAGGAAGCAACAAAAAAATTAAAAGCACAAGGATATAAAGGAGGAAATATGGCATTAAAAAAAATACCAGAGGGACCAAAAGGTGCAGGTCTAAGAGCTTTAAAAGCAAAGAGACCTGAAGTAACTAGGGAAATGGGTTTTGCAAAAAAAGGTAAAATCATGAAGGCCGCTATGGGCAAATCTGTAAGAGGATATGGAGCTGCAAGAACTTCAGGATCAGGTTTACAAGATGAACAATTAATACCAGGAAAGTCTTTAGATTATTATAAAGACCTAATGTAATGAATTATGGCTACGTCAGGAACTACAGCATTCGATTTAAATATCGATGATATCATTGAAGAAGCATATGAGAGATGTGGGATACGGACTAATAGTGGAAAAGATTTAAAATCAGCAAGAAGAAGTTTAAATTTATTATTTTCAGAGTGGGGCAACAGAGGAGTTCATCTTTGGAAAGTACAACTAAATGAAGTTGCATTAGTTGCAGGAACGGCTACTTATTCTGTAGCCAGTAATGTTAGCGATGTCTTAGAGGCATACATATCAACTACAAATGCAGCAGGTAACACGTCTTCTACTAATGATATCTCTTTAACTAAAATTGATAGATCAGCATACGCAGCTCTACCCAATAAATTACAAACAGGACAACCATCACAATATTTTGTTGATAGACAAACTACACCAACAATTAATTTATACTTAGCTCCTGATGCGGGTACATTTACTACGCTTAAATTTTACACTATTAATAGAATAGAAGACGCTGGTGCTTATACAAATCAAGCTGATGTTTCTTATAGATTTTTACCATGTATGTGTTCTGGGTTAGCTTATTTTTTATCTATGAAAAAATCACCAGATAAAATACAAACTTTAAGATTAGTATACGAAGATGAATTACAAAGAGCTTTAACTGAAGATGGTCAAAGAACGTCTGTTTATATTACACCACAAACTTATTTTGGAGATGGAGTATAATGCCGTACGCAAGAGGAAAAAGATCAAAAGCTATTTCAGATAGATCAGGACAAGCTTTTCCATATAGAGAAATGGTAAAAGAATGGAATGGCTCTTTAGTGCACATATCAGAATTTGAAGCTAAACATCCACAACTTGATCCTCCTTATCATAAAGCGGATCCAATAGCTTTATTGAATACTAGATCACAAGATTTTCAACAACCTGAAACAGTAAACGGTGCGGTTGCATCTTCAGGTGGTCAAGGTATGATTACTGCAAATTTAAGTTTACCAGGTGATTTTGCTTTTCAAGTTTTTAATCAAGAAGTGACTGGAGATGGTATTACTACTTTAGTCTCATCAATGACACCTCGTGATCCTTCTTTACAAAATACAAGAAGAGAAGCATCTGCTTTATTAGGAAACGTAACAGTGAGTATTTCATAATGGCTATAACATATTCAAATTTTTTGACACAAGTTAGAAACTATACAGAAGTAGATAGTAATGTTTTATCAGATACATTACTTGATCAGTTTATTAGAAATACTGAGTTAGATATAGCTGGTAAAGTTGATTATGACGATTTAAGAAAATATGCAAACTCAAATACAACAAGTGGAAACAGATATGTTTCTATGCCATCTGACCTTTTGATATTAAGATCTGTACAGATTATAAGTTCAAATGTAAGGGATTTTTTAGAGAAAAGAGACACTAGTTTTATATCTGAATTTGCTCCAAACGATACAGTTACTGGCACACCTAAATATTTTGCTAACTGGGACGAAACAAATATATTACTGGCACCCACGCCTAATGCAGCCTTTGATATTCAAATTAATTATATAAAAGATCCACCACATTTTGATAGCTCAACTAATACATTTTTATCTGAGCATCAGGAAGGTTTACTGCTTTATGGTGTCTTGGTTGAGTGTTTTTCTTTCTTAAAAGGACCCACAGATCTTTACAACCTATACAGACAAAGGTATGATGAGAGTATGCAAGCTTTTGCTGTTCAACAAATGGGCAGAAGAAGAAGAGGCGAATTTGACGATGGAGTTCCTAGACTAAAAGTAGAATCTCCATCACCATAAAATTAATTAAGGAGATAAAATGGCTATAACAACCAACGCAATATGCAACAGCTTCAAAAAAGAACTTTTAGAAGCTACTCACAACTTTAGTAACCCAGGCGGTAATTCATTTAAATTGTCAATGTACACTAACTCGGCTACTTTAGGAAAATCAACAACATCTTTTACTACAGGTAATGAAGTATCTTCACCTTCAGGTGGTTACTCATCAGGTGGTAAAGCACTTGTAAACGCAGGAACGTCTTTAGCTACTAACACAGCTATCACAGACTTCGCTGATTTATCGTTTGTCGGTGTAACAATTACAGCAAGAGGTGCTTTAATTTACAATGACACTAACTCTGATAAAGCTGTAGCGGTATTAGATTTTGGTGGTGATAAAACTGCATCTGCAGGAACATTCACTATTCAGTTCCCAGCATTTACAACGAGTGCAGCAATATTGAGAATCGCATAATTTAAAAGGAGGGCCAGGTGGCAGATCAAACAGTTAACGTCACGTCGCCTGGTATTCCTACTACATGGGGAGAAAGAACCTGGGGGGATGCTTCCTGGGGTCAACAAACAGGATTAGTTACAGACTTTGGAACTGCTTCGGTTACAGCAGGAGCTAATGTAGGTGTAACAGGACGAGCTGCAGGAACGAGTATTGGTTCTGTATCATTTGACATTGGTGTTACAGTAGCAGTTACAGGATCTGCAATCACTACAACAATTGGAAATGAATCTATTGGTCTTGGCATTCAACAAGACGTAACAGGAAGTTCAGCTTCTACATCCACAGGATCAGTTACAATTGAACCTACTCAACTTATAGGACAAGGTTGGGGTAGAAGAACTTGGGGCAACTTAGTATGGGGTGGTGCTTTTTCTGCTATTGCACAAGGTCAATCTTTAACGGCATCACAAGGAAGTGCGGTTGCAAAAACTGATGTAACTTTATCTGTAAGTGGTTTTAATTTATTAACAATAACTCAGGGCATAAGTTCTTTAAAAATTGATGGTAATATTACCATCCTTGCATCTGAACACGGCTTAGACACATCTATAGGATCTACATCACAAACTGGTTTAGCAAATGTAAGTCCTAGTGGTATTGCAGCTTCTACAAGTATTGGTCAAGTTGTACCAGAGCCTAAAATTCCAGTAGATGTAACAATGTTTGCTATGTCTCTATCATTAGGGACGTTTAGTTTAGTACAAACCACTACCGAGTCAGTAACTACAGCTGGATTATTAACCGGTTCTGTAGGATCTATTACTCCAGTATCTGTTTACAGTGTAACAGGACAATCTTTAACTGGCTCTATTGGTCAAGTAGCAATAACTGGTGGTGCTGGAGTTGATGTTTCTGGTATAGGCTTGACAGCAAATATAGGTTCAATTAATGTAACTGCATGGGCAGAGATTGACCCTGGTGTAAATAATGTTTGGACAACAGTTGATCGAGCTGCTTAATTTTGTTAAAATAGGAGATATATGGCATCAAGTTTTTCTACAGATTTAAAATTAGAACTTATGGTAACTGGCGAAAACGCTGGTACATGGGGTGATAAAACAAATACGAATTTAAATTTAGTACAACAAGCAATCGCAGGTTTTGAACAAGTAACATTATCAAGTGGTGGTACTCTAGCCTTAGTCATGAGTGACGCTGCATTATCAAATGCAAGAAATATGGTAATAAAATTTGCAACAGCTTCTATAGCTGCTAGCACAATTTGTACTATACCTGACAGTATTGAAAAATTTTACATATTTGATTGCACAGGATTAACAAATCCAACTAACTTAACAATAAAAACAGCTTCAGGATCAGGTTTTTCTCCAGACAGAGCAGCCATATTTGCTGCTTACGCTGACGGAACAAATTTAAAAGAAATATCTTTAGACACTTTAGGCGGTACTATTGGTACTTTACAAGTTGCAGATGATGCTATTACTGCAGCTAAAATTTCAAACAATGCCGTAATTACCGCTGGAATTTTACAATCTAATGTAACTCAAAATAAATTAGCAACTAATTCTGTTGGCACAGCACAACTAAAACAATCAAATGTAACTTTAACAAAAATGGCAGCTAACTCAGTTGGGCCAAGTCAATTACAATCAACTGCAGTAACAGCTGGAACTTACACAGTAGCTTCAATTACAGTAGACGAAGATGGTAGACTTACAGCAGCATCTACAGGTTCAGCTGGAGGAGCTAATATGGAACTAGCTCTTTCTTCAGCAACTGGTACTGCAACATCATACACTGCACAACCAAATGCTAATTTCGCTCATGTTTATATGATAGGTGGTGGCGGAGCTGGTAGAACAGGATCAGGAGATCCTGATGGTGGACCAGGTGCTTTTGGTTTGCTTAGAGTTCCAATAGGTTCACATCCTTATACTGCAAACTTCTCAGTTGGAACGGGAGGACCGACAGCAGGTGGAGGTCAACCAAGTAACGATACAACATTTACTACACCTGCCCCAGCAACCTTTACAGCTGGCGGAGGATCGCTTGCTTCTCAAGCATCTCCGAATCAACCTTATGTACAAGGAGCAGCTGGAACTTTAAGTCCATCTCCTGGTTTTGGAAGAGACTATACACCTTTATTAGCGGATACAACTAGTCCTAATACACAAGCTAGTGGGTTTATTGGATTTCCAATAAATTTAACAGGTCAAGGATTAGGTGGAGATGGGGGAAACCAGGGACCTAATACTCGAGCAGGCGCAGGCGGTATAGTGGTAATTTTAGAAAATACTGGAGAATAATTATGGCAAAACTAAAATTTGTAAAACATGATCCAAAAAAATCTTTTAAAATTGCTGACACAGAAGAGCATTTAAATAAAATAACAAATCTTAATCACCTAGATACAATTCATGAAATTGATGATTCAAATTGGGACAAAATAAGAAAAGAAACTGTAATACTAGAATTAGTTGATGGTGAGATAACATACACTGATGAAGTAGTAGGTGCATACGATGGAAAATTTGAAGAATTATTACAAGAAAGAATTGATCTTTTCCAGGGCTGGTGGAAAGGTAATCCACATATTTATAATGAGGAATGGGATCAAAAATTTACAGACTATATTTCAAATATGAAAGAGCTATTAGCAGATTCAACTCTTCATGTTGATAATAAAACTTTTAATGAGATTTTATCAGAAAATGGAAAAAGCATACTTTGTCATTACGAAGTGGCCTTTTAATTGACATCTAATTATCATAACTATATAAACAGTTATGTTCGAAAACATAATCAAATTTTCAGCTAGAAAAGATTATATAGAAAGAATTTTTCCAGAAGACTATCCAGAACCCGTTGTAAAAAATATACCTAATTGGTTTAAAGACTTAGAAGCAAAAGATCCTCATACAATAAAAAATTGTATGCCTTTTTTAGATGCTCTTAGTTATGGTTATATTTTAAAAATGCCACAAGATATGGATTTAAAGCATGGTTTTCAAGAAGATAAAAAAAAATATGATAGTGAAAGAAAGTATTCTTTAAATAACCCACAATTTTTAAATTATGCGCATGAAACAAAACACAATGATATTCATCCTTTAACTCAAATTAGTGGTAAATGTCCATTTGTAGAAAAAAATAATTTTTTACCAATTTACAAAATAATAAGTCCTTGGATAATAAATACTCCCCCTGGATACTCTTGTTTATTCGTACCTCCATTAAATAATCAAGATGATAGATTCGAAATTATTTCTGGAATAGTTGACACTGATTGTTATCCGCAACCTATTAATTTTCCTTTTGTATTAAATGGGCACAAATACAAAACTTTAAAAACAGTGATAAAAAGAGGCACACCTATAGCTCAAATAATTCCATTTAAAAGAAATTCTTGGAAAATGAAAATAGATAAAATTGAAAATGAAAAATGGTTTAGTTTAAATTTTTTTAGATTAAGTTTTCATAAAGTTTATAGAAATAAATGGTGGAATAAAAAAAGATGCAAGTAAATCAATTAGAACAATTTATTAAAATTTATAAGGAACCCCTTGCTAATGAAACCATTGGTGAGTTACTTCAATTTTTAGATAAACAAGAAAAATTTACCAGAGGCACTACTTTAGGAGATCCTAAAGGTGAAGGGAATAATAAAAGTGGTGAAATTAGAAGTGTTAATGAACTTAACTTTACTAAATATAATCCATCTATGACTCATGTCCATTGGCATAACTTACTAGTGCGTGTGCTTAGTTATAAAGCTGAACATTATAGAAACAATTATTCAAGCACTATGCCTCCTGTAGGTATCACTCATCTTAGTGCATTGAAGTATTCTAAATCAGATCATTACCAATTTCATACAGATCATTGTCGAGAAATTCCAAGAACTTTAAGTGCAATTTATTTATTAAACAATGATTATGAAGGGGGAGATTTAGTATTTGATTTAGCAGGTGAACATTTTAGAGTACCAAAAAAACCAAACACATTAATTATGTGGCCATCAAATCATATATATCCGCACAAAGTATCAGAAATAAAAAATGGAGTAAGATACTCTTTAGTATCTTGGTTTTTATGAAAACATTAAAAAAAGATTTTAAATATAAAAAAATAGAAAACTTCTTAACTCAAGACGAAAGAAATTTATTAGTAAATTATACATTACTAAAGCATAAAAATAATTTTAAGGATTTTGAAATCCATACCTTTTCGAAAATGAAAGACACTAGTTTTTATGCTGATCCTGCCATGGAATCTTTAATGTTAATAAAAAAAGCAAGGATGGAAAAAGAAACTAATTTAAAACTTGAACCAACTTATTCTTATTGGAGACTATACACAAATAATGCAGACTTACGTCCACATAAAGATAGGCCATCTTGTGAAGTATCGGTAACAGTAATGTTAGGATCAAGTGGTGAGGAATGGCCAATTTATATGGATGGAAAACGTGTTGATTTAAAAGCAGGAGAAGCAGCTGTTTATCTTGGATGTGAATTGGAACATAAAAGAGACAACTTTCAAGGCGATTGGCATTCACAAGTGTTCTTACATTACGTTGATGTAAACGGTCCCTATATAGATTATAAAAAGGATAAAAGAAAAGACTGGGGTGAACAGAAAGGAGGGATAGTTTTATGAACGTAAAATTAGAAGATGATAAATGTTTAATAGAATTCACTGATCAAGAAATTGAAATATTTAAAAATAAAAAAACTTTAATCATAGAAAGAGACAAAATCGTGCCTATTGTCAAACCAATTTTAGAAACGTGCATTAAAGTTTTTCAACACTATGAAATTAATTACACCAAGGGAAAAGACCAATAGATACAGGATAAAATAGTTGATACTATAAAATAAGATCCCTTAATGTTATAATTCTTTTATGGCTTTAGCAAAATATAAAATAGCACCCGGATTTGATAAGCAATCTACACCAGCAGACGCAGAAGGTCGTTGGGTGGATGGTGATAATGTAAGATTTAGATATGGTGAGCCAGAAAAAATTGGTGGATGGGAGGCTTTAGTTAATGACAAATTAGTTGGAGCTGCTAGAGGGCAACATGTGTGGGCTGATACTGATGGTAAAAGATATGCAGCTATTGGAACAGATAAGGTATTAGTAATTTATTACGAAGGTGCATTTTACGATATCACTCCTTTAGAAACAGATAACTTTTCTACTGGAGCAAACATATCCACGACTAACGGATCAGCGATAGTCACAATTACAACATCCGGTGCGCATAATTTAGAAATAGGTGAGATAACAACTTTTGCTAACGCTGGATCTTTTACTGGTGCTAATACAGATTATACAGCAACTGATTTTGACGATAAATTATTTGAGGTACAAACAGTCCCCACAACAACAACGTTTACAATTATAATGCCTGCAGCTGAATCTAAATCAGGAGTTACTAATAACGGAACGTTAGATGTAAATCCGTATGAACCTGTTGGTCCTTTAAATCAAACATACGGATATGGTTGGGGAACTTATTTTTTTGGAGGAAGATCGACAGCGGCCACAACTACGACGATTAATAATGGTGGTGCTATGTTAGTAGGTGCTAACTCTGTTGTTTTAACAAGCACAGCAAGCTTGCCCTTAACAAATGGTAAATTAAGAATTGGTTCTGAAGACATGAGCTATACAACAAACACGACAGGCACAAACACAATAAGTGGTATAACTCGTGGCATAAATGGAACGACTGCTGCTGAGCACAGTAATGGCGCAACAGTTACCGATATAACTGATTTTGTTGGATGGGGTGATGCTTCAACTACAAATACAGTAACTGTAGAACCTGCCAACTGGTCTTTGGATAATTTTGGTAATATTTTAATAGCTACAGTACATAATGGTAGAACATTTACTTGGAACCCTACTGATACAAATCCACTTCAAACAAGAGCTGTTATAGGAACAGGTATGCCAACTAAATCTGTTATGACAATAGTATCTGATAGGGATAGACATTTATTTCACTTAGGCACCGAAACAACTATCGGCACTGCAACTTCCCAAGATAAAATGTTTATAAGATTTTCAGATCAAGAAAGCACTAGTGATTATGCACCAACATCAACAAACACTGCAGGAACATTTAGGTTAGATGACGGTACTAGGATAGTTGGAGCTTTTAAAGGTAAAGATTATATTTTAGTTTTAACTGACACTGCTGCTTATGAGATGCAATTTGTAGGGCCACCTTTTACATTTTCAATTAGAAAAGTTGGATCAAACAATGGTCTTTTAGGTCAGCATGCAGGAGTATTTGCGAATGGTGCAGTTTTTTGGATGGGTAAGACAGGAGGGTTCTATGTTTACGATGGAACAGTAAAATCGTTACCTTGTTTAGTGGAAGATTTTGTATTTACCACAGATGGTAATAATCCAGGTATAAATTATAATTCAGGTCAATTAGTATTTGGTGGTATTAATGAATTATACTCTGAAATAAATTGGTTTTATCCTTCAGCAAGCTCAAGTGTTGTAGATAGAGTTGTTACATACAATTTTGATGAAAATGTTTGGACAACAGGAACTTTAGATAGAACTACTTGGATGGGGTCTACTGTTTATGAAAAACCATATGCAACAGATTATAACGCATCTGATACACCAACATTTCCAGTAGTAAGTGGTGTTTCAAATGGAGGTTCTATATACTATGCTCATGAAGTTGGAGTAAACCAACTTAATGGAGATGGTACATCGACGGCAATTACTTCTTTTATAAAATCTGGTGAATTTGATTTAAATGGTAACGCCGGTGTGCCTGGAGATGGTGAATTTATTTTAAGTATGAGTAGATTTTTGCCTGACTTTAAAAGAATTAGTGGTAACGCAAAAGTTACAATATTTTTAAACTCCTTTCCTCAAGGATCAACGGCTGCCTCAAGTCCTTTAGGACCTTTTACTGTAAGTAGTACAACAACTAAAATTAACACAAGAGCAAGGGCAAGATTGGCCGCTGTACAAATAGAAAATGAAAGTCTTAACGAGAGTTGGAGATATGGAACTTTTAGATTTGATATAAGACCAGATGGAAGACGATAGTGAAAATCTATAATATCAACTGTAAATTAGTTGATACAGATATAAATATATCTGATAGTTTTAAAAAGTTAGTTGAATCCATAGAGCTGGATGAGAATTTTTCTAGTTATAATAATATAAATCAAAAAACTAAATTAATCGATTTTATTTGTAGCAACTACGAAAAAAGATTTTTAGATACAATCGCAGTTTTTACAGATCTAAAAAAATTAGAATCATTTAGAATCACCGATTGTTGGGTGCAAAAATATGAAAATAAAGAACATTGGCTACACGTTCATGGTACAGATAATTCAAAGTTATCTTTTGTGTGGTATGTGAATACATCAGATAAAAGCTCTCCAATAATTTTTCATAACCCAGGTTATCCTTATAATGATTTTTGGTATAAAAAGATTTATCCAGAAAAGAATAAATTTTTAATGTTTAATAGTTATATTCCACATAAGGTTGCTTATAATACAGACAGTGATAGAATGGCTATTAGTGGAAACATACATTTAATATGGCGAAAATAACTATACAGATACCTGAACCAAAACCTGAGTATACAGAAGAAGACCAAAGACAAATTCAACAGGCGTTAAGAACTCTTCAATCTCAGTTGAACTTCTCTTATGAGAATGATATAAAAAATGACATAAATGCTTTTAACTATTTTTTATCTTAATGACTACACAATATAAAAATCAAGGAATTAATTTATCAACGACAGGCACAACTTCTGTTTTGTCTTGCCCAACTAGTGCTACTTTTCTAGTTAAACAAATACAAGTAGATAACTCTTCTGGAAGTGCAGTAGACTTATCTGTGCAAGTAACAGATACATCAGCCACAGCGACTTTTTCAATATCTAGAAAAGCCATAGCAGCTAACACTGTTTCAAACATAATTACTCAGACACTGGTTTTAGAAGGTGGGGACATATTAAAAATGACAGCAGGAACAGCTAACGAAATACAAGGTATTATTTCATACGCACAATTAGATAGATCACAAGAGAATGGTTAACCCTGATAGATCAATATATTTAGGTTTAAAAATAAATAAGTACAAAACACCTACAGAGATAATAAATATTTTAAACGATCTAATTGACAAAAACTTACAAAATAAAGAACTTTCATTATATAACCATCAACTAGCAGGAGAGATAAAAGAAGAATGGGATATTTTAAAAATAATACCTAAAGAAGTAGAAGATTTTTTTTGGCAGTGTACAAATAATTATATAACAAATGAATTTAATATGTTTAATAAACTCAAATGCAAAGCACAATTTAATTCCTGTTGGATAAATAATCAAAATGAAGGCGAGTTTAATCCTCTACATGCGCATAATTGTGTACAACGAGCAGGTATTAGTTCAGTGCTTTTTTTAAAAGTTCCAGACTCTATAAATCAAGCACAACGAGAGTATAACCAAAACGAACCACCTAAAGCTGGCCGACTAGAATTTGTAGGTAGCGCAAGATACAGTTTTGGAAGAAATCAACATTTAGTGCATCCTAATGTTGGTGATTTATATATCTTTCCACATGAACTTCCACATTGTGTATATCCTTTTAAAGGAGAGGGTGTTAGAAGATCTTTAAGTTTTAATGTAGAGTTAGAGGAGATTCATGGCTAAAAAAACAATATTTTCTATTTCAATATCTGAAAATGTAATTAAAGATGCAGAGATAGATTTATGGATTGATAAAACTTTATATTTTGCAAAACAAGAAAACTTAAAAGTTTCTAACAGTAACCTTGGCGGTTATCAAACACCTAATGTATTAGATGCGGAAATAGCAAATTTATTCGGACCTTATGTAGGTAAAGCTTTAAAAGAGTTACATAATTCAAAAGCTAATATTCATGTCACGAATTTATGGATTAATGAAAATCCTAAAGCTAGTGCAAATTCTTTACATACTCACCCTCACTGTCAATTTTCAGCAATATATTATAAAGAAGTTCATAAGAATTGTGGTGATTTGATATTCTATAGATCAGATATGGCCTCTGTGCCTGAACATAAAGTTCAACATGAACACTTTAATGAGAATAAA
>Ga0209232_1000898_pt1 | contig 17056 bp, 47 predicted proteins | sample ETNvirenome_2_60_FD_184066 | JGI IMG/M metagenome (GOLD analysis project Ga0209232, IMG submission 184066) | Marine viral communities from the Pacific Ocean - ETNP_2_60 (SPAdes) (version 2) | ecosystem: Environmental > Aquatic > Marine > Oceanic | place: Pacific Ocean | collected 2013-06-22
TCCATTCCATAGATCAACCTTCAGTTCGGTTTCGTGACGTTTACCACCAAGTTTCATTAAGGGTTCTGTATATTCTTTTAAATAGTCGTAAGCGACTGCCTTACCCTGGCGATAGGTTGGTGCAATATACGCCAATCTTGCATTTTGTATTTCACATGCAGTCATAATTAAATGATTGATTGCAAATACAGTCTTGCCAAACCGCCTATGACAGCAGATGACATTAAATCTTTTTAATTCATTATGAATCTTTTCCTGTAAAGGTCTAGGTTCATACGGTATGGTTACTTCCATTAATCCTTTTTCTTACGCCATCCTATTTGAACGGTAATTGGTTTATCATCATTCCCAGATACAGTCTGATTAACAGATGATAACTTAGAATGTACAAATGGTGCAGCTTCTTTAGCAGCCCACATCTTTTTTTCTACAGATACTTGAGGATTATTCAAGAGATTAAGCATATATTTTAAAGGAGTAGTCTGTCCTTTGCCTAATGATGCAGCTAAGCGTTCTGCTTTTGTTCCTGCTTTAATTCCTTTAGGTCTACCAGCTCCTGGTCTTTTTCCGCCTTGTTGTGCCATTATATTAATCCTAACTTACTTAACATTGCTACATCCATTAATTGTTTTCGTTGTCCTTGATTAATAATAGAAGATTGTTGTCCTGGTGGTTTACCATACATAAGATTATCAGGCCGCATACGTGTACCATCTGGAAGTATTTGATCTGTTGGTGGTATATATCCTGGTCCTGTATCAATACCGCCAGTTCCTGTAGCAGGTTGTCCTGGTGGTAGCTTACCAAACCTAGGATCAGTCATAGGTAGTGGAGTTCCATCAGGTAGTATCTGTTGACCAGCATTAGGTGTAACAACATAGTCTTGTATGTTAGTTTCTTTTACACCAGAGCTGTCTAATGCTTTCATTAAATTTTTTTCTGTAGCTTTTAGTCCATCAAAGTCTGAACCAGGCGCAACTATAACGCCATCTTGTATATATGCATTTTTAGTTCCATCTTTTAATAATAATCTTAGTGGTGATGTCATTTTATCTCCTTAACATTTCCATCTTTTTCTTGCCTGTCTTAATCTTGAGTTAGGATCTTTGGCAGCTTTAGGGAATTTTTTCATTTGTCCTGCACTTCTTGCACAAAACGACTTTCTTCTTTTAGCATCTTTGCTTCCAGCTTTAACTTTACCAGTAACAGCAGTCTTTAACTTGCTTCCAGGATTAGCACGTCTGTATGCAGCTACACCTTTAGCTGTCATACCTGCTCCAGACTTAGTTGGTCTAAAGTTTTTCTTATTTCGTGCTGGCATTTTGTCTGGTTTACGTGCCATTACCTATATCTCCTAGTTTTTTTAGCAATATTCTTGGGTTGTTTGACGTGTTGTTTACCTTTTTTAGTACCTTTACGTTTAGCTCTGCTAGTTGCAGCATATTCAGCAGGGGTTAATGCTTTAATTGCAGCAGAAGGTAGATATCTTTCACCTGTCTTAGCAGAAGGTTTACCAGATTTGGTACGCCATTTCTGTTTGGTCCAACTCTTAAGACTTTTTTGTGACTTTTTTAGTGCCATGTTTTTTCTTTAATACCTCTTTAGCTTTTTTTGCAATCCTAGCTTGTTCTGGTTTCTTGCCATACTTACTGCGCTGTTCCATCACTGTAAGAATTTGTATCTTTCTAGCGTATGGTTTGTTAATTTTTTTAACTTTAGCTACAGTAGCTCTAGCATCTGCAGGTGTTGCATACTTTATAGGTACAGTATCTTTAGGATTCTCATCAGTATATAGTCTACGACCACTACCTTTTGGTTTTTTTCCTGTTCCTACTCGTGGATCTTTTCTTTTTGATTTTGCTGCCATACTTTTTTACAAATTTCTTAGCTACATTAGGTTCATTAGCAAATAAATACTTCCGTTGTTTAACAGATTTAAATGGCATTAACGATAGCCACCACCTGCAGCCTTATAAGATTTAGCTAACATCTGCGCTTTACGTGCAGACCATTGACCTGCCTTACCACCTTTAGTACCAGCTTTGATTCTATTGAACATACGCTTACGCATACCAGGTTTAGTATAGTTACCTGCCTTGTTAACTGTGCTTTTCTTAGCCATTATGCCATAAACTTTCCATTTTTATTTTGTTGTATTTTAGCAACATCATATAATCCAACAGCTTTAAAAAATTCTCTTTTTCTTTCTGGCGGTACTTCTTTTCTATCAGGTGTATAAACTTTAATACTATCATCATCTAAAATATCTCCAAAAGTTTTACCTTTATTTAAAAGATTATTTATATCTTGTGAGTTATATATTTTATCACCCATTATGCCATAAACTTTTTATTTTTAATTGATTGCATTTTACTTACATCAAATCTCATACCCTGTTGTTTTTTTGCAGCATCTATTACAGATTGATATTCTTTCATTGCTTTTTTATAATCTTCTACATTATCAAAATCAGAAGGTTGTGGCATTGGAAACAGATTTTTTTGTGTGTTCATTACTTTTTACCCTTTTTCTTAGACTTAATGATTTTTTTCTTAAGACTAGCAGGAAGTGTTTTTTGTTTTTTAGTAAGCATTATCCTATCATGCCTTTTTTCATAGAAACTTTCTTACCTTTTTTCTTAACTACTTTCTTTTTCTTTTTCATCATGTCTTTTTTCTTTTTCATACCGACAGTTTTTTTCATTCCTCGCATAGTAATCTCCTATATGTTTTGCGTTTGGTTACTGTGGATTCATAGTAGTCTTTATCCCAAGACTCATAGAATCCTATTTTTTCTAGACTAGCACTTGCTTGTTCTAGCTTTTCAAATGATTGTATTAGAACCATTAGAAACTCGTTGTCTGATTCCCAGTCACTATTCTCAAGAAACTCAACTGGTTCATCATAACCTCCTGGGTGAAATGCCATTAGGTATATATCTTGTGGTACATACACATGGTTAAATGCATGTACATAATTATCTAACTCATCAGGTGTTACTGATAAATCAGGACAGGCAATAATGCATATTTCTTTACCTGTATTCTTAAACTTGTTGCATTGAGTTATAATCTTAGGTAATAAGTCTTGACCTAATTCTACCTCTATTATATCTAACAGTCCAGATGTTCTAGCTTTCTTAGCATATGGACATACTGGTTTACCGCCAAGAGCTGCGTTTGGTAGCTCTAAGAAGTCTTTTGACCAGGAGAGTATATCTGCTTTAATTGTTCTCAACTAGATGCTTGGGTATCATATTCATGTTTCCTGCTACTGTACGTCTCTCTCCAGGGCCTTCAAATGGATATACGCAATGCTGACACCATGATGGAAATACGATTAGTTTACCAACCTCAGGCTTTACAGTTTTAGAAGCTGGGGGTCTTAGTTCTTCCATACCCCTAATAGCGGTCTGTCCGAAGTGAAATTGTAGGTAACCATCAGCTATACCACTAGAGTCCACTAGGTTTTGACTGCAATACTCGGGTCCGTTCTGGATTTGTTCTGGTATTTTAGTCCAGGTCGTAAAGGATATGCCCATTGGCGTATCCACCCCATGATCGTGCATAGGGTTATAATCTCTCTCATAGCTGTGTACCGACCATAAACTGTGGAAGCTGGGTACACGTTCCAATTTTTCCGCTCCTATGGTTTTGCAGAATTGATTAACATATGCGGTAGACATAGAGGTTACTATGTTAGCAAACCCCCCTATCAAGGTATCATGCGGATCGATTTTTAATTGTTCACCGTGTTGTATCTGTCCGACTAGATGTGGGGCAAATGATTCGCCACCCTTCTTGTGTCGTGCATCTAGATAGGTGTTGAGATCTTTTACCACCTGTATCGGTAGTTGCGTTTCTAAAAATAATAATGCTGGGGCTACTGATGCCCTTATAGTGAGTTCTGTCATAATATAGTGTGGAGGTCGAAAGGACTAAACCCCCACGTCTCTGAATATAGCTATTGTTGTGTGTGTGTCAAGTACCGTAACTTATCTTTGTTACCTCCTTTTATATTTTCTCACTCCCCAATATATTATTACGCATGGTGCCTTTGTAAAACCCCCCCTTTAACTTTTCCGTTTTGAATTAAACGTATAGTAGGTATAGTTTATCTCCTCTCACCTTTCTCTTTGTGCGAAGCACACACGCTATATTCCACCACACCCACTGGTGTATCCTATAGAGGTATGAGAGTATCTATGCTTGTATGTAATACTAGTAGAGTAAGGGTAAGGATCAATGAGTATGTTTGGTTTGCAATAATGGTATGGGGAAAAGTGAATGAGAACAATTAGTGAACATGTATAAAATATATAATCTTAATATGTATATTAGTATTGTAATATGTATATATTCATTTACCATTTACTTATTCCGTTATCCGTAAGCGGGAACGCATTCCCCCTCAGGGGTGAGGGAAATGATTCCCTGACGAATAACTAATAAATAAAATAAAAGGAGTAAATAAAATGACTAATACAATAACAGAACTACCAATCGACACAGTTAAAGAACTATCAGAAATAGCTCAAGACTGGGTTAATAAGTATGAGTATATAGGTAAGATCGTAAGAGAATCTTATGACGAGCCTATGACTACAGAAGATAAAGACAACCAGATGTATGATGAGGGTGAAGTATTATTCTTATCACATATGACTGGATTAAGAGCTGGACTTAATAATGCAAATGTTCTTGGTTGGATTAAGAAATGCCAAGATAAATACATTGAAACATTAGCTAAGTTTGAATCAACAAAATTAGAACTTGATGGTATGACTTGTGCTTATTGGAATCGTAAGAAAAACCAAGCAGAAGTTCAATATGCTAGAACACAAGTTCTATATCAACAGCTTGATAAAATAGCTCCTGCTAATTGGTCGAGATCATTTGGATCTAGTAAAGATACCAAAAAGACTATGACAGAATCAGCATTCAAGGATATGATGAGCTATTTAAAAGGCTAATATAAAATAATAAACCTCACTAGGTCTAGGCTTAGTGGGGTTTTTTATTACCTATAATAAGAACAAAAAGAGAACAAAAAAAAATTTCGGCTCCGCTTCGCTACGCCGAGATAGGAAAGTAGCTACGATCATATGTGAGTGATCTCCGCTACCCATTTGTCTTAGGTAAAGAAAAAATGGGGAGTTCGAAATCTTATAAGATAGTAAGCAACCAATGGAGGATTTATGATAAGGATTATAAAATATATAGTAGGTACATATGTAATAGTTTGTACAGTAGTGATGACATTATTGTTATCTACATTTGTAGTAAAAGCAGATCATGGTGCAGAACATGGTCCAGGTTGGCACTCAAATAATTGTGATCAACAACCATGGCAAGATGACCAGGGAGTTGTATGTAATATGATGGGACTAGAAAGTAAGATACTAGAACATCATGACTATAAGATATGGGAGTTTGATGACTCATATATTATTATGTACAAGGATCAGGAGATATTACAATGGGATTGTATACTAGATAGTACAACAACAGATGCTAATAGATTCTTCTGCGCAGTAATGATGGATTATGATTATGATAGATTAGAAAGTTTTATCTATGAATAATATATATAGATTAATAATAATAATTCTGTTAGTATATATTATATGGGTAGACCATATGTATGTACAAGTAGGATGGTGTGAATCCGAGATAGATGTATTAAGAAATACAATAGCTGAGATACATACAATACTAAAACAATAACGAAAGGATAGATATGAAATCATTAATAGTAATACTTACTATGCTATTCAGTACTCTAGCATTTGCAGAGTCAGAGTATGCACCTAGTAACAATGACAGAATCATCTTGTATAAAGTTACAAGTGATAATGAGAATGCTCCTACGTACTCAGGTTATTACAGAGATAGTAATGGCAAGGTACATCAAGTAGCATTGTGGACAGGTAGATCAGATAGATATCTGGAAGGTCCAGTTACAGCAATGACAGAAGTTGCGAGTAACGATTAACATATATGGGTTGAGGTAGGTAGCATACCGACAAGTAGGCTTTAACTTCCTACCTCACCTATAATCATGAAAGGAATAAAACATGAGTACACAAAAAGAAATGTATGGTCAGACTAAAGATAGTGTGATCGCACAGTTTAAAAAAGTAAAACCATTGTATGCAGGTAAGTCTAACTTATACATCATGGGTATCTTATCAGATGCACAGATGATGATAGACAACAAACAATACAAAACAGCAAATCAATTTATAAACAAAGCTAAGTTATTACTCAGTACTAAATGTAAGTGAGCGAATACTTGGAGCGAACGGAGGATAGAATGAAACCATTAAGTATAGATGATCTTAAAGACACAAAAAAGAAATCTACTGAAAGTTATGTCTCAGTAGCAATTACTCATACATTAAATGAACATGTTAATTTAATATGTCATGAACTTAAATGTACTAAGGCAAAGTTTGTAGCATTAGCAATTAAAAAATTAATAAACGAATACGAAAGGAAAGCATCAGAATGAAAGTTAAACATAACATAAAAATAGTAAGACAAGATGGTGATATAGAATATCATGATGTCGAAGGCCAATGGAATGAAGAAGGATCAGGTGGTCCATCATTCAAACCATTGTATGAATTATTAAATTGTAAGAGGTTAGAATTTACATGTGGTATGAACTTACAAGATACAAAAGAACTTACTATCTTCTTAGATGAAGAAGGATTGTATAAAGAAAATAATCAGATCAATGGTTATGCAACAGCAATGCAAAAGAGATGGTGTGATGCTACAGGTAGAATGCAGATCAGTCCAATCGTTGGTGATGTTGCAATAGACTTAGGTCTTACAGCAGAATCATTAGCAGAAGTATCAATAGAACTGGAGCTACAAGATTATGAGCGACAAAGTAACACAACTCAAGCCTAAGAAAATAGAACAAAGATATCATATAGTTAGTGAGGGTAATGCTAATCCATTGCTTACTACATATGATATGGAATCAGCTAAACAATTAAGAGATCAGTTAGAAGATGTACATAGACAATACTTAAATAGTATGGGTCATGGTCAACCATTAGCTAATAGATACACAGTAATATTATTATAGAAAGGATTACTATGCCAAATCATTGGATGGATCAGATCGTTAAATTGTATGAAGATTATTACAATGACAAGATCACACAGCTACAACTTGTAAACAAAGTAGAACAAGTCATGGTTGATTACAAAAAAGAATATGAAATATTTGACGAAGCTGTTACTAAACAAATGGTAGAAATGGAAGGTTATGAATAAGTACAAAGCAGATTCATATGAAGAATCAGAAATTATTATTGATCTATATATACGTAGAATGATTGACGATAACATGGATATAGATGATGCAGTAGCAGGTGCATTAGCTAATCCATTGGTTAAAGCATTTTGGAATCAAGATGAGTTAGAAGCTATCTTTAGTAGAGAAATACAAGAACAACATACAGGAGTAAAACACTAATGGATGCAGAAGAAAAACAATTATGGAAACAAGAAATACAATGGCGTGATCAAGAAATTGTAAGATTAGAAGATCAACTATTCAAAGCTAAGAAACATATCGTAGATGAATCAACACCAACAGATATTACATTTGGTTTATGGATAGGTGCAATGCTAATGTTTATAGCTTGGATACCTGCATGGGGTTATGGTCGTAATACCTGGCAACAACTTCTGTATTGGATTAACAATCTAATATGGTCTAACAAAGAATGGTGGTACTAATGAAAGAAGTATTAGAAAAAATTACACAATTAATATCAGGTATGAATGATACACAATCAGAACACAGCTCAAACATATTAAAATCAAGATATGAAATGTTAGAGTTATTAAAAGTATTAAGAGAACTAGGTGTTATTAAAACAGATAGCATTGAAAGAATTTATAAGAAAGGAGAAGAGTATGAACAATCCAGTAATCAATCCAATGGATCAACAGGAGATATACATTAAGGCTTATCCTAAAGTTAAATGGTTAAACCAAGATGGTAAGTATGTTCCAGATGGTATCGAAGGATATGTGCCAATACAAGTGACTAACAGTTTAGCTATAGAAATTAATAAGCTAATCAGTTATGAAGCTGCTGAAGTATTAGTAACAGATCCTAAGATTGCGTTTAGTGTAGTAGCTAAACCATCTTATATAAAATAAGTTTCCCCTGAAGGAAATGGGTGGTAGGTTTTATAAACTCCCCCTGCCACCTGTAAAATATTTGAGTACAAAGACAACCGACTTAGATGCTGTACTATACCAAACTAGTGTAGCCTCGTTTGAATTACGTAATACACAACGAGTAGTGAGCTGTCACTGTGATGTTTCAGATCTAACTAGGTTATGCGTACTCAATAGGTAGAGAGTATACAGTGGTTTGGATATCTAAAACCAGTTATCAGCAGCAACCCTACTGGGTATGCTCTCTACTGCTACATTAGAAAGGTTCTAAATTATGAAAGCAAGTCCAATGAGTGATGAGTTTCACGACTGGTTAGACCAATGTCCAGTTATATGGATAAGAGATAGACTTGAAAAAGAATATGTTTATTATTGTTTTGAAACACCAGATGAGGAGAATGAAGATGACACACCCTAAAGATCCAAGACTAAACGGTTGGCACTACAAGAGCTTCAACCTTAATGATAAGGAACATGCAGAAGTAGTACACATGTATGAGACTGTCAGTAAGAAAACTGGAGTTAAACAAAAATATATATTCATTGATTTGATCAAAGGATTATATGAAGAAGTGATGGGTATAACACATAGTTATGCAGATCAAGAAACAAACGAAAGGAAAGACAATGGCTAGAATGAGTGAACGACAACGAGAGTATTTCTTATCAAGAGTTAATGATGAGATATACAATCACAAAAGATCATTAGAACTAAAAGAATCTAGTGCTAAAGAAAAGATGGTTAAGAAACTATACCCTAAGTATGTAGAACAAGTAGGTCTTAAGAAAGAACTAGCAGAACTACAGACATTAGAAACTAAATATAATAAACTACTTAATCACATGGGAAATACAATAAAAAGAATGCTTGAAGTTGAAGATATGTATTCTAGTTACAATAGAAATTATGATGAAATAGTATCTAATCTAACTAAACTAGCTAAGAAAACACTTGATCGTGAGTTTGTTAAATCACCTGAAGGTAAAGCTATGTTGCAATTGGATCAAGCACATCAACGAGCTAAGGATATTATCTGGTCAGCAGGTTCTGATTCTAATATCATGCAAGTAGTTGGTAATGTATTAAGTAAAGATGCTGGTATCAGCCTTGATTACAATCCATTGCAGATAGAAAGTAAGTAGATATTTCGTAAACTGTGACGTTGCATAGGATAGAGGGAGAATGAAAATACACCTCGGTGCATTTCTCCCTTGATATTTAAATATAAAGTGGTGTGTGATTTGACTAATCTTCAACGAGTTTTAAGAGATGCTGAGAGTTCTGGGTTGTTTGCCAACTAATGTTATCTTGATGCACACTTTTTCGCTAAAATATTCCTCATGGGATAGAGAGCCGAAGTCGTATCAGGTTCGCTACCTGGTGGCGTTAGGCTCTCGCTATTTAATTATAAGGTATTGAATATCTTTGATGACACCTTTGGGTATGATCTGAGTCCTACCATACATATCATCTTCATTAAGAGTATCTTTATCACCAGCAATGATAACACAATCTTCTCTGTCTGCCATAAGATAACCGATAGAGTCGATAGTACAGACCTGACTATTAAGTAGTTCTTCTTTGGTTTGCCAGGTAGACATGCTGCATTCGTTAGTATCCAGCCATACTACATTGACCATTGGAGGATTCATTAGTGTATTGTCTCATCAGAATAGTTGTGTATTTGTAGCTGACTTTCTAATTGATCTAGATAGTCCATCATATCTTCTTCCTCGCATACGATCTCTAGATAGATCTTAGCAGATATAAGTTTGGCTATAGCTTGAGCCATTTTAATAGGACAGTCTAAGTTAGACTTGACAGAATCTACTAGCTTATCAATATCTAAGTTTTGTAAGTATAGATCTGATTTGGAAAGTGCTTTAATATCAGACATTTAGATACACCTCTGGTTATTCTAATTAATGTTGTAAGTTATGGGAAATCATAAGTCAAGAGATTTCTTGTATAGTATCTGTGCGTAGATACCAGGTTCAAGACTTCGTTCATTCCAGAATCTTCTTTCTCCATAGTGATGGAGTATATGATGACAGGTTGGACACAAGGGTACACACCATTCATCTGATGACTTCATCCCCATACCCATAGGTTGTATATGAGTTAGATGATGAGCGCAAATATCTAGGTCGGTCTTACATACACAGCAAGGATTGTCTCGTACATTCTTAAGATGCTTAGCGTTTCTTATTGCCACGTATAGTATTTCCTTTATCTTTTAGACCATAGAAGATAGCAGTTTCATCTAAGGCTTCTCTAAATCTACGACCACCATAAGACTTTGGAAACCTATATGCTTCATTCATCTGTCGTATAGTGTGTCCAAAACCACATACATATTCTAATAGATCATATGCTTTTTGTCCAATGATACCATGTAAACGATTAAGTTCATCCATAGCATCTAGTTTGTGATCACCGATAGAAGTGTTAAGTGAGTTGTCTACCTTTACACCTATCTCAGGTTTAGATATTAGTTGTGAGGTTTCCCACTTACGTCTGAAGATAGAACCAGCAGTATATTGTAAAGCATCAATCTGTTTACGATGATACATAGTCTCAATAGATGACTCTCTTATGTTACGAATACTAGCAGGTTTGTTTTTATTTGGTTGGTGAATTACGATTTCTCTGTTATAAGATATGATAGTATCATCAGACATAAATAAAAAATAAGTTATTCGAGAAAGGAATGCAATGAAAATAAATGATTATAGACATAGTGCAAGTAAAGGTAATGACTGGTACAATAATCCATCACAGTGGATCTATCGACACTTACTTGGTAATAGATCAGAAACTACACCACGTATGGGTATGGGTAACTCAGCAGAATTTGGTTGTGCAATCAGTCTGTTCTTTAATAAACCAGATGCTGATGTAGTTGAACATTCTACGCAACATATGGTAAGACAGTTTGATGGCGAATGGTTTGATGAAACAGACAAGGTTGGTGCTATATCACTTAACCTAGCTCAAGGTATTAAGGAACAGTTTCCAGATGCAGGTAAGCCACATCTATTTCAAAGTTACAAACGACATAAGTTACCACAGCTAGAGTTTCCTATTACTACAGTAACAGACTTTGAATATGAGAATATGATTGTAGATACTAAGGCTACACTTGCAGTACCGACAGCTCCAAGAGATGATCATGTTAGACAACAATCACTATACTCTGTACTGTTAAATAAACCAGCAACACTAGTCTACGCTTCACATAAGAAGTTTAGAGTCTTTGAATTATCAGAAGAAATGATTAGGGATAATTACGAAACTATGATAAATTCATTTGAATCTTTAGAAACCTTTATGGCTAATGTACCTAATACTGAAACAGCTATGAAGATGATACCTCTCAACACAGATGGATTCAAGTGGGGTGAGGAGGATCGTAACAATGCGAAAACGCTTTGGAACAACTAAAGGTGTAACAAGAATAGGATTAACACAAACAGCAAGGAGAATAGAAATGGAAACAAACAAGTCAGTAGGTACAGTAGATTATATATCTGCACCTAAACCAGGTAAAGATCAATGGTTCATGCCTGTAGTACTAAATCAAAGTGGAACTAAGATAAAGTTTTATTGTAAGTTTGATCCGCAAGTATCAGTTGGAGATCAAGTACTAGTTCACTATGGACAAGAACGTAATGGTAATGCTACTGCATTCAAAGTAGAAAGACCTGATAAAGATGTAAACGAAACACCTAGTGGTGGAGCGAAAGCGACACCAAACAAATCATCTGCACTACCACAAGATATGATAGCTGTAGGATTGGCTGGTCGAATCACTGAAGTAGTTATGACACTACATCATGAGAAAGGTGTACAAATGAAAGATCCAGTAGCAGAGATTGCTAAGTGGATTAAAATAGGTCAAGACGCATACAACAAAGCAACAACTAATGTAGTGGATGAAATCAAAGATGCATTTCCTGGTGCTACAGTAGATGATGATATTGATGACGAGGTACCATTTTAGAAAGGATAAACTATGACAATTATAACTCGTGAGGGTATGGAGAAAGCACTCCAACAAAATTACGATAACGAAGATACTGAGGCAGAACACATAGCACAAGCTGCATATGTTAAAGAGTATCTTAGAACTATACTGGCTGAACAAGTATTCAAAGCTCCATCTGATTTATCAGGCGCAATGAAAGAACATTGGGCTAGACAGACTGACGAATACAAACAACATCTATTAGCTATGAAACAATCTATCTTTAGTAAAGAGAAAGACAACTTTCGTAGAAAAGATAATGATATGTATTGTTCTCAGTTTCAATCATTAACTAAAGCAGGTGCAATATGACCGATCCTTTAGTTGATAAGGTATGTGATAAGATGAAACGTAGAGCTGCAGAAGGTATAGAAAAGTATGGCGATACTATGCGTACTGCTAATAAACCTTTCATACAATGGATAGATGATGCTCAAGAAGAAGCAATGGACTTTATTGTATATTTAGAAAAAATTAAAGAAGGACTAGAATGATCTATGATACCAGAGCAGAACTTATGGGTAGCAGTTGTAGCTACAGCGATACAAGAAGCATTAAAGAATCCTACTCATATAACTCGCAAAGGTGTCGAAAAGAAACATATAGATTATCATCACATACTTAATGCTAGAGAATGGCTTAGTAGTAATAGTGATGACTTCAGACATACTTGTCATCTTGCAGGATTAGAACCTGAATACGTACAACGTAAATGGACTATGCTTCAGCAAGGTGGTTTAGATGCAAAGAAATATTTTACAGATAGAACTTACTAGTCAATAATCTTATCACAATGTTTAGTACCTACAGCATCTATAGTCATAAAGCATTGTTCTAGTGTACAAGTATATTGTACTTGATTACCTGAATTGCGTTCAGCTATACGCTTTGCAGATAGACATGTACTTAAACTATCTTGGTGATACCACCCCTCGATAGACTTGTTACCACCATCATATACATACAGAGATAGAATGATTACAGTTTCAATGATTCCCATTTTTTCTTTCCTCTAAATCTATAATACGATCTTCATGAAATTGTATAATCATATCGTTCTTTAATATTAGCGGTATCTCAGCTTCCATTTGTTCTTTTAACTTTTCAACATTACCTGAAAGATATTCAACTAACATATAAAGTTCTTGAATTTGTGGACTAACCATATCACCTTTTGGTACACCATCTACAAAAGCATTAGCAGCTTCAATATCTTTTTCCATTAATTGTAAAGTTGTTTCGATAGAGTTAAGTCTTTCGACAATAGTAAAGTAACTCATTGTACCTATAGCAACTGCAGCTAGTATCGCTATAAGATTTCTTGCAGGTAGAGATATCTGTGTAGAGTCAGATAGCTTCACACTTCTTCTCCATATCTGGACTCACAATAAAGTTCAAAACTTTTTAATTGATTAGGGTAGTCAATGATATGTTGTTTTAATAATTCTATTTTATTCTCATAGATAAATTTATGACAGCTCCAGTCATCATCAAACTGTTTTAGTTTATATTCTCTTTCCATTAAAGCATCTGTGCCATGGAACATTAACATTATTGTAATTACCCAATACATTATTTTTTACCAAAGAACTTGGTTGCACCTTTAATACCAAATGATGCAGATACAATTACACCTAGTGTATACTTGTACCAGTCTGGTGTCATAGCAAGAGCAGCAAAACCTCTTTCAACATACTCAACAGTAAAAGGAAGAAAGCACAAGAGTAAAGGAATGCTAAACAAAATAGTAAGGTATTCGTCTTTCCATGATTCCTTGCTTCCTTTAATAGCTTCCACATCCCAGTCTATTTCTCCTTTAATTTGTTGCTTAACAATTTCTGTTTCAGCTTCAATCTTTACTAACTTTTGTTTTGCTTTAGCTTTTTTAGTTTCAACATAACCACCAATAGCATCACTAGCCACTCCAATAAGCGGCTTGATTAACATTTGTAACATTTAAATATTCCTTATAATTGTAGATAGTTCTAGACAACGTGCTGGTGTTTGTTGATTCCAACGAGAGTCTTGCATTTGTAATGCTGCTTCAGCAAAGTCACATTCTCCAAGAGCTTTAAACATATTCTTAAATTTACCTACTCCAGCTTGTCCTAGCTGAAAACACATCTCTATTAATACACCATGTATTATAGACTGTTTAGTCTCAGGTAACTCATTATATGCTTTGTTCTCTAAATGTTCTTGTATGAGGCTGTTTGACCCCTTTAAAGCTATATTAAAGTCCTTATCAAATAGCTCTTGCCAACCTGCCTCAGATGTGGGTAGATCTTCACCAGCTAATATCTTATGCCCCCAGCCTCCAGTAAGGAAGCCTAGGGTATCTTTATAAGGCTCTAATCGATAGCCCTCATGGGCTTTAATTCTAGCCTTAACTTCTTCCATTATGCAACAATAATAGCTATGATAGCTAGTATTACTACACCAGCAATTATCTTTTTCTTTTTAGACATGTTGCTCCATGTGTATTTTATAACTTCTTTTATATCATTCATATGATTTCTCCAGGTAATAAGACTTAATCAATTCATCAATGACTAAACCTTGTATTGTTGTAGGCTCACCAGTACTTCTACGAGGTGCTGCTTTTGCCATGCGATCTAAAGATCTATCTAAATCTTTTCTTAATTGTAATCGTTCAGTAATATCATCAGATAAATCAATTAACATATCACTAAATGTAGTACCTTGTTTCATATCACTCCAGATACGTACTACTCTAGGTAACATATCTTTAGGATCATAACCTATGTTGACATAGAAATTATGATTATCCATAATATATTTTCTAGTTATTCCAGGTCGTCTATTGCTTTCAGGCTCATACATAATCGGCTCCTCAGATAAGTTGGTTTGCTCCATTAAGTAATTGTCTTGCGAGATTAATTGCATCTTCGCTTGTGAGTCTGTTTTCTGCATAGATTCCCCTTGTTGAATTGATATATAAATAAAGTTTGTTCTTAACTATCTTTACTCCTTGTTTAGGAGTTGTCAAATATTCTAAGTCAGTTCCTTGTTCCATCTTCCACCTTTATTTAAAACCATAGGTATCAACTTTGGGAGTCCATTTAATATAACGCCACATCCAATTATTGGTCTAGATTTTTGTGTTTTCATGTATTCGAATGCTAGTGACTTAGCATCTATTAAGCATCCGACTTGCATACCCCAGTTTAAACTGTTGGGGTTACCCCAGTATTGTATTGAATAACTTGAATGGTAGTGTCCTTGTACTGTAGGGCAACCATATTGTTGTGCTACCTTTAATACATTAGCAGCTTTACCATGACAGAAATAACATTGTTGTCCATTAGACATAGTGATAAGAAGATCATCATGCCATTTCCAACCTGGTCCTACTTCTAAATATTCATTATAAGTTTTCATTGCAGCTCTAGGTAGACCTGTAGCTTTCTGTCTACGATAGACTAAGCTACCATGATTACTATCTAGCAAATCTACTATAGGAAATAATTTTTCCATAGCATGTACAGTCTTTAAAGATTCTGTACGTTCATCACCTGCGCTATATAGATCAGGATCACTGTCATGAAATGATATAGCATGTGAATCTACTTCATCACCTATATGTATTACACGATCAGGTTTATATTTTTTCTTAATAGCTTTTAGAAAAGGAATTAAATCGGGATGATGATAAGGACAATGCGTATCACTTATTACAAGTATTCGTTTGTTCATATGTAGACATAATCTTATTTGTTAATATAAGTCAAACAAGAGATCTTACTATTATATAAAGCATCTGAGCAAAGACAGTAGTACCTATAAACCACACTAAAGCACGTAGTTGACGCATATCTTTTTCAATATGAAACAAGTGATTATCCTTCATTTGGGTTAATCGTTCTGCTATTACGTCAACTTTGCCTTCTAGACGTGCAATATCTACGCTATTCTTTTGACTCTGATCCATCTGTAACTTCTTCTTTTGGAAGTTCAGCTTGGAGCTGTGCTGTCCAATGGTTAGCAACAATATCTAAATCAGATTTTTGTTCAGCAATTCTTATGAGTTTTATATAAGCTGCTTTACCTTTATCAGATAATTTAGATTCATCATATTCTTTATTATTTAGATTAAACATTTTATCTCCTTAGTTTTTAACTAAGTGTACTTACATCAAAACTATTGTCAATAGTATCAGCTACTGGTGGATTCTTGTGTACGTTATGTTTTTTTGCAAACATATCATCCCAGTGTGCTTCATCCATAAGTGTCAACAGTTCAGCTTTAGTATAGCTACCTGCTGCTTTTGATGGTGTGTCTATCTTTTCAGATTTACTGAATGTATGAGAAAAGTCACCATCAGTATACTTATACTCAACAGACCATTCTGTTACATTACCATCAGCATTTGATTTAGGAATTGCTGATACCCATTCTTTAGTTACTGCCATATTATTCTCCTTTAAGAGTGTTTATTTCTTGTTGTAGAGTTGTTACTTGAGCCGACAACTCTTGTACGGCTTTAACTAACATTGGTATCATTCCAATGTGAGATACATTTTGTCTTTTGCCCTTTGCTTCAGGGCTTTCTTTCCAAATTTCTTGCCCAGCTTTTACCTCTGAATGATTATCTATTGCAGTTTTAATTTCTTGTGCAAGAAATCCATGAGCAACTTCGTCTGTATAACCATCAGTGTCAGTTGAATTTGCATCATAACCAAATAAATCTGTATCAAGTTCATTCTTTTGTTTAAACTTGAAAGTAACAGGTCTTAAATCATTTATAAAAGATAAACCAGCAGTTGAATCTTCTATATCTTTTTTATAGCGTTGATC